>Ga0214173_100015_pt1 | contig 39444 bp, 81 predicted proteins | sample TroBogEpilimnion_34_FD_153011 | JGI IMG/M metagenome (GOLD analysis project Ga0214173, IMG submission 153011) | Freshwater microbial communities from Trout Bog Lake, WI - 25JUL2007 epilimnion | ecosystem: Environmental > Aquatic > Freshwater > Lake > Epilimnion/Euphotic zone | place: Trout Bog... | reverse complement strand
AAAGTTTCTCCAACCACCATCGGATTTTTTAGATTCTGTTAAAGCAAAGTCTTGCTCCACAGTTCTAAACACTTCCTCTATTTCCTCATCTGTTAGTGTTTTTTCAACTTCTTGCGTAAAGTCAGATAACCTTTGTAGTGCGGCTTCCTTTTTCAACGCCTCGATTTGAGCTTGTTGCTGGCGTACAAAGTCTGCATATTGCTGAAATGGTTTGCCTTTTCCATCGCCCTGTATCCAATAAATGTTTTCTAATTCATCAGCTATTTGTTTTGCGTTCATTTGTTTTGTGCTTTTTTTAGTATTGCTCTAGCAAAAATAATGTTTTGTTCGCCTGTGTCAGTTTCCATGCCACTCCAAATTTCAATTATTTCTTCATCTGTTAGTGTCTTTGCTGGATGGGTGTAGAGTGGTTCACAAGCCAATGCTTCAAATAAATGCTCAGGCTTACTCCACATAAACTCATGTCGGTCTTTGTATTGCACTAGCCACGCTACTGGTTCATTGTTCATTTTTCATTAACCTTTCCTGTAATTGCTTTTAAAAATGGACTCCATGTATCACGCCAGTCCTCTAAAAATGCCACCTGTTGTTTCAATTCTTTTATTTCAGTTTGTTGCTGGCGTAGCATGGTGGCTGCTTTGTCCATTGTTATATAGCTTACATCGCCCCCATTCAAATCATCAGCTAGTTCATTTGCGTTCACTTGCTCATCTCCTTCGCTACCTCATTGCCACGCTCGGCGTATACCAGTTTGAATGCCAGATCAACAATGTGTTTGTCCTGCGCTTTCATGTACTCTTTTTGCGCTTCGATGACATCGAGCTGGCGCTTTTGCCATTGTTCTAGGTTGTTGATTTTCTCTGCTTGCGCACGGAGCATTTCGGCCGCATCGGATAGTAACTTCCAATCGCTGACGTGGTAGTTATATTCCATGTCGCTGGATGCTGCATCTAATTGAATTGCTAAATCATTTGCGTTCATTTGCAGGTTTCCTTCTCACTCTTTTAGCAACGGCAGCAATCCCATCTTCTGGGTCTTTTTCTAATTCTTCAATCAAAGCATCTCCGCAACGCACGGCTATATCGGCCATATGTTCCATAGAAAACTCATTTGGCGCGCCCTGTAACAATCCGGTCATAGCAAAACAACTTGCTAAAAACCTCATGTGTTTCTTGTCGTCTTCCATTCTTTATATTCCGTATAGATATCTTTTAAGGCTGTTTGGGCTGCCAAGTTATTTTTAATTTCTGATCGAGATCCAACCACCAAATAATGCTGCATCCATTCGATACATTCTTTTTCGCTCTTGTCGTAAAGGCTGCCTTCTTCGTGTAAGAATTCCCAAAACTCTTTGTCCCTGCAAAGCATCCCTGCAAGTTTGACCATTTGTGCGCCTGCATATTCCTCCCGATTTAATGGTTTTTCTTCATCATCTAAGCGAACCATAACCACCATATACCGCGCCCCAACAAAATCTCTTATGACTTCGTTTGGAACCTCGTCGGGGTGAATAGCCAAGTTCAATACATATCCATCTTTGGTTTGCTTCATGGATATTTTTTTGGCTTCAAATTGCGGATGATCCATTATTCGTCCCAAGGATCTTTAGCTGGTGAAGAAGATTGTTGCTCTGGTTTCCAAGTATTTACTTTGACGCGCAATACACTGCGTTCGCCGTTCTTGGTATTAACTTTACCTTTCCAGCCATCAAGCTTGATCTCTACTTCGCCATTCTTGGATTCACCAATAAGCTGTTCAAGTAATTCTTTTTCAAAAATAACAGATCCTGCAAAGTCTGGTGCTTTGTCAAACTTCTTCTCTGTGTTGTGCCACATGGTTCCTTGATTTGGATATTCCATTTACTTTCCTTTCGTTAGTGTTGCTTTGGTTTTACTAAACTCTGCCATCATCTCTGAATAAAACTTCTCGTCCATAGCCTTGGCTTTATCAAAAACTACGCGGTTATTCTTAAATATATTTGCTACATCATCTGCATGGGTGGCCAGCAATAACAATGCATCTACGCCCGCTTTAAGAGATTCTAACCAGCCTTTTGCATCGTCCGTATCCATTACTGTAATCTGCCACTCACCGGGCTTTCCCGCAGTCTTGGTTACCTTTGCTTTCTCCACCGCTTTTGCTGGCGCTGGTATATTAGACACTTTAGGTGTTTGTGTAATATCTTCTTGCAAGTCAGGCGGGACGTCTTCACCGTTGTAGATATATAGACCCAACCCATGCAAGGCAATAGCTTTAGCCAAACAGCGTTGCATAGCGGTATTGATTGCAAATGCGTCAGGCTCAGAAATAGCTTTATTGCGATAGTCCATCACCGGAAGTTGTGCAGTGCGCGCAATATCATTGGCCACTACAGTACAAAATACCATTACTGTGCCGTTGCCCCAGCGTTGATACTCTGGATAAAACCAATGCGCCTTTGGATCAGCAAGTAATAGCTGGTCGACTGCCCACGCCCAAGATAAATAGGTAAGACCATTTTTCTTTTCTGTGTATTTTGAGACATCAATCTGTCTAAGTTCTTTGTATTCCATTACAGTCCTTTAATCATTTCATCTGCCAAATCTTTGGCGTATTCCATGACATATTCAGAAAAATCAACCGAATCTATATCTGGATCGTATTTGTTCCATGTTGAATATAATGCGCCGTTAGATGATAGTGCTACCATAAAGTCATAAATCATTTCTTGTCTTGTTTTCATTTGTCATGTTCCTCTTTTAGTTTACGAATTGTTTCTACTTCAATAAGTTTTTGAGCGTAGTGAATAACTTTCTCAAGGTCTTGTATACCGCCTTTTCTACGCCAACGAGTGGTATATTTAATAATGTTTCCCTCAAGGTACCCCAAACCATTAGCCACGATATAGTCCCAAGGCTGAATAGAATTATCAGCATAATGAGAACCGGCAACTTGATATTCATTTGCTTTTATCTTGTGATCCATGTCCACAATCCTGTTCCAAAGACTCCAAAGACTGCGATAAAAAGCAGCATCCAGACAAACACTTCTCGGACGAAAGATTTAGTTCTATCCCAGTCCGTTTCGCATCTCCAAATAGGCGTTGCATAATCTGCATCTCTAAGTGCTTCGGATACAGATCTAGCGGTTTGTGTATATCTGTGATATCGGTTTGTAAATTGTTCATAACTCATTATTTCTCCTCTAAATAACGTTTATATTGATCGCAAAACTTAGATACTGGACAGAAGCTTGAGCAACGGGTGCGATCCCCTTCTCGAACTTCAAGAATAAATCCTTTGCCAGCTTTAAGTAATGCCTCCTCTGCTTCCTCAAGATCATTATGCACCGATTTTGCTCTAACTGCATCAACTTTTTTTACCGCGTAAGTTGTCGGCTTTTCCCACATTTCGGCAGGAGTGCATAGCGGTAATTCCTCCCCCGCATCCATCGCAAACAGTCCTTCTGAATGCAAGTGAATGCGGTCTTTAATAAACTGCTCCCTTTGCTCCATAGGCCATAAAGTAACAGGGATTACTTCAACCGGACATTGGGGATAACCCTGACGAGTCTTTGCGTCTCTGCGGTTCCAATCGCGAATGATGGCTATGATTGCCAGCTTCGTTACCGGCGTCTTCTTAACCTTCTCTACCAGCCATGCGTAGATATTGAGCTGTTGCTCCCATTCTGCCTTCTCATTCATTACCGACCATACGCCTACATTCTTGTAGTCGTTAATCTCTACGCCATCATCATGAATAATTTGTAAGTCAATAGCGCCAGAAATATGCCAACCATCAAGATCCGCATGAAGTCTTTGCTCCACAATATGGTTAGCATCCTTGCCATGTTCCAATACTCCGTGAATCGCAGTTCCAATAATTGACCAAACCATATCTGATACATCAGTTTCAATCTGGTCGTCATATTTCTTTTTAAGTTGCACAATGCGTGGGCTATTGAGTAGTTCAGTGGCCGATACATGAGCCTTGCCCTTTGTGTATGCCGGACGTTCGGCTACATTCATAAAGGTTTGGGGAAGATTAAATTTATTAGTTAATTTCATGTATGTTCTTGTTTAATTGATTTTGCGTCATTACATAACCTTTGCCATGACCCAAATCATCAATGTTCTCATCCTTAAATAATTCTTCTTTAGTTGTCCAACCCGCAATTTTTGCGCCTTTGTCGTTTACAATCGCTAAGACATACATATCGCAAGGATGATCCTCTTTCTTTAAAGTGGCTAATAGTTTACCGGATTGATATCTTGTGGACTTAACATCTATTGTGCGTTTAAAGTAATTAACCAAATCTGATCCGCCTTTTCTAATACTGACAGTCAAATCTGGGCATAGATTAAGCGCCTTAGCTACGCAATACTCTGCAATAACTCCATCTATATCTATCTCAAAAGGATCCTGCTTTCCCATTTGTTTGTCTTGCACATTTCCAGAAGCCGTACATCTACGCATTACGCCAAGTAATCTGCAGATTTCCAACTCCGGCATGGACAACTCAATCAGCATTACGTTTATTCATTTCAAGCCAGTCGGCTGAGATTGTTGCGGTATGCGCCAAAGCTCGTAAAGCTTGAATTGTTTGTTCCTGATTGCCTTTTAATAATAGCTCATAAGATTCACGCAAAGCCTTGTCCATAGCTAAATAACTTTCGCTGTAATCAATCATACATCCTCCTATTTAGTTGCCATTAAATATAAACCTACGTTAGCGGCAGCGTAACTAACATAAGTAATACATAAGGCTAGATTGCCTTTATAACCCTGCTCACAGCCAATGTATAAATAAATTAAACCGGTAACAATAATTAGCCAAGCACTCATTAGCAACGCCCATCTGGATCGTTGTCATCAAAATTCCATTCTTCCATAATTCGTTTACGGCGTTCTATCATTTCATTGGTGGCGTACTTGTCTAATTGTTCGTGGTTAATATAACGATCCCACAAACGATCACATTTCATGCGAACCATATTTGTAAGACCTAATAGAGTGTTACTTAACTCATCTTCGGTCATTGCGTTATTTGCATGATGCTCATAAAGAACTGTTAAATCTTCGTGAATGTTATACATCCCTTGAATAGCATCTTCCAATTCAATTCTTTTCTTTAAATCTTTTTTCTTTCCCATCTGTTTCTCCTGTTCGATTGCCTCTTTAAGCATGGCTACTACACCATATTGGATAAGGACTATTTGACCTTCATCATCATAATCAACGATTGCATCTGCGGAACCATCTTCATTCTCCCGCGTTATCCTCAGCTTGATCTCCATCCTCTTCCTCCATAAACTTTCTTAGATACTCACGCAATTCTTTGGCGTCCTCTTTGGTATCAAATATCTTTTGATATGTTCCGCGGGACGGAATTCTTACCGCTTCAGTAAAGTAATAGTTATACGCAACATAAGTTCCAAAAGGCCTGCAAGCCCATTCATTCTCTTTGCATATTTGCGTATGTGCGCAGTTGTCGCATGGACAAACGCCCTCCACTCTTGGTCTTGGCCCTTCTGCTGCTATTCTGTCTTCCGTAGTAAACGTAGTCATAGATCCCCTATATAATTCTTTGATACTAATCCCGCAACAGAAAGTTGAATATAGGTGATTACCCTAACATTTCCATACCCTCCCAGCGTCAACGCATATTGGCTTCAGGCCGGTAAACGCCGGTATATTTCTAAGCGAGGAGTAGATTTTAAAAGAGCAGTTCATGAAATATGTGACAAACTGCCTAGTTTTAATGATAAACCTATAGAAATATCTATTGTGTTGTATCCGCGCGACAAACGCCTTTTAGATATTGATAATTGCTGTAAGGCTATCCTTGATTCCATGAATGGCCTGATGTATGACGACGATCAGCAGGTATGGAAACTAACAGTAGAACGGGGCGAGAAAATTAAAGGCGGTGGATGCCAAGTAACCATCAAAGAATATAAGGGTAAACCCTAGTATTTAGTGATTATTTGTATGTGATACACTACCTATGTATCTCGTGAGGATACTTCCCTGTAGTACTTTTGGGGCTGTCTCTTGACAGCCTCTTTTTTTTGTTGTAAATTGGCAAAATATTGTGGGGCTGGGGAGCCTCTAATATGCTATAATTCGAGCCAATGCCTCATACACATGAGGTCTGTATAAGTTTCTTTATGCTTGGTTTGGCTCGGTGACAAGCACAAAGGAATTCCCCAGCAGACTTCATGTTTATGGGGCTTTTTTATTGTGAAAATAAAAGAATATTTAAATGCAAAGTATGGCGGTAGAGCAACTACATTGCTTTATTGTGAGGCTATTGCATTAGGTATTCCATATCCTCCGCCATCAGGATGGTTAAACAAATATGGGGATGATGAAATAAGCGCAAATCAAGCCACTGCATTGAATTCTGCTTTATTAAAAAGCAATAAATCTACAGCAAAAAAAGGTTTGCAAGTATTGCAAGATGCATGGATTACATTAAAAAATGTTCCGGATGTTACAAGCGCCTCTTTTTTGCAATCAAAAGAGTGGAAGAGATTGCGATATAAAGCTTTAAAAACTCATGGAAATAAATGCCAATGTTGTGGTGCAAATCCAAGTTCTGGCGCGGTTTTAAATGTTGATCACATTCTTCCTAGGAGATTGTTTCCAAACCAAGCATTGCAGTTAGAAAATTTACAGGTTCTTTGCTCGGATTGTAATGAAGGCAAAGGAAATTGGGATATGACAAGTTTTAAGGAAAAAGCAGTATAGTTTTAAGTGGTTTGTGTGCAGGGAGGGACAACCGCCGATCAGCACAAACCGAGAGACCAAGGACGTCCAACAGGGTCAAGCGTGGGTGGTAGTGAATAGAGCGCGTTGGGGGAGATGAAAATCTTAAAGTCTGTTCAATGCGTTATTCCGAAAAGAACTCAGGGATGTACGCCCCACGAACTTAGCTACGGCTTTGGGTAGGGGGTGCTACGCTCAAACCGAATGAATCTAGGGATGTACTAATATAAGTAACATTAATATTAATAATATATATATCAATCATATAAGGAAAATAATATGCGAGACGGCGGAAAAGGCGATACACAAAGACCACTAGGCGTACCAGTTGAAGAGTTTAATAACGCTTGGGATCGTATATTTAACAAGGCTAAGATTGCGGAAGCGATTGATCAAACCATTTCGCAACACGCGGACTTTTTACAAGATCTGGCAACTCACGAAAAAGAGTGCGGGAAATGAATTACAGAGAAATGATTAAAACGCAAGTAGGGAAAATACCTACTAAAGTTATGCAAGGATCGGTTCAAGAAGTAGTAAGATGGAAGGAACGAGCCAATGAAGCATTACGGCTTGCCAATAATAAAAATACCTCCGATTACGAATTACAGCTAGCATTAGACAGGATTAAGTAATGACTCTCACAGAAGAAAACAGAATAAAAACACTTGAAGCCACCCTCCATGCAACAGAATCACAACTCAACATTAAAACCAATGAAGTAGCCGGATACTTAGACCAGATCCGGTATTGGAAACGACGCGCTGAAAAAGCCGAAAAGAAGTTAAACGAAGCAGTCCAAATTTAATCAACGGGGTCATGCCTGTTTTTAATGCTTCACATACATTATTTACTCAGGGGGCATGACTCCACCCTTAACGTAGCTGGGCGTATCCCAGCAGAAAGATTTAAATGCTCACACAATTAGATGCGTTAAGATTATTTGAATACAGAGATGGTAAGCTATATTGCAAAGAAAAATCTAATCCAAAGTCAAATAAAGTAAAGATAGGTCAAGAGGTAGGACACATCAACTCTAGCGAGTATTTGCGCACAAAAATAAACTATAAAGAACATTTTATTCATAAGATAATTTTTCTTATGCATCATGGGTATACTCCACAAATTGTAGACCATATTGATGGAAACAGACAAAACAATAAGATTGAGAATCTTAGGGCTGTAAACTTGTCACAAAATCAACACAACAGAAGCACAGACAAGCGTAATAAATCAGGCTACAAAAACGTATCTTTTTGCAGTAGAACCAAAAAATGGCAAGTATCAATTGGATTATTAAATAAACGCATATTTTTGGGTAGATTTGATGATGTTGAATTAGCTGATTTGGTTGCTCAGGAGGCTAGAGATAAGTATCACGGAAAGTTTGCAAGGAGCTTAGGATGCTAACCCTTCGCCCTCACCAGCAAGAAGTTATACAGAAGTTAAATGAAGGATTTAAAGAACACAAGCGTCAAATCCTATGCGCAGTAACAGGGTTTGGTAAGACCGAATGTGCGATGGCAGTCATGCAGGAAGCTGCAGCACAAGGTAAACGAGTAGCGATGGTGCTTGACCGGATTGTATTGGTAGATCAAACCAGCAGGCGCTTATCTAAATATGGCATTCCACACGGCGTATTGCAGGCTGGCCACTGGCGTAATCGCCCATATGAGCCAATTCAGATTTGCTCGGTGCAAACTCTAGCCCGCAGAAAAATTCCATTAAATGTAGATCTATTGATTGTGGACGAAGCCCATGTGCTTTATAAATCCACAGTAGATTTTATTAAAGCAAACCCCAATATGCAGGTCGTTGGATTAACCGCTACGCCCTTTACTAAAGGTTTGGGGGAGATCTATACCAATGTAATCGGCGCACAGCCTATGACCCATTTAGTCGAGGATGGGTGGGTTGTGCCACTGAAGGTATATATTGCCAAAGAAATTGATATGACCGGCGCAAAGAAGTTAGCTGGAGAATGGCGGGCAGATGATGTAACCGAAAGAGGCATGAAGATTGTCGGCGATGTTGTCAAAGAATGGGTGCAGAAAACCCATGAGATTTATGGTGGACCCAAAAAGACTATTGTGTTCTGTGCTGGCGTTAATCACGGCAGAGCATTAGTAGATCAATTCAAACAATCCGGTTACAACTTTGTATCTATCTCATATAAGGAAGATGATGAATTTAAGAGAGCTATTATCGAAGATTTTGCGCGTCCAGATACCGACATCCACGGACTTATCGCAACTGATATCCTTACTCGTGGTTTTGATGTTAGTGATGTTTGCATTGGGATTTCAGCTCGGCCTTTTTCTAAGTCATTTAGTTCTCATGTGCAACAGATAGGACGAATCTTACGCCCACACGAAGGCAAAGAGTTTGGTGTATTGCTAGATCATTCCGGTAACTTTTTGCGGTTCAGAGAAGATTGGGATGGGCTATATCATGATGGCGTAACTGAACTCAAGACCGGCGGAGAGACAGTCAAGCGTGAGCCAACAGAAAGAGAAAAGAAAGAAGCCAAGTGTCCTAAATGCTCGGCTTTATGGACTTCAAAAGATAACACTTGCGCCTCTTGCGGTCATGTAAGACTAGCCCAAGCCTCGATCTCCAATATCGCTGGCAGAATGGAAGAGCTACAACTCAATGCCCGCAACATCAATAAAGAAAGAGCTGACTTTTACAATCAATTAGTTTATTACGGCAAGATGAAGGGCTACAAAGAAGGTTGGGCTGCGGTTCAATTCAAGGCTAAACATGGAGTGTATCCGAATGGATACAAACCAGAGCCATCTCCACCTGATGCTAAAACTCTTGGCTGGATCAAAAGTCGCAACATAGCGTTTGCTAAATCAAAACAAAAGTATGCTGAAAGGATCGCTGCATGAACTTTGAATCATTTGCAGAGCAACATGGCTTGATTATTGACCATCTTGTTTATGATCGTTGGGCGCGTGTTCCCACTACTGATAAGCCTAATAAAAAGAATGGAGCATACATATTTGATGGCACTACCGGTGCGGTTCGTAATTGGGCGGTGCATGAGAAGCCAATATCTTTTTCTCCTGATGTTAAATTCAAAGTATCCAAGGAAGCAATTAAGAAGAAGATTGCTGAATCTAAAGAAAAGCAAAAACTTAGACACAATCAAGCAATTAAAAGAGCTAGAGATATGTTGGATAATTCTGAAAAAATGCCTCATCCTTATATGGCCAAGAAAGGTTTTCCAGATTTTAAAGTGCCTGTCAATAATGGCCTCATGCTGTTACCTATGCGGATTGGTCAGAACTTAGTTGGCTGTCAGGTTATCAAAGATGATGGCTCAAAGTTTTTCTTGTATGGGCAAATTACCAAAGGTGCAGAATTAGTCATAGATAGCAAGGGTAAGCATATTCTATGTGAAGGGTATGCTACTGCCATGTCTTTGCGTAGAGTATTAAAGAGTTTGGACTTGCGTTATACGATTCATGTTTGCTTTTCAGCGTTTAATATTTGTGAAATAGCCTCATACTACGAACAATGTATCGTCCTTGCCGACAATGATCCTGCTGGCCTTGAATACGCAGAAAAAACGGGTAAACCCTTTTGGAGTCCACCCGTTTTAGGAGAAGATTTTAATGATCTTGAATTGCGTGTTGGCACAGAAGAAGCCGGTAAGTTATTTATTGCAAGCGGTTTGATGGAGGCATCTGACTAAACTCATTCTCAGCAAACAACACTTTCTTAGCCTCATGCACCTTAGCTACGATTTCGTTGCCCAATACGAATGATTTAGTAGGATAGCCTACCAACTCCATGTTTACTTCAACTTCTCCGTCCTCTGCGTCTTTGAGATAGATAATTGTGGCGTTGAGCATATGAGCCTTATGGTTCTGTTAGGGATAAAGTATTCCGGAAAAGCATCTACTAATCGTTTTAGATTAGATTGATCTGCCAATAAGGCCGTTTCCCCCAATTTTACTGCAAAACCACCACGATTATAAAGCTGATCTACGGCCTGTATTAGAGCCGTCCTATCTGTTAATAGCCTCATTCTAATTCCTATGATATGTGTCGTTAGGGTGTGCTAACATGGATTTAAGAAGATCATCAATGGTATTAAACCATTGGATGACCTTTAATCCGTCAGCTTGATAAATAGTAAAGCTCAATATAAACCCTCAGGGTCATCATCTTCAAAAGATTCGCTATCCGTCACCTCAAGGTCATCTAGCTGGTGCATATTTGCAAGTTCATCATAAGCACAATCTACGGCTTCCCCATCATCAGGGGCGGTGATATAGAAAGTTTGAACACCGGAATAATATAGTTTTACGCAAAAAGGTTTCATTGGACTTCCTTAATAGAATTAAAGTTAAAACCGCGACAAGGAATCTTCTCGTTTTTGGGTTTAATCATGAAGACTCTATATCTAAGCTCTTCGTCTTTCAAAAATGCCGAAGGTGTTTCCATTCTAAGTTGGTCTAATAAATCATCAAGTGCCGTATTAGGTTTACCGCAATCAGGATGGTCTGCCTTGCGTCCTACTGCTTTTAATCGGTTTTGTTGATCTTTTGTTAAATAAGTCATACTGTTTCTTTCTCTCTTTGTTTAAAAACTTGGTCTTGCCATACATTTAATGAATCCCAACAGATACCTACATCACAATCATGGTATTTCTCTGCTAGTCTTAATACTTCTCTGCACTCTTCGTCTTCAAGCTGGATATACTGCCCATCTCCAGCATAATGTTCCCTTACATCATCTATATGCCACCAGCTAGCTATCCAATCAGGGCTAGTAAGCATTACTATTTCTCTAGGATCAGGGATAGCCTGTCCTTCCGGTAAATCAAATTCAACGACTACTTTCATAATATTCCTCTGCTGGTTGAAATTTAGGTGTTGTTAATTCTTCGGTTAATAGATCAATCCATTCGCATTTTCTTGCCTCTAAAGTAATGTAATCACTCCAATCGGTAGTTTGATTTTTGCAAGCGTATGCCACAACACTTTCATAATCGGATTCTTTATAAAACTGAATCGTCCAATTCTTTAAGTTCCATGTAAATTGGCCTTCAGTATCAAGATCATCTAGTATGGTATCTTCAAGGTTGTATCTGAGGATTTTGACTGCCCGTCTAAGGTGTCTAGTTTTACTCATTCTTCCACCTCTTCTTCATCTTCTATCTCTTCTTCTTGCTCTAAATCTTCTTCTTGCCAAAAATCAGCAAAATCTTCCAAGTCTCTGCATATAGAATCGGGTATATAACTGCTTACATCTTGAGTTTCACCATTTTCATAAGTAAAAATAACTGTCATCCCTGTAATTTTCATAATTCATTCCTTGCTTTATCAATTTGAAAGCACTCACAATCAAAACATAAATAATCGTTTACTACATCACAATGTTTGCATTCCGGATTAGGAATAAGCGGTAATCCTTTTGCTAAATGGGCGTCTATCAAATCCTCACGATAGTTTAGCCATTCACTTGATGTCATCTTATCAATGTTGATCACGATTCCTCCCATGTTCTTGTATTGTATTCATCAATAATTTCCCGCAAAGTTTGCTTGTCGTAGCCTATCCCACTCATCAGAATGTCATAGAGATACTCTGCGTCCCCTTGCTCCAAGCCCAGCTTAATCGTTGTAATATCGTCTGCAATTAGTCTTTCGACCATACTATGTCTGTCCACGATAGCTCCTCATCATACATACGATCTTCCACGAAATAATTAGCTCCGGTAGCTAATCGCCTTTTATTACCCTCTGATACTGCTTGCATCAGGGTTGCATATTCACCAATAGATTCATTGGTGTGCATATCAAATAATATCCATCTAAGCATAGCGTTTTGCCTCCTCAATTTCACTGATATCAAAATCCCATCCATCAACGATATCGCCATAATTAAAGTCAATTTCCCCGCTAAAAACCATTTCACGGACTTGGACTTCGTCTTCGGCCTCCACTTCTTTTGCATACTTAACAACTTCGGTAGCACAAACAATAAATTTAGGCATTTTCATTCCTCCGTTATTCCGGCACACCGGATAGCTAAACCATTACAAAAATCAATATCGCTTACTTGTCCATGTTCAAATACAATAGGTGATCCATCTTCGGTAAGCGTGTAGTATTCATCAGTATCGCCATTGTCAATACTATGCTCAAAAGCGTCATCAATTACTGATTTATCAGCACAATCTACATAAACTAAATATCTAGGCATTTTCATTCTCCTCTTTGTTTTCCTCTTCCCATTCAGCCATATCTTCAGAAATACAATGATCTTCGTCTATGTGACGGGGAATATATCTTCTAACCCAATCAGAATTACCTTTGATCTCAAAACAATTATCTTGGCCATCTACAAACTCTCCACAAAACCCGCACCCGCTTTCGTAATAGGTGGCACTTACCTCAAAACCCATATCTACAAGCGTTGCGTAGGCATTAGTAGGGGGAGACCAAGCGGAGCAAAAAAACACTTCCAAAGCCCCGTCTTTTCTAAGTTTTTCTACCCTTCCACCATCTGATCCAGCACCAATATCCCACTTTGTTCCCCAATTCTGCACTCGCCAATCCCACCATGCTTGTTCAGGATCAACAAACTCCGGTTTAGGTTCATTGGTAGAACTATTTATAGGAAATGTATGTTTTACTTTTACCTTCGTATAATCCGGTTCAGGGACTAAAGTAGATAAAAACTTATCTTCATTCCAAGCCTGTAATGCTTTTTCCATCATAGCGGGGTCTTTATGGGTTAAAACTAAGTTGTTATTGCACCAATTAGGCATTTTCGTTCTCCTCAATAATGTTGTAATCAATACAAAATTCAATCAAATCTTCATCACTAAGTTTTGACCAATCTTCAGTAAAAACTTCTCTAAGCATTTCCATTTGATGCCTTGTATTACCTTCAAAAAAGTTAATAATGCTATGTTCTACCAATTTCTCAATCATTTCTTTTTTGTTAAGCATTTTCTTCCTCCAATTTAATTACTTCAGCACAATGAGCCTCTGATAAATCTCCGTAATCGTATAAATCCCACGCAAGATTTTCAGCATCTAATTCATTCTCAGCATTTACTTCGTAAATTGCATGGGTGCAAATAACCACTTGATACTTAGACATTTTCAATCTCCTCTGTTGATGTAAAAAAACAAACCAGCTAGCACTACCACTTCAATAATGGCTAAATTCATTGTTGCACCTCATAGTCTCTGTCTTGCCATTTTGTAATCCGGCACTTCATTCCGTTGCCCGCAATAAAAAAGGTTTTACGGCCTTCTTTATGTATCTTGAATGTATCTTCCTTGAATGACCGAAAATCTAAAGGCCGTGTAAAGCGGATAGTCAAGCCATCAGGCACGGATACCTTAGCTTTCTGCTCTAAGCATTTATCCCGCCATAACCTAGCATTACCTTCGACTTGTGGATTAAGGGCGTCCAATTTCTTAATCATGGATATCGGGGCATCATAGTAATATGGCATCATTTCTTCAGTCATCTCTTTATATCGCCATTCATCAGCACTAAATGACATAAGAATTACAATGCCAGCACTATGCCAACTGCCATCAGGTCTAACCATTGTATAAATTCCGTAAGCCGTATTGCCACGAATAGATAAGTCGGTCAATGTCCATGAAGGATTAGTCCCAACTTCACCCGCCTGATTAAACTGCTCTTCTAACCATCTTTTTTTATCCCCATGATAGGGGGGTTGCATTCCTGTCCAGCCCATAATTTTCTCCTCTTAAAAAAATTAGCCTCATACTACTGTCAATAATTTAGCCTCATACTACAACCAAAAATATAGGGATAAACCCTATACCAAAACCCTTATTGCTAAGGGTTTCAGTATCCGGTCTATTGGTTTGCTTGCTTGAGTTGCTCCTCAAGTTTTGCGATTGCTTGCTCGGCTCTTGCCCGTTGTTTTGGGTCGGTGGTTCTATTTAAAATAAAGCGTTGCCATATTAGCGAGGTTTCTAGCGTTCTTTTTGAGTTCATTAGTCCATTACCCCATCATCATAAATTGCGGTAATGCCATGTTCTTTTAAGTAGTCTAGTGCCGGTTTTACTGATCGACTGGCCGAAAGATTGCCTTGCACCCAATCACAACGGGTAATTTTGAGTTCTTCCGGTTTGCGTTTACCCTTGCCGATAAACCAAACATTTAAGCCCTTGCCCATGCAACAAGTCCCGTTATCCTCTTGGCCTTGTCTTTGCCATTCCATCAGCCATAATTCGCGAGCTATTTCCCCGTGATGGCGTAAGGCCTCAAGTTCTGTTGGTGTGTAGGCCTCAATTTTCCGGCCGTATAAATCACAAGTTTTCATTTTTATGCTTCTTCCTCTTCGTGGTCAAAATCTAAAATGTCTAAATGCCTACAATCTTCATACATGGCCAAAAAGGCCTTTTTGTAAGTGTCTGTCAATACTTGATAGCGGGTCTGCCCGCTTGCGTGTTTGATATAAAAAGTAAACCAAGTTTTTTTCATAATTTCCCCCATTTAATAATTGCTGAGACTAAAAGCCATAAGCCATAAAAGCCCGCAAGAATTACGCCAAAAGAAAGAAGCTCACTCCAAACAGTAGTAAGCACTTTCCACAATGTATCTATATCTGATTGGTTCATTTTTAATCATCCTTTCTTGGTTGTTCATCAGGTCTATAAGCTAAATCATAAAATCCCCGTTCTTCCGATGGCACTATTACAATTTGGCCGTTTTCATCCCTAAATTCATGCCCGTAATCATCAAGGGCTATCCCGTTCCGGTCTATGTAGTGAAATTCCATTTTTTGCCCTTAATCTAAAATACATTCTCTAAGAGTTCGCATTTCATCCGGCCAAGATTGCCCGCAAATATAGCTGGCCTTGCCGTCATTAAAAACAATGCGGGAATAAATGCCAAAATTACCCCATAAAGACAAGGGTAAATCAATCCTACGGGATAACCGGTCTTTTGTAGGTTTTCGGCATCCTGAGCTAATAAAACGGAAAATTTCCATTTTTTGATCTTCAGTCAATTCTTGGGGTAGGTCTTTAGCGTCATTCTTAGCACACCAAATCCGGTTTGATAGATTGTCATTCATAATTAAGCCCCTTTTTTACATTTATGGCACAAGCCGAAGCCGTGGCCGGTTGAGAAATACCTATAACCTATTGCGTATTGATAGCGATAGGCCGTAGATTTTTTAAAGCAATATTGCGGGGCTTTAAACCCGCACTTTTCGCAAGTGGTAAGAATCATTTTTATACCCTTTCAGTCTGTGTGATGTGGAAAACATAAGCGGATTGAGGTTTTACTACTTCTTGGCCGGTTTTATCGGTATATCTGATCCATGTAATAACCTTGACCCCCTTTTCACCTTTTTTGACTTGCCGGCCTATTGCTTGCCATGCTTTATAGGTTAGGACATTTTCACGGGGAATGATCTCGCTAGAAGGAATACCTCTAGCCATAAAGCCCGTAAATATTGCCTGATAGTTAAGCCCGCTTGTATTGCCTCTAGCACGGCTTAAGGCCTCTTGTGCATATAGATTAGTCATGATTTACTCCGTGTAAAGAATGGTTTGATTTAATCCGGCCTGTAATTGCTCGGCACTTTCTTTAGTCGCTATAAAATAAGGTGCTGGCACTTGATCAGTCCCTTGATAATTCCAAGCCTTGAACGAGGAAATAAGCAAAACTCTTTCCCCTTCTAACTTCCATACATATAATTCGTTTTTCATAATCTAGCCCTTTCGGTTTAATGGTTTGATTTACTACAATAGGAATTAGACTACCCTCTAAGATAGCAATTCTTGACCTAGATCAAGAAAATCAAAAATAGTTTGAATTTCTCATATTGTGAAAATAGGGGATTTCTCCCCTATCCCTATGCTTTTGGCAAAATCTTAAAAGCCCGCAATACGATTTCCGCAAGTCTTTCTCTACTCTCATCAGGAAGGGATATAAACTCTCTCTGATCTCCCCATATATCGTTAATCAATTCTAATGATCTCTGTATCTGTTCTTGGCTATATGTATTCAAGGTTTAATTCTCCGTTAAGTTAAGGGATCAAATTTCCCTACAATAGAGACGATACAAAAGGCCAAAAGTAAGGGCAAAAAATAAAATCTTTATACTGTTCTTTTATCCAGCCTGTGCATATATACAGTAATTATGGTATCGTCTTATCCATGTTCTGATGATGTTTCTATTATGTATATATGAGAATCCCAAGATTAAGTAAAAAACAAATCAATGAGGCCTTAGATCAAGCCCCAATGTATGAGCTATTGAATGTCAATAAAACTAATCTAACAACCAAACAATTCAAATATTGTGAGGGTCTGGCCAGAGGTGAGACGGGATCAGAGGCTTACCGGAAAGCATACAACACGAAAGCAAAACCCAAGACAATAGCAAACAAGGCCTATAAGATGAATCAGAGAGACGATATCAAGACGACAACAGAAGCGATTAAGTTAGCGATTGAGTGGGAGAAATCGCATACAGCCGGACAAATAAGGGCATTAGTAGCTCATAGATTGACAGTAGAAGCCATAGCTGAGGAATCTAACCCATCAGTCAGGGTAAACGCACTCAAGGCACTAGGCACAATCGCTGGTGTGGACTCATTCATTCACAGATCAGAGACTAAGGTCGTTAAGGATAGCGACAAGGCCAAAGATGATCTATTGGCCATGCTTAAAAATGCCCTAGAGGATAGCTCTCGCACCATTGATGAGGACTTGGATATTCAAAACCTTATGCGGGAAATAGAAGGACAGGGACTTGACGATTCTAGCGGGCATATCAGCGACCCCCATACCCCCCTTTTGGAGAGTAGGAGTCCCTTAGAGACCTTGCATACTATTCCAGACATCAAATCACCACTTGAAAGTAGCCCCCCTATCTCCAAAAATAAAGAAGATGAGCAAAATCAATAAGTTACAAATTGTGCAGGAATTTTCTATAGGAAACACCCCCCTTCGTTGTTTTTTTACAACAGGGGTGGGGGGTATATTTTTATGAGAAATATAAAGGATGTGAAGTATGAGTTGGATTGGGCTATAGGAAGATTAGAGCAGTACGCTAGGCTAGTAGAGTTCCTTAGCCACGAGCATAGTTGTTTGATTAAGGAACAGAAGGACCAAGAGAAACTAGCTGAAATTGAGGCTAAACAGATTATTGAGAGGATGATGAAATGATTGAATCTATTGTAAAACCCCAGCCCCTAGATAATGATGTGGCGGTTATTAAGATCCTACAGCTTATGGGACAGCTATCCGTATCCGATATCCGGTATGTGTTAGAAGTATGTTCCCGTATCTATGGAGTAGTGCAGCACCAAGACCGAGTTGCGTCTGCGCATTGGGTAGCGGGCGAAGAGGCGGGGAGTGACCGCAACTGGGAAAGCCACCTATGAACCGCGATTTAGTCCTAGCCATCCTTGGCATGGCGATTATCTGGTTAACCCTAAATATCCTTTTATGACAGAAAAGCAACAATACGTCTATGAGGTGATTGAGACCTATTGGCTCAAGCGGGGATATGCGCCCTCGATTCAGAACATCATGGATATCACCGGAGACAAGTCTAAGGCTAATATCCAGAGGATTATCGTTCGGCTGTGTGAGCTGGGACACTGCAAAAGAATCCCCCGCACTGCCCGATCCGTCCGCCCCGCATACATTAAATTAAAGCGTCCTAATGAATCTGACAGAACTAGTTAAGAAACTAGACCCTGCCCAGCAAGCTGCCTTTATGGAGGCGGCGGAGGTGTATTTAAATTCTAAGAAGCGCGAAAAAGCAACCACTGACTTTATGGCGTTTGTCCATGAGATGTGGCCCGGATTTATCAATGGCGCCCACCATAAGGTGATGGCCAAGAAGTTTGAGGAGATAGCCAGTGGGAAAATTAAAAGACTTATTATTAATATGCCTCCACGACATACCAAGTCTGAGTTTGCTTCTTATATGCTTCCTGCTTGGTTCTTGGGCCGTTTCCCTAATAAAAAGATTATTCAGTGTTCTAACACTGCTGAACTGGCAGTAGGATTTGGACGAAAAGTCCGTAACTTAGTAGGAAGCGAACAATATGCGAAAGTGTTCCCAGATGTCTCTTTGCGGTCTGATTCTAAGGCTGCTGGTCGTTGGTCCACTAATGCTAATGGCGAGTATTTTGCTATTGGTGTTGGCGGTACCGTTACAGGTAAGGGCGCGGATCTACTCATCATCGACGACCCGCATTCTGAACAGGAAGCTGCGATTGCGGCCACGAATCCCGAAGTTTACGATAAAGTATACGAATGGTACTCCTCAGGTCCACGTCAGCGACTCCAGCCGGGAGGGGCGATTGTAGTCGTGATGACTCGCTGGGCTAAGAAAGACTTAACCGGCAGAATTATTAAATCGTCAGTTGAGAAAGATGGCGACACATGGGAGACGATTGACTTCCCAGCAATTCTCCCGTCTGGGCGGGCGCTATGGCCAGAGTTCTGGGATCTTAAAGAATTAGAGGTATTGCGGGAAGAATTGCCGATATCCAAGTGGCAGGCGCAGTACCAACAACAGCCGACTTCCGAAGAAGGCGCATTAGTTAAGCGCGAGTGGTGGAAGGTATGGGAGCAAGACTACCCTCCTAGGTGTGAGTTTGTGATCCAGTCTTGGGATACCGCCTTTACCAAAAACGAACGTTCGGACTATTCAGCCTGCACGACTTGGGGTGTTTTCTATAAAGACGAGAACGAGAATGACCCTAACGTAATCCTATTAGATGCCTATAAAGCGCGCTTGGAGTTTCCAGAACTCAAGGATAAAGCGTTTGAAATGTACAAAGAGTTCCAGCCAGATGCGTTTATCGTGGAAGGAAAGGCATCAGGACTGCCGTTAATCGGAGAATTACGCCGCATGGGTATTCCCGTATCCGAGTTTACCCCAACCCGCGGAAATGATAAGATAGCCCGATTGAATTCAGTAACAGATTTGTTTGCGTCTGGCAAGGTTTGGGCGCCTGAGAAAAGATGGGCGGAAGAAGTTATCGAAGAGATGGCGTCTTTCCCTAATTCCGATCACGACGACTTGGTGGACTCATCCACGCAAGCGCTTATTCGCTTTAGACAGGGCGGATTCATTAGACTTCCATCCGATGAACCCGACGAACCGCAGTATTTTAAATCCCGACGTAATGCTGGGTACTATTAACTAGGAAAAACATATGGCAATTGATAAAGCTCTCTACCAAGCCCCCGAAGGGATTGACGCTTTGGCTGAAAAAGAACAGCCACTAGAGATTGAAGTGGTAGATCCCAAGGAAGTTACCATTGGAATGGACGGGTTAGAGATTACTTTAACGCCTGACAGCGAGAAAAGCGATGATTTCTACGCAAACTTAGCTGAAGAAATTGATGATCGCGTCCTAGTTTCGATTGCAAGCAGTCTTATAGAAGACTTCGAAGGCGATATTGGCGCGCGAAAAGACTGGATTCAAACTTATGTGGACGGATTAGAGCTTTTAGGCCTCAAAATTGAGGAAAGAAGCGAGCCTTGGGAGGGCGCTTGTGGCGTTTACCACCCACTTTTAAGCGAAGCACTGGTTAAATTTCAAGCAGAAACCATGATGTCCATTTTCCCAGCGTCGGGTCCAGTCAAAACCCACGTTATTGGTAAGGAAACACCAGATAAAAAGGCTGCGGCAGAGCGTGTTCAGGAAGATATGAACTACGAACTGACCGAAGTGATGCAAGAATACCGCCCAGAAACCGAAAGAATGCTGTGGGGCTTGGGTTTAGCAGGTAATGCGTTCAAAAAAGTCTACGAAGATGAGCAATTAGGCCGTCAAGTAGCGATGTATGTGCCAGCCGAAGATATGGTTGTCCCTTACGGCGCTTCAAGCTTGGAGTCTGCTGACCGCGTAACCCACGTTATGCGCAAAACTGAGAATGAATTGCGCGCTTTGCAGGTGGCAGGGTTCTATCGCGATGTTGATATTGGCGATCCAGTAAATGCGCTGGACGAAGTAGAGAAAAAGATTGCAGAAAAGCTAGGATTTCGCGCTACTTCTGATGATCGCTACAAGATTTTAGAGATGCACGTTAACCTAGACTTAGAAGGTTACGAGCATACCGATGAAGATGGCAATCCTACTGGAATTGGTCTGCCATATATCGTAACCATTGAAAAAGGCACAAATACGGTGTTGTCTATCCGTAGAAACTGGGAGCCAGATGATGAGAAACACAAGAAACTCCAACACTTCGTCCACTATGGGTATATTCCCGGCTTTGGTTTTTATTGTTTTGGTCTCATCCACCTTATTGGTGCTTATGCTAAAAGTGGCACTTCCATTATTCGTCAGCTGGTCGATGCAGGCTCCCTCGCAAATCTGCCGGGTGGCTTTAAGACCCGTGGCTTGCGCGTCAAAGGAGACGACACACCAATAGCGCCGGGCGAGTTCCGTGATGTAGACGTACCTTCTGGCGTGATGCGCGACAACATCATGCCTTTACCATACAAAGAGCCAAGCCAAGTATTGATGGCATTGTTAAATCAGATCGTAGAAGAAGGCCGTCGCTTTGCAAATACAGCCGATCTACAGATTTCGGATATGTCTGCTGCCGCGCCCGTTGGCACAACGCTTGCTATCCTTGAGCGCACCCTCAAAGTCATGTCTGCGGTACAAGCGCGTATTCATTACAGCTTAAAGCAAGAGTTAAAGCTATTAAAGAAAATTATCGGTAATAACGCACCGGTAGATTATGACTATGAGCCAGAAGAAGGAAGCCGTAAAGCCAAACAGTCTGATTATCACAATGTAGATGTCATCCCTGTCAGCGATCCTAATGCATCCACTATGGCGCAAAAGATTGTTCAATATCAGGCTGTTATGCAGTTGGCACAGCAGTCTCCAACACTCTTCAATATGCCATTGCTTTATCGCCAAATGCTAGATGTATTGAGCATTAAGAATGCGCATAAGTTAATTCCATTGCCAGAAGACATGATGCCTAAAGATCCTGTCACAGAGAATCAAGATATTCTAATGATGAAGCCTGCCAAGGCATTCCAATACCAAGACCATACGGCGCATATCACAGTCCATATGTCTGCGATGAAAGACCCTAAGATTATGCAGTTGTTGCAGGGCAACCCAATGGCACAGCAGTTACAAGCCGCGATGATGGCGCATATCAACGAACACCTTGGATTCCAGTATCGCGTTGAAATTGAAAAGCAGCTCGGTATGTCCTTGCCTCCTCAGCAGGACGAGTCTGGCGAAGATGTCCACATGGATCCAGAAGTCGAAGCCCGCCTTGCACCATTGTTGGCGCAGGCTTCCCAGCGTTTACTCCAGCAAAACCAACAGCAGGTTGCAGCGCAGCAAGCCCAGCAACAGGCTCAAGATCCGCTTGTCCAGTTACAACAACAGGATATGCAGATCAAGATGGCAGAGCAAAAACGCAAAGCTCAAAAAGATCAAAACGATTTAATGATCGAACAAGAGCGTATCAAAGTAGAGCGCGCCCGTATTGCCGCACAAACAGCTATGGACGCAGCAAAATCTCAAGCTCAAATGGAAACTTCCGAAACAGTCGAGAAGATGAAAATGGGCATAGATCTTGTGAAACATATCTCTGAAAAAGATAAGGCACATCAGTTACAGAACAAACAGTTAGTGACTAATGTTGCACTGCAAAAAAGCAGAGAAGGACACGAAGCACAAATGAAACAAATGGAGCCAAAACAGAAAGGTGAATGATGGACGCTTTTGAAGTTTTAGTCACAGAACTAGACAACAAGGCAGCACAACTTAAAGAATGGATGTCAGCCGGAAACGCACAGTCGTTTGAAAGCTACCAAAAAATTTGCGGGGAGATACAAGGTCTTCTCTTTGCAAAGCAGTACGCATTAGACCTTAAACACAGAATGGAACATTCCGACGATGAATGATTTAAATTTAGCACAAGCAGTAGATTTATCAGCAGTACTCGACAAGAGCCAAGAGGAAAAAGCCAGTCAACTTCCAAAACCACAAGGATATCGCATTCTTTGCGCTATTCCTGAAGCGGAAAAAGAGTTTGACAATGGCCTAGCCAAAGCAGACGTCACTATTAAAAATGACGAAATTCTAACAACAGTCCTATTTGTTGTATCCCTAGGACCCGATTGTTACGCAGATAAAGAGCGTTTCCCCACCGGACCTTGGTGCAAACAGGGTGATTTTATCCTTGTGCGCCCCAACGCTGGAACACGCCTAGTAATCCACGGCAGAGAATTCCGCATTATTAACGATGATTCCGTTGAGGCAATTGTGGACGATCCACGCGGAATTACCCGCAAATTTATTTAAGGAGCCAAACGATGGCAGAATTACAGCAAGAGAAGTATACGTTTCCTGATGAACAGGAAATGCCACCAGCAGAAATGGCAGAAGATGCCATTGATATTGAAGTGGAAGATGATACCCCTGAAGAAGATCGCGGCAGATTTCCTGCCAGCCCTGAAACCATCAAAAAGATAGAGGTCGAAACCGATGAGTTAGACCAATATAGCGCTGATGCGAAGAAGAAGATCATTACCATGAAGCGCATTTATCACGACGAACGCCGTCGTGCTGAAGCCGCAGAACGGGAACGTGAGGCAGCGATTCAGGCCACTAAAAAGCTATTAGAAGAAAACAAACGTATCAAACATATGCTGACAACGGGTGAGCAAGAGTATGTTACGGCTGTTAAGAACACCTCAGAAATGCAACTGGAAATGGCTAAAAAAGCCTATAAAGAAGCATATGACTTAGGAGATTCTGATAAGTTAGCAGAAGCCCAACAAAAGATGGTACAAGCCAGCCTTGAATTGGACAAAGCAAAGAATTTTAAGCTACCTACTTTACAAGAAGATAACTTTGATGTAAAAATACAACAAAATGATCCAGTAGCGCCACGCCCAGACGACAGAGTTATGGAATGGCAGGCTGAAAATCCTTGGTTTGGTCAAGACGAAGAAATGACCGCATCAGCATTAGGGCTACACGAAAAGCTCAAGCGTCAAGGAGTAAAGATTGGATCTGAAGAGTATTACGCGCAATTGGACAAAACAATGCGTAAACGTTTTCCAGAAGCTTTTGAGAAAGAAGCGGAAGAAGAAGCAGAGCCAAAGGACGAGCCTAAAGCAAAGCCCAAAACTATTGTTGCTCCGGCCACTAGGTCGACGGCCCCTAAAAAGGTCAAGCTAACTACTACACAGGTAGCCTTAGCTAAAAAATTGGGATTAACCCCAGAGCAATATGTCCGTGAACTTTTAAAACTGGAGAATTAAGATGACTAAAGCAACTAGAGAAGTAACCAATCGTGAATTTGATGAACGTCCAAAATCATGGGCGCCACCAGAATTACTACCAGAACCTGACAAACAGGCTGGATTCGAATACAGATGGATTCGAGTTTCAATGCTCAACCAAGCTGACCCACGCAATCTTTCATCCAAGATGCGAGAAGGCTGGGAACCAGTGATGTCGGAAGAGCAGCCGAAGTACAAGTTGTTAGCCGCTCGTGAAGGTCAGTTTAAAGACAATATCGAGATTGGTGGATTATTACTCTGCAAACGCCCTGAGGAGTTTGGTGAACAGCAAGCTGCATATTACGCTGAGATGACCAGACAACAAGCGGAAGCTGTAGATAATAATTTAATGCGCCAGAGCGATGCTCGTATGCCTATCTTTAAAGAAGGTAAGTCTACGACTAGCAAAGGTACTAAAAATTAATTAAGGAGATTTAAATGGCATATCCAAACGTACCAAGTACATATGGTTTTAAGCCTGTAAATCTTATTGGTGGTCAAGTTTTCTCTGGTTCAACACGTCAGTTGCCAATCCAGTACGGCTTTAACACTAATATTTTTTACGGTGACGTAGTAGGTATTGCACGTGGTTTCGTAACACGTGAGACTGTAACCACAGGCGCTGGTGCAACCACCGGTTCTTTGGGTTCAGTCGGTATTTTCTTAGGTTGTAACTACACAGATCCAGTTACCAAGCAAAAGCGCTACAGCCAATATTGGCCAGCTGGCACCTTAGCTGGTGATGCATTTGCTGTTGTTACCGATGATCCAGATACCGTATTCCAAGTTGCTGTTGCTGCTACCGCTGGCGCTCAAGCCATTGGTTCTGTTGCTACTGCAATGATCGGCTTGAATATTCAAGGTTCCGATTTGGCTGGTAACGTAAACACTGGTGATTCTTATAACGGCGTTTTGGCCAGTGCAGTTGCAAGCACTTCAACATACCCATTCCGTATTGTTGATTTGAAGCGCGACTCTGCTGTTCAAACTACAGCTACCTATTCAAGCGGTAGTGGTACACCTACATTGACTATTTCAGCATTGCCTTCTAACTTGGTAGTTGGTACCGAAGTTGGTTACATTGCTTCTAATGGTCAGTATGTTGGTTCCGGTTCTTGGGTTTCTTCTTTTGCTGCTGCAGGTTCAACAACTGTTGTATTGAACGCCGCTCCAGCAACTGTTGCTAGCCCAACTGGTACAACCACTGTTACACAAACAATCCCTGCGTCTGCTACGCTCGTATTTACTCAGTATCCTGAAGCTTATGTTAAGTTTAACTTCGGTATCCATGAGTACTACAATGCTACAGCTAACGCTTCAACGCTTTAATTAAGGAGCTATAAATGGCTATTTCACGCGCACAACTACTGAAAGAGTTGCTCCCCGGATTGAACGCATTGTTCGGATTAGAGTATGCTCGCTATGGTGAAGAACACAAAGAGATCTACGAAACAGAGACCTCTGAGCGTTCCTTCGAAGAAGAAACAAAATTGTCCGGCTTCAGCGCTGCACCAGTTAAGCCTGAAGGCAATGCAATTGCGTATGATAATGCGCAAGAAGCATGGACAGCTCGCTACAACCACGAAACTATCGCCCTTGGCTTTAGCTTGACCGAAGAAGCAATCGAAGATAACCTCTACGATTCTTTATCAGCTCGCTACACCAAAGGTCTAGCTCGTGCTATGGCTTACACCAAACAGGTTAAAGCTGCTGCAATTTTGAATAACGGTTTCAACTCCGCTTATACCGGTGGTGATGGCGTTTCATTGTTCAGCACCTCACACCCATTGGTTAACGGTGGCACCAACGGCAACACCCCATCTACTCCTGCTGACTTGAACGAAACCGCATTGGAAAATGCTGTTATTCAAATCGCTGCTTGGACCGATGAGCGTGGTCTGTTGATCGCTGCTAAACCACGTAAGTTGGTTGTTCCTCCTGCACTCCAGTTCGTTGCAACTCGTTTGCTCGAAACTGAATTGCGCGTTGGTACAAACAACAACGACATCAACGCAATCAAGAACAACGGTTCCGTTCCAGAAGGTTACACAATTAACCACTTCTTGACCGCTACCAACGCATGGTTCTTGACCACTGATGTTCCAAATGGTTTGAAACACTTCGTTCGTACCCCACTCCAGAATTCTATGGATGGCGACTTCGATACTGGTAACGTTCGTTACAAGTCTCGTGAGCGTTATTCTTTTGGTTACTCTGATCCATTGGGTGTATACGGTTCTTACTAATCTAGTAAGCTCCAATAAGAACCCCGCTCAAAAGGCGGGGTTTTTGTTTATAATGAGTTATGAAAGTTATTTATGACCTTGGCGCCAATAACGGCGATGATATCCCTTACTACTTAACCAAATCCGACAAGGTTGTGGCTGTTGAAGCCAACCCACAATTAACAAATAAGATTAAAGATAGATTTTCAAAAGAGATTGAATCAGGAAGGGTTGTTGTTGAGGCTTGCGCGGTAACAACAAATAACGCATCAGAAGTTGATTTTTATCTTTGCGATGACCCTGTTTTAAGCACTTTAAAAGCAACTGATAACAGTCGATTTCAAAAGACCACTTTACCAGCTAAGAATGTAATTCAATTAGTTAATGAACATGGATTACCGCATTACATCAAAATAGATGTGGAATTTTACGACCATATTATTTTGAAATATTTGTTTGAAAATGGGATTAGACCGCCATACATTTCAGCTGAGTCTCATACCATTAAAGTATTTGCGCTAATGATTACTTTAGGAAATTACAATAAATTTAAGTTAGTGGATGGGGCTACAGTACAAAATATTTATCCCAATTTTCCGCCTCACGCTGCAGGCCCATTTGGAGAAGATGTCCAAGGCGAATGGTTTGATAAAGACCAATTCTTTAATGTTTTAGCAGAAGCTAAATTAGGCTGGAAAGATATACACGCTACTTACTTGTAGCATTCAACGCATAGACTTTCTAGCTCTCTGCCGGGATTTACAGGCTCAAGAACATTAATATCTTCTAAGTCACTCTCGCGATAATTGGTTCTGCGTATGTTTTTAAACCCGCACCAATCTAACATAAAGCGCAATGTATCCCAATCCCATCCCATTTTGTGTCCATGATTGTGTAGCATACCCATAAAAATAGAACCATCTGTGGGGTAATCTTGACCAAGGTATGCATTACGATACGCGTCCAAAAATTCTCTATCGTGCTGTAAATACTTTGAACACCACAACTCTAAATCAGGCACAAGAATGCGCATAATTGCACCATCTTTCATGGCAGTGCAAGATTTTTTTAAAAAATTAACCCCATCTTGATAGCTTAAATGCTCTAAAAAATGGCAGTTATAAATTACATCAACATCTTTAAATGGGAAATCTTTACTTAAATCTACATTTAAATATATATCAGAATCTGGATGACCATCTTCCCAGCCAACATTAATAAATCCGGGCAGGATATTTCCACCACATCCTAAGTTTAATTTAAGCATTTTGGGTATCGGTTCTATTTAGGCTAGTTGAGTGATCGTTATCTGCTAAAGCTAATGGAGGAAAGCACAGGACACTTTTGGTCTTTTCATAAGCTGCTGGCATAGCCATATCTAATCCTGATGGCTGAACTGTCATAGATCCGCCATTAGGGATATTGACAGTAACTAAGTTTTTAAGTGGGTAGCAAATATCTAAAAACTGCCTCGCGCCCGCAGGTGTGATGCTATAACAAAAGCTACCATTAAATAAATGCAAACGCATAAATGTATAGTTGACGGGATTATTTAAATATCCTTGTTTATTTGCCCGCATACTTTCTTGGTTAAATACAATTTGCATGGGAGATAAAAATGGTAATGTACTTACTGTTATTGGGCAATCAAAGTTCCATCCCCAGCAGACAAAATCAAATGGATTAATGGTTTCTAAATGATATAAAGAGTTACCAATATCTTTGTGCAAAAACGCATCATCTTCGCAAATAGTAAACATCTCATTTCCAGCAGCGCACATCTTCCAAAGCTCAATATGCGACATAGCATTTCCTAGCGCTCCCGGACGATAGTTTGGCACTTGTTTAATTGTGCTGCCATCTACTGCATCAAATACTTCAAAGTTTATATGGCCATTTCTATCTCTAAATTGTTGCAGTCTTTCTGGAGTTTTCTTTAATGAAATAACATAATTTTTCATAAAACCTCTTGCAAAAACTCTTTGGTCATTGTCATGCCACGCTCAAACTGAGCATCAACATCCTTATATCTAAATACTTTCATTACGCCATCTTTTATATATGGTTCAATAAAGTTTTGATCTCTAGGCTCATCTCGATAGTCTCCAAGCCATACGAAAGTAGGAATTCGGTTCATAGAACTCATAGTTTTAATTCCGCTATCACTGCCAATAACTGCAGTGCATTGACCAACATAAGCCAAACTCTTCGCAGGATTAGGATCGCATACAAACTTAAGGGTTTCAGATTGACGAATACCCATGCCCTTTAATTCTTCCTCTAAGCCAAATACCATAAGGTTGTAATCTTTAGACTTTAGATCTTTAATTACGCGCGCAGGAATAGATTTAAGAATCATTCCAAACTTCTTTTGGGTATCAATAGAAAAGGAACTGCCATTTACATGGACTCCCACTACGGGTTTACCATTATTAAACAAAGGCTTTTCGTGGTCAAAAGGAAATATGTCAAAGTATTTCGTTCTTGGACATAGAACATACTGTTCAGATCTTGGCAAAGCATTCAGAACTTGATTTTGTTCATCCAATGTTTTGAATATAAACAAAGCTTCAGGTTGTATCCCAACCGTATCCCAAAAATCTTTAGCTCCTTTTAAATGGGTTACACAGCAATAACGAATATTGTTCTTTTTGTTTGCATCAATAAATGGCAGACATTGTAGAAAGTCTCCAACCCCACCTTGCAACAAAACTATTTGGCCCATTTAATTAAATCCTCTTTAATGTTTTGAACTACAGATTCCCAATCGCCCAATTTGGGCTGGCGGTAAAGTTTAATAGTGGGATACCAAGGGCTATCGGTTCTATCCATAAACCAACGCCAGCAGGTATCAAATCGGTTCATCATCCATACCTCTTTGCCCATTGCGGCGGCAACGTGGCAAGTAGAAGTATCTACGCAAATAACCAAATCTAGGTTAGCAATATAAACTGCGGTATCCGCAAAGTCTTTAAAGTAGGCAGTATCATTAATCATATTCTTCCATCCCAAGCAGTCTTCTAACTCTTTTTCTGGGCCTTCGCCTTTTTGCAAAGAATAGAAATTAACATCAGCTTCTTTTAATGGTAAAAGCTTTTCCAAAGCAATATTTCTGCGTTCATTAACCGCCCATACTTCTGGCTGGTCAGGCCTAAAACCACCACTCCAAACCAAACCTACATTCTTTTTTCTACCAAAAGAAAAGAATTGTCCTTTAAATTCTTCTACCAATTTGAGGTCTGGCTTAATATAAACGCCATAAGGGATGTTATCCATACGGGTCTTAAAAGCGTAAGGAAGGCTCATAAGCGGAATATGTAGGTCATATGCTGGTATGGCATCACCTTTTACAATTATTTGATCTACGCCCTCTAAAGTAGCTAATAAACGAGCCAATGGTTTATCAGTACCAAGAAGAACTTTTGCACCTTTTTCTTTGGCTAGTTTTGCGTATCTACAAAACTGGAGCATATCTCCAAGACCCTGTTCCCCGTGGATAAAAAGTGTTTTTTCGTCTAAATCCTGTGTTCCGTCATACAGAATTCCGGGCAATGGCGGTCTTGGATAAACTGCACGATTCCAGCGCCATTCATGCTCTTCCCAAGCAATATCGTATTCCCCACGCAAAAGCAGGCATAAAGACCGATTAAAACGGGCATCTGCAAGGTTAGGATCAATCGCTACAGCTCGGTTATAGTCCTCAATAGCCTCATCAGGACGACCTAAATTTTGGTAAACCAAACCTCGATTATTGTAAAAAGCCTCAACACCCTTAGGATTTTGAGCTATTCCAGCTTGATAACAGGCTAGAGTTTCTTCCATCCTATGGAGTTTTTGCAGTGCAATACCCTTGTTATTGTAGGCTTCTGGGAAATTTGGCTTATATTTCAAAGCTATATCGTATTGTTTAATTTCTTCTTCAGTTTTATGCAAAGAACCCAAAACAATACCCTTATTGTAGTAAGCCTCAGCATAAGTTGGGGCTATGGATATGGCTTTTTCAAAATCGTCTAATGCCAATTCTGGCTGTTTTAGTGCTGCAAACACATTTCCTCGGTTGTTCAGGGCAACTGGATTGTCTGGCAAACGCTCAATTGACATATTAAAATATCGTAGCGCAGCAATGTAATTTTTGACGCCACCCAAAATACAACCAATTAAATGGTAAGGATCAGGGTTTTCTGGCTGTTGGGATATGATGCTTTCGCAAAACATGATGGCTTGTTCATTTTGCCCATTTTGCATGGCTTCTTGGGCAGCCATTAGTTTTGATGTATTTTTTTCAGTAAGCGGTATAAACTTGGGCTTGTTTACAAGCTTTTTACTTTTATTTTTCATCACAAAAGTTTACACCAAAACTTGATATAAAAGTTTAAATAGTGTATAAATACAACATCTGGGTGATTCCCTATTCCACCACTGCCCCAGCAGACGATGCAACGATCGGAATAGGTTCTTTTGCATAAGGAGTCCATTATGGGACGTAGTACATTTGAAGGTCCGATTCTATCGGGAGACCAAAGATTTGGTCCACAACGCGATGTTGGTTCAGTTATATTGTCGCAGTATGTTTTCATGAATTTTGCTAACACCACATCTGGCACTGCTGGTTATGGTGGTGGCTCTGGTACATTTGTTGATGCTAATGGTATTCCTAACCAAGCAGCAACCATTTGGGTTCCACAAGCTGGCTCTTACAGCACTAATGGTCCAACTTTAGCAACCGCTCCTACTGCTGATGCAGCCGGTACTATCTATCGTGGTTGTGCATTCTTGTTGCCAGCAAGCTCATATTTATATGCAGTAGATTTAGATTTCATTCAAAACCCAGTTGATGCGGCTACTTTATCTCCTTCAACAGTTGCTTGTTATGTATCTAATCAGTTCGTAACTTCTTCTACTGGCGCTGTATATGCAAGCGTTGCTTCTAATACTTCAACCGCTATTGGTCGCACTGCCGCTTCTTTTACAGCAACTCAGTATGCTAACGCACAGTCTACATTGCAAGACGTTCAGAACATTCAGCCCGGTCAACAGCCTACATGGTTTAGCCAAGTAGTTGTTACTTTGGCAATGACTGGTAATAGCTGGAATGCTCCTGTAGCTGGTAAGTTTGGAATTACCTTACGATATGTTCAAGCTGATACCAATATTGGAACAAGTACAACTTACCCATACGGTAACTTTGACTAATTAATCCAAGGGGGAGGAAACTCCCCCATTAACAACTTAGGAGATTAATTATGACAGGTTCTGTTGTACAAACTAATAACGTATTAAATTCAATCACTCGTCAGGCTAAAACTGAGCCTTTTGATTTGCAGGTTGCTCGCGGTCAAATCACGGGCCATAGTGCTATCAGTATTTTTGGATATCAGGCAACTGTTTCAAACGTAGCTATTCCTATTTGGGAAAATGCTACTGCATATACATTTGCTACTTCAGCTACCGCACTTTCAATTGCAAGCTCATCTGCATCTGATGTATCTCCAGCAGCGGTGACAATTAGCGGTTTAGATGCTAACTTCAATCCATTATCTGAGAATGTTATATTAACTGGTACCACTGTAGCGACTACGATTGGCAGTTATTTGCGCGTTAATTCGATGGTTATGACTGGTGTTGCAGCAAGCCAAACATCAAACGTAGGCACAATTACCGCAAAACAAGGCAGCAATATTCTTGGTCAAATTAATGCTGGAATTGGTAAATCCCAAAGCACAGTCTATACAGTGCCAAATGGTTATAGTTTTTATTTGTCTTTGGCTGAGGTAAATACTTCTAATAGTTATACCAGCGCAAATATTGTGACCTACAGAGTGCAAGCAACTGATAACAATTTTGGTGTAACTAAAACTATTTTACAACAGCCATTTGTTTCAATTTATACCGCTAATAGAACTTCTGAACCATTTTTATATGGACAAAAAACAGACATTCAATGGCAATTGTCTACCAGCACAGCAACACAAATTGCAGCCGGAGTTATTATTTCTGGCAAATTAGTTAAAAACCAAGGCGAATACATAGGTTATTAATTATGGCTAAGACTCCTGCATGGCAGCGTAAAGAAGGTAAAAGTCCTACTGGCGGTTTAAATGCCAAAGGTAGGGCTTCTGCTAAAAAGCAGGGGATGAATTTAAAGCCACCTCAGCCAGAAGGCGGATCACGCAAGAATTCATTCTGCGCCCGCATGGAAGGCCACAAGAAGAAAAATACCAATGCAGAAACGGCTAATGATCCTAATAGTAGAATTAATAAAGCGTTGAGAAAGTGGAAATGCTAATGGAATCAATTATGCAATTTTGGAATGCGTTACTAACAATCGTTGTTGGAGCAATCGGATACTTTGTTAAAGAAAAGTTTAATGATTTAGATCGTGTAGTTATTTTGGTTAATAAAACCCGCGAAGAAATGGCTCGTGATTATATTACCAAACAAGAAGTTCGTAGCGATATGCAACAAATTATTGACCGATTTGATAAACTAGAAGCTAAGTTAGACCGCTTCATCGAAGGACACAAATAATGCCATACGAAGAAACTGGTAGTCAAAAAGCTAAACGCGAAGCTTACATGAAGGCCAATAAAGAGCGTGGCATTCGTCAAGAAGCAGAACGCGATTACAAGTTATTTGGCACAACAGAGCAAAACATTCCACAAGTAAACCCCATGGGTGATGCGGTTATGCCTTCTGCAACTGGAATGAAAAAAGGCGGTAAAGTAAGCTCCGCTTCTGCACGTGCTGATGGTTGTTGTGAGCGCGGTAAAACTAAGGGACGCTTTGTATAATGCCAAGTGTCTCTAAAAAGCAAAACAATTTGATGGAAGCAGTTGCGCATAATGCGAAATTTGCTAAAAAAGTAGGTATCCCTCGCTCTGTCGGTGAGGATTTTGTAAAGGCCGATAAGGGCAAATCTTTTAAAAAGGGTGGCGATATGAAAATGAAAGAAACAATGGGTCCACGCAATATGTCGAAAGACGTAGAAGCTGGTTCAAACAAGCATCGTAAATTTGGTCAATCTGAAGTTCAAAAACGCGGTTTAACCCGTGGCATGAATTTAGGTGATACTGGCAAGACCGAGCCAATTGAGTCTGAAAAGAACATGAAATCTTTTGAAGCTTCAATGAAAAAAGGCGGCAAAGTTAAGAAGATGGCTGCTGGTGGAATGACTAAGTTCCCAGTAGAAAAAGGCATTATGGCTCCTTCTAAGCAAGGTATTCGTCCTCATGGCGAGCATCCAGATCAAGAGCGCGGTCATACACGCGCAATGATGCCTAAGATGGCTGGCAATGATATTGGTACAGGTTCTCCTGTTAATACCAAGAAAAAAGGTGGTATGGTTAAGAAGATGGCTTCTGGCGGTACTGCATCATCCCGTGCTGATGGTATTGCACAAAAGGGAAAAACCCGCGGTAAATATTGCTAATAAAGGAAATATTATGAAAATGGATCACCCACCAATCTCTAAAGATATGCAAGCTGAAGAGCATATGATTCACCCAGAGCATATTGAAAAGCATCATGGCGGAGACGGACACGTTCAACACCACGAGCATTTCAAGAAACACGCTGCTGGTCACAAGTTGCACCACGAACACGTTAAAGCAATGTGTGGCGGTGGTTATGCTAAGGGCAAGAAGTAATGATGGCGAGTCGCGGAATGGGTGCAGTAAGCCCTTCCAAAATGCCCAAGAAAAAGGTTATTCATCGTACGGATAATCCGAATGATGTTGACCTTTTTGCTAAAGGTGGCAAGGTTGGTTTGTATGCCAACATCCATAAAAAGCAGGCTCGTATAGCAGCTGGATCTGGTGAACATATGAGAAAGCCCGGTAGTAAGGGCGCTCCAACTAAAGATGCATTTATTCAGTCTGCTAAAACAGCGAAGAAAAAATAATGGCATATACCAGTGGTAATTCTACATTTAACCTTGACCTCACTGAGCTTGTAGAAGAAGCCTTTGAGCGTTGTGGCTCGCAGTTACGCACTGGATATGATCTTCGCACCGCAAAAAGGTCTATCAACCTATTAACGATTGAATGGGCTAATCGCGGTATTAACTTTTGGACAGTAGAGGAAATCTCTATTCCATTGGTATATGGCCAAGCTATATACCCAGTTGGAGCTGATACGATTGACATCTTAGATTTGGTTACTCGCACCAATAATTCTCAGGCAAACAATCAGCAAGATATCAATTTAAATCGTATTTCAGAGTCTACGTATTCTACGATTCCTAATAAGCTGACTTATGGCCGTCCAATTCAAGTTTGGTACAACCGTCAAACAGGTAATTCCAATATCTATGCTGGCGTAACTTTGGCGGCTACTTTGACCCCATCAGCCACCACAATTACCCTGAGTTCGACCTTTAATATGCGGTCTACTGGATTTATTCAGATTGACAGCGAAATCATTGGTTATGTCAATATTTCAGGAAACCAGCTTTTAAACTGCTATCGTGGACAGTACAATACTACAGCGGCGTCACATAGCGTCGGAGCAGCGATTTACGACCAGCAATTACCCAGCTTGGCAGTATGGCCTACCCCAGACAATGGAACACCCTATACGCTTGTTTATTGGCGTATGAGACGGGTTCAGGATTCTGGAACAGGTGTATATGTTCAAGATATTCCATTTAGATGGATTAACTGCTTGGTAGCTGGACTGGCTTATTACTTGTCTATGAAATTGCCCGGCATGGATATGCAGCGCGCACTTGGTTTAAAGTCTGAGTATATGGAACAGTTGCAACAGGCTATTGAAGAAGATAGAGAAGATGTATCAATTAGATTTGTGCCGCGCAATTTGTTTTATGCGAGGTAAGTATGCCAACTAAGTATGCTAGTGGCAAACACAGTATTGCAGAATGTGACAGATGTGGTCAACGATATAAGCTGGTTGAGTTAAAAAAGCTAACCATCAAGACCAAATTAGTCAGCATTAAGGTTTGTCCTGAGTGTTGGGATCCAGATCAGCCACAGTTACAGCTTGGTTTGTATCCAGTGAATGACCCTCAAGCAGTGCGTGAGCCAAGACCTGATATTAGTTATTACGCATCTGGTCCTAACGGTTTACAAACGCAGCAGGGCGGCGGAACAAGCATTACACAGTCTGGGTATCCAGAAGGCGGTAGTAGAGTTATACAGTGGGGATGGTATCCTGTAGGTGGTTCTAGTGGATATGATAGAGGCCTTACCCCAAACTATTTAGTAGCAAAAGGCAATATTAATTCAGTAACAATTACGACAGCGTAGGAGTAAAAATGGCAATGCAAAAACAACGTGGTGTTAAAACTGACGAACCCTTTAACCCAAAAAATGTAGAAGACAATATGAAAAAAGGTGGAAAAGTTATGGAAAAAGAATCCAAAAAAGCAGATATGAAAATGGACAAAATGGTCGCTGACAAAGAGATCAAAAAAGCCATGAAAGAACACGATGCTCAAGAGCATCCCGGAAAACATACCAAGCTTAAGCTCAAAAAGGGCGGCATGGATGTTAAGAAAATGGCTAAGGGTGGTGTAACCCAATCTAACCTACGCAGCATGGGTCGCAATATGGCTCGCGTTGCTAATCAGAAGTCTAGCTCAAGAGGTCGTTAATATGGCAATCGCAAAAAATGTAAAGCCAACAACCAAGAATTCTTCAAAATTGGTGGTCGGCAAAAACCGTGATGATAAGCCAGCAAGTGATTATGCCCGTCCACACACAATGGCAGGCAAAGTAATTGATGGTACAGAAGTTATGGAAATGGGCGACTATGCAACTGAGAAGTCAGCCAAGACCGCTAACATTAAAGACCCACTACCACCAAGCGCAGTAAGCTGGGGTAAAGGTACAACCAAAGAAGATGGTCTTGAAACACGCGGTAATGGTGCAGCAACTAAAGGTCGTATTGCTCGTGGACCAATGGCTTAAGGGTAAACCCTAATGAACTATGAGACTTTGTTTAACAATATACAAACTTATGCTCAAACCAATGAGCCTACGTTTGTTGCTAACATCCCGTTTTTTGTTGAACAGGCTGAAACTCGTATTTACAATTCGGTTCAAATCCCGTCATTACGCAAAAATGTAACAGGAAATTTAAGCTCAGGAAACCAGTATTTAACTTTGCCGTTTGACTGGCTTTCCACTTATTCTGTTGCAGTAATTGATAGTAGCAATAACTACACCTATTTAATTAACAAAGATGTTAACTTTATCCGTGAAGCATATCCCAATAACGGTTCTACTAGCTGGAGTTTACCTAAGTACTACGCTATTTTTGGCAGCTCTACTCTTAATGTTAATGAGTTAACTGCTATTGTTGGACCTACTCCCGATTCTGCGTATGGTGTAGAGTTACATTACTTTTACTATCCAGTATCAATTGTGCAAGGTGTTATTTCAACTTTATCAGCATCCTTTACTGCGGGAACCTTGTATAGCCCCGGTTTGTACCAGAATATTCCACTCACAGGTGGGTCTGGATCTGGAGCAACTTGTGATATTTTGGTTAATGGTTCTGGTAATGTGTCAACTGTGACATTAGAAAATGGCGGTAGTTTCTATCAAGCTGAAGATGTTTTAAGCGTAGCATCATCTAATATTGGCGGAACAGGATCAGGGTTTACCATTAGTGTTCTTGCTGTTAATAATGCCCAAGGTCAAAGCTGGCTTGGTGACAACTACGATCCAGTGTTATTTTATGGTGCAATGCGGGAAGCTATGCTTTTCCAAAAGCAGGAACAGGACATCATTAAGTATTACGAAGACAAATATCAAGAAGCTATAGCTGAAATGAAACGTCTTGGTGATGGTCTGGAGCGTGGTGATGCTTATAGAGAAGGTCAAACTAAAATAATGCCTTATAATAAATTATGAGAAATTGTAAAAAGTGCCTACAAAATAAGAACTTAGAAGAGTTTAAAAAACATTCTAATGGGTATAGGCACGTTTGCAAAAAATGTCAATATCTAGCTGAAATCAATAATCCTACTGCTTATGCAAATAGAATTGCTCGCATGAAAAAATATAGATACTCTGAAAAGGGAAAAATTGCAGAAAAAGCATATTCTCAATCAGAGATTGGTAAAGCATCTAGAAAAGCGGCTACAAAAAAATATCATCAAACTCCACAAGGACACATTAACAAGTACGTAACTACAGCAAAAAGAAGGGCTGGCAGATTGCAACGTACTCCTGCATGGTTAAATGATATTGACCGTGAACGTATTAAAAATGAATATAAACTTGCTGCTTTATTAAGCAAAATTGAAGGCGTAAAATGGACTGTTGACCATATTATTCCATTGCAGGGTGATTTAGTTTCCGGTCTTCATGTGCCATCAAATTTGCAAGTTATGAGGGCGTCCGAAAACTTTTCAAAACATAATAAGTTTGAGGCTTCATAATGCCAATCGTTCAAGGACAAACCACCCTATTTAAAGCCAACATTTTGTCTGGTTTGGAGAACTTTACTTTAAGCTCTCCTTATACTTACAAAATTGCCTTATATACCGCTAACGCTAATCTCAATAATACGACCATAGCATATGACCCAAGCAATGAGGTTGTATCGCCCGGATACACCGCTGGCGGTCAAACACTAACAATTTCCAATCCACCTACGCAAGATACGACCAATAATACGGCCTATATCTCATTTAATAACGTAACATGGACTGGAAGCATTACCGCACGAGGCGCGCTAGTTTATAATAGCACCACAGGAGCGGCTTGTTTTATTTTGAATTTTGGTAGCGATATTACCAGTTCAAACACGTTTACCGTTACCTTCCCAACGGCTACATCAACCACAGCAGTACTGACAATTAGTTAAGGAGTTTTAAATGGAAAAATCAAATTTTGGAGACATCAGTACCGCAATGGTAACTCGTGGTGCTGGCTCTGATGAAACTATCGGTATGCAAGGCTTCTATGAAGTAACTTGCTACGATAAAGACGGCAATATTAAATGGCAGGACAAGGCACCTAACTTGGTGACTGCTGCTGGTAAAAGTGCTTTGTTTGACTATTACTTTGGTCTGACTGGCACAGGCGGCGGAACAGCTTCTGGTGCTAACTATCTTGGTTTAGTATCTTCAGCATCTGCTACTGCTAACTATTTCCAGTCTGACACAATGGCTTCTCATGCTGGTTGGTATGAGCCACCTGCAACTGTTGCAGCAGCTCGTCAAGCACCTAACTGGACTGCATCTACTAATAACGGTTCTGCATCTCCATCCAATATCGTTTCTAAAGCAGCTAACGCTTTAACATTTAGTATGTTGTCAACAGCCACTATTTTTGGTTGCTTTATTAACTCTGGTACTGGCGCAGGCTCAACAATTAGCTCTACTGGTGGTGTGTTATATAGCGCTGGTAACTTTACCGCTGGAAGCAAAATCGTAGCCAATGGCGATAGTTTAGCAATTACTTACACTACCACAGCTACTAGCTAAGGAGTCCTAAATGGCTCTTCAGTTAGCTGATCGTGTCCAGCAAACAGGCACAGCCAATACTACTGTAAGCTTTAGTCTTACAGGAACGGTACTTGGCTTTCAAGCTTTCTCGTCTGCAATAACAACTGGAAATACGACCTATTATTCTGCGACAGATACTTCTGGAAACTGGGAAGTAGGTATCGGAACCTTAACTTCCACTACGCTATTAACTCGTACCACAATCCTTGCATCTTCTAATTCAGGCTCGGCAGTTACTTTTAGCGGGACAGTTAACGTCTTTGTTACTTATCCTTCTGAAAAGTCAGTCAATCAAGATGCCAATAATCTAGTAGCTATTCCATATAATGGCGCTAGTTCTACCATTGGTTCTTTAAACGTAGGTGGCAGTACGGGAACCGCAGATACTGGATACATTGCTACTTTTGTGGGAAATGCTAGTACTTACGCTTATACGTTTACTCAAAATACCAATTCTGGAAATACCGCATATGCAACACATACTGTAGGTAATAATGCCTATGGTTCTACTGGCGCATATATTGATGTGGGTGTAAACAGTACAACCTATAACGCTACTGCCGCTGGTTATCTAATCAATAGCCTTTCCTTACCCAATACTACCTTTATTGAATCTACTAATGGAGATATAGCAATTGGTTCATGGGGTGCTAATGCGGTTCACTTTGTAGT
>Ga0214173_100012_pt1 | contig 41367 bp, 45 predicted proteins | sample TroBogEpilimnion_34_FD_153011 | JGI IMG/M metagenome (GOLD analysis project Ga0214173, IMG submission 153011) | Freshwater microbial communities from Trout Bog Lake, WI - 25JUL2007 epilimnion | ecosystem: Environmental > Aquatic > Freshwater > Lake > Epilimnion/Euphotic zone | place: Trout Bog... | reverse complement strand
CCATCTCAATGCTCTCCGCTTTGGAATCCGGCACCCGCGACTGGACTCGTGAGCGGTTTGACGCCGCCGTGAAAGCCATCAACGAAACGCCCGCCTTCGTCGAAAAATGAACAATCTGGAAAAAGCCATCGCCGGTTTCCGGCTCGACCCCGTTGACGCCATGAACCGGCTCCAAGACGCGGGCGTCGTCTCCGACAACGCTGTCCATGCCTGTGACGTGGCCCCTGGCGACTGCGGTCGTGCGGTTGACTTCCTGATGAACGAAAAGCTAAAGGCATGACCTACCGACTCACCAACCGACAAAGCTGCCCGCCCAACGGGTTTATCGTCCGCATCAAGGGGCTTGTCCCAAAGGTTGAGCGGGTTTACTGGTCGTTTTACGAAGCCGTGAGCTTCTACCAAAAGTTTTCGCTGGCGAATCCGCAACTTGGTTTACCGACCGAATGGACGGACTGCGAAACCGTCGTGGACGAGCAGAACGCCCGCCGAGTGGCGCGGATACCCGGAGCGTCAAGCTACGTCGTGCAGGTGGACAGTCTGCCCAGCAATTTTGCGCAAGTCTCGACTGCGCCGAGCGTGAAGAAATGTTGCGGGATGCGTTAAGCCATGACTCCGCAAAATTTCAAAGTCGGGGTCGAGACACTCGTCGAGTGGTTCGGGGCCGGAATGAAACCCGTGGGCGCGGTCGAGGCCAACAGTCGCGCCGAAATCTGCGCGGCGTGTCCGCACAACCAAAACGTGAAATATTCGACCCGCTGGGGAATCTACGCGGAAACCATCAAAGCCGTTTTGGGCTGGGTGAGGGGTCAAAACCTTCGCACTGCTTTCGACTCAAAACTTGGCGTGTGCGATGCCTGTGACTGTCCTGTCCGCTTAAAGGTGTGGTGTCCCAAAGATGTCGCACTTGCGCACATGCCTGAATTATCCAAACAAAAACTCTGGGAAAAATGCTGGCTACGATGAACAAATTTCTACTGCTTGGCAGGTTCGGTGATTCGATTATTGCCCTGCCTGCTTTCAAGTACATCTTCGACCAAACCGGAGTGCGACCCATCGTCGTGACCTCGACACGCTTCGGATCCATCTACGAAGGCTGCTCCTACGTTGACGCCATCCAAATCCAAGACCAGACCGGCGCGGATTACGCCAAGGCGCAAAAATACTGCAAAGAAAAAGGCATCGAGGCCCGCGTGCTGCGCTGGTGGATGGCTGACGGTGGCGACTGGTCGGACATCCCCCTGCAAGCGGGCGACCCGACGCTCGTATTCGGCAAAAACAAATGGGCGGTCAATTTCCAAATGTGGCCGAACTATCAAACCTCAATCTGGGACAGAACCGGCGTTCCGATTGACTTGATGAACAAGCTGCCCCTTATTTTCGACCAACGCAACCGCGAGCGCGAGCAAGCCCTGATTGCGCGAGTCCTGAAAAAGAACAAGAAGAACCTGCCCGTCCTGCTCTACAACTTCAACGGTCATTCCAGCCCGTTCGCCGCGATGCCGGAGTGTCAGCACGTCATCAGCAAATGGCGCGACAAGTTTTTTATCGTGGACATCGGCGACATGGTAGCCGAACGAATCTACGACATGGTGGGGCTGTTTGAAGTGTCAAAATTGCTTGTGAGTATAGACACAAGTTCGCTGCATCTTTCGGCGGCAGTTCCCAATCTCAAAAAAATCTTCTACACCAAGGGCGACGGCTGGGGTAGCTCCATGCCATCAAGCGTTGGGCTGTACGCAAATTTTCCGTATCCAAAAGCCGTTAAAAAGCTGAACTCACTTAATGCGTTTATTTCATCCGCCTACAACACATGAACAACCAAAGATACATGATTGGCTGCGGTTGGTTTCACTCTTCGAAAACCCCGGAGGCTGAAAGAAAAAAACAGGCGAAAAGATGGATTGAAAACATTCGCCGGTTCGCCTCCCCAAAACCAGAGTGCATTTGCGTTGTCGGTCAGGGCGGTTGCCGTTTCCCCGAATCGGGGGTCGAGTCGGTAACTGTTTCGGGCGATTTGGGAAACCATAACGACCTGATAAAAGGCATAAAAAAGAACGAGTTCAACGGATGGTCTGGGGCTGTGTTGGCGTTAGCGATGCTGGCCTACAACAACGAATCCGATTTGATATTTCAAGAGCAGGACTGCCTTGCGTTTGGTAATTATGTTGACGAAATGTATCGCCAGATCGGAAGTCGCGGGATGATTTTTGGGCGTAGGCATCGCGGCGAGCCTAATCAGGCGTGCTCTCAATCATTGTTTTTGATTCGTCATTTTTATCTGAGAACTTTTGTCACAAAGTATTTTGGCAGTCACCCGCAAACCTCCAATGCGCACACTGGCGAGCCTAAATTTGAATGGCTTCGCCGGACCGACAGCGACATGGTTGGACGGTTCCGATTTGGCTACGACCGCGAAAGACCGTTCAACATCAAAGACCGGGTTTTCTACGTCCAGCAAACCAGCGAAGAAGATTTGAGAGTCTTGAAAGAGAGTGGCCTGATATGAAAAACGTGCAACTTTGCTGCGGCTCCAATCGAATCGAGGGTTGGGAAAATTATGACCAAGACATGGACGTAACCAAGCCGCTTAGGTTTGGAAACTCGTCCGTTGACACGTTGCTCATAGAGCATGGCGTCGAGCATTTCAACACGCACGAAATTCTAAGGCTGTTTCAAGAGTGTCATCGGGTTTTGAAGCCCGGAGGCAAGGTGAGAATTTGCGTCCCGTCCCTCGGAAAAATCAACGACCGAGAACATGCAAAAGACCTGATTCTTTCGCATGGTCATCAAATGGTTTTTTCGCCCGCATCGCTTCGTTATATGCTTTGGGCGGCTGGTTTTGAGCGGTCGAAAATCTGCCAGACTGGCAGAAGCCCGCTGGATAATCATTGGCGTTCAATCGGGATTGAAAAAGACGAGATTGAAACGATTCGCTGCGAGGCGCAAAAATAATTTATGAAAATGCTACACGTTTACAGTTTCCACACACCGAGTCTCGACTCGGACAAAAAACGCCTGCAAGTCGCCGCGTTCACTTGGAAATCGCAGGGCTGGAAAGAGTGTCCGATTATGGACTCCGAGCTTTCGCGCCTGTTTACCGAGCCGCCGCGCAAGACGCTGCCCTTCGTCCGCGACGTGATTGACAAGGGTGCCGAGGGTTTGCTTTACGAGGACATCATCGTTTTCACGAACTCCGACACCGCCGTCTCGACCGACTGCGCGAAGAAAATCAAGTCCCGGCTTAAAAAAGTCCCGGCCCTGTATTGTTTCCGCCGCGACTTCGACCCGTTCATGGAGCCGATTCCCGACACGGAAATCAGCAAAGGCTCGACCCTGGGCGGCTCCGACCTCTACGCTTTCACGGTGGAGTGGTGGAAAGCCAACCGGAAGAAGTTTCCGGTTATGATTCTTGCGCGGGAAGGGTGGAAAGACATTTTGCGCGTCATCATTGACGAAAGCGGCCAGTATCCCGACACCAAGCTGGAAAACGTCATCTACCACGCGAAGCACGAAGCGTATTGGGAGAAGCCGGAAATCCGCCACAGTCTCGCCGGTAACATTTTCAACTACGAACGCGCCCTTCCGTTTCTGGCCGAGCGCAAGATTGACCCGAAGCGGTTTGGTTTCAAATGAAACATTGCCAACGCGAGGAAATGGGGTAGTTTACCGTAAGCGTATGAAATTTTCAGATTCATCTGGGGTCGAGAGTTTGGTTTGGAATATGAAGCTCGCGGACTTCCCTCGCGGGGAGAATCGCTCGCTTGTGAATGACTTGATGAACGGCGCACCGCCGTACACCGACCAAGAAGTCCAGGACAATGCGCTCAACTGCAATGTCAACACACTCCACGGCCCTGAAGTTGTCCACGCCGCCCGCCGCCAGTTGACCCAAGCCCTCGTAGTACCCGACCCGCTTTTCACCGTCAGTTGCGACTTTGGCCCCGCCTGGAAGCGTCAGGAATACTCCCAAATCATCACAAAAGAAGCCAACCGCATCGTTCGCGGCAGTCGCTTCTTCATGGAAACCCAACGCTCCACGATTGCCCAGAACGTCCTCCACGGCATCGGCCCCTCCTCGTGGAAGGACGACTATCATTGGTGTCCCCGCGCCGATGGCATTGAGGACATCCTGATTCCGTCCGACACCCTTGTCTCGCTCGAAAACCTGACCTACTTCGCCAAGTACCGCTCCTACACCGTCCGCGAACTCTGGGGCATGACGCACGGCTCCAACGTGGACGCTGGCTGGAATGTTGACCTCGTTGAGTCCGCCTGCAAATGGGCCGACAACCAAGCCCAAGTCGCTTTGAGCAACAAGTGGCCGGAAATTTGGTCGCCGGAAAAAATGTCCGAACGGCTCAAGCAAGACTCCGGCCTGTATTCGTCCGATGCCGTCCCCACGATTGACGTGTACGACTTTTTCTACTGGGACGACTCCGAAGGCCGCGAAGGCTGGCGGCGCAAGATGGTGCTCGACGCATGGGGCTTTCCGGGTGTCGGCGGGGTGCTCACGCAGGACATCAAAGACATGGTGCCAGACCGCAAGCGGTACGGCATGGAAAAATCCCAATTCCTCTACGACTCCGACAAGCGCGGCGACCCGGTTTACGCGCCATCGGTCGAGAACATCGTCCATTTCCAGTTTGCGGACTGCTCATCCGTCGCGCCCTTCCGCTACCATTCCGTCCGCTCGCTTGGCTACCTGCTTTATTCCGTCTGCCACCTCGAAAACCGGCTCAACTGCAAATTCAATGACGCCGTATTCGAGCACATGATGCAGTACTTCCGCGTCTCCAACATGGGTGACGCGCAACGCGCCTTGCAAATTGACCTCACGGACAAACGCCCGCTGCCCGATGGCGTCAACTTCGTGAAGCCGGAAGAACGCTGGCGGATTGACAAAAACCTCGTGCAAATGGCGATGGGCGTCCAAAACCGCATCATCCAGACCAACTCCGAGGCTTTCACCCACGCTTTCGACGACGAGCGCGGCGACAGCGAAACAGCGACCCGCACGATGTCGAAGCTCTCCAACTCTGCGGGCATGGTGTCCGCGATGGTGGGGCAGGCATATGTTTACAAGCAATACCAGTACAAAGAAATTTGCCGCCGCCTCTGCCTGACGACCAACGAATCGCAGGACACCGACGCGAACAAGTTCCGGGCCGCGTGTCTCCGGCAGGGTGTCCCCCTCGGTGCCTTGGATTCCGCCCGGTGGGACATTGAGCCGAACCGCATCATTGCCGGGGGTAACAAAATGCTCCAAGTCGCCATGATGGACAAAATCATGGCGCAGTATTTCCCGCGCCTCGACCCCTCCGCGCAGAAAGAAGTCCTCCGCATGGGCCTGTCCATCACCACCGACGACTACGCCTTGGCGAACCGCCTTGTCCCCGAGCAGCCGAAAGTCTCCGGCTCGAAACACGACGCCCAGCTTGCCGCCTCGGTGATGGTCGCCGGTCTGCCGATGGACTTCAAGGAAGGCGTCAACCACGATGAATACGCCGCCGAATTGTTGAAGGCATTGACCGTGAACGTCCAGCAAATCCAAGCCCGTGGTCGCCCGGTTGACCAGCAAGAACTCATCGGCATCCAAAACCTCGCCGGTCAGACGATTGACGGCCAGCCCGTCCCCGGCGGCAACGGTGTCACGCCCCACATCGCCGCCTTGGCACAGGAAACGACTTTCCATATCAAAGGTCACGCGGACGAGAAATCCACGAAGCAAAAGGTCAAACAGTTGTCCGACGCCTTGCATCAGGTTATGAACAAGGTCAAGCAGATGGTGCAACAGGCTGCGGAGATGCAGAAAAAGCAGCAGTCGCAACAGGGCCAACAACTCGACCCGAAAGACCAAGCCAAGATTCAGGCTATCATTATGACCGCGCAGGCGAAGCAACAACTCGCCGCGCAGTCTCACGCCGAACGCACCGCGCAGAAGCAGATTGCCTTCGAGCAGCAGCAAAAGCAGAAGCAGGAAAAACACGCGCAAGAAGTGATTCACGGCGTCCATCGTCACGAGGTCGAACAAGTCAACAGCCGCCTTCGGGCCTTAAACGGTGAATAAGCCAACATCAGAAGTCACGGCATTAATTTCAGACCACGGCTTGTTCCTCCCGTGGGGCCAACGCCTTGCCCGCGAGTTCAAGAAGGTTTACTACCACACGCCGGTAGAAAAAGCCTTTCCGCGCCTTGCCGACTCCATCATTGGCGACGGATTCGCGGACATCGTTCGCTGCGACGACCCGTTTGACGTGATGGACGAGGCTGACCTCTGGGTCTTTCCCGACATCGGTTTCTCCGGCCTGCAACTCCATCTGGAAAAGCTTGGCAAACCCGTTTGGGGTTCACGGAGCGCGGACAGCCTCGAAATTCACCGCGAGAAATTCTTGGACATGCTCAAAACCGTTGGCCTATCCGTTCCGCCGCACACGCGAGTTCGGGGCGTCGGCGCGATGGGGGAATTTTTGAAGGACAAAGAGGACAAATGGATTAAAATGTCCAAATATCGCGGCGACTTTGAAACCTTCCATTGGCGCAACGCGAAACAAGATTCCGGCTGGCTCGACTTTCTCCGCGTGAAATTCGGCCCGCTGGCGGACGCGATACCTTTTGTCATCGCGGACACAATCGAAACGGAAATCGAAGATGGGTATGATGGCTACAATGTGGATGGACTTTTCCCGAAACTTGCGGTTCACGGCATTGAGTGCAAAGACCGTGGCTACCTCTGCGCCGTTCAGGAATACGATTCACTGCCTGAGCAAGTTCGCAAGGTCAATGAAGCCGTTGCCCCGATTCTGCGTGAGCGTCGTTACCGAAACAAGTTTTCCACCGAGATACGGATTACCGAGGACGACTTTTTTTACATTGATTGCACTCATCGCAATGGGTCGCCACCGTCGCAGTGTGAGGCAGAGCTTTTCTCGAATTGGGGCGACATTATTTGGCACGGCGCGCACGGCGAACTCGTCGAGCCAATCCCCGTGTTCAAATACGCCGTCCAAACCGTCCTAAATTTGAAGCGCGAGGCGACGACGTGGGCCAGTGTCCCGTTTCCCGACGAACTTCGCCAATGGGTTAAGTGCGGCAACTGCTGCGAATACGACGGTCAACTCGTATTCCCGCCCCAAGACGAACCCGACCCCATGATAGGCTGGCTGGTGGCCGGTGGTGACACCTTGGATGAGGCGATTGAAACCCTCAAAGAGCGCGTCGAGGAGCTTCCCGACGGCGTTTCGACCGACATCAATTCTCTGGTTGAACTCGTTGGCGAAATGAACGAGGCCGCAAAACTCGACATCCATTACGGCGAGGGCGAAATCCCCGACGGAAAAGCCATCGTCGAGGCTTGACAAAATCAGTGGAAAGGTTAAGGTCTAAGAAATGAGCGACCCAGTTTACAACCCCGGCATACGATACCCAGAAGGGATGAACCCCTTCAAGGCTGGCTCGCTGCTATTCAAGCTCGCCAACCAAAAAGCCGACGAGGCTTCCGGCGGCCGGAAGAAAAAGGGGCCAAACTCCATCTCCAAAAAGATGACGCAAAAAATCGTCGGCAAGTCAGCGGCAGTTTCCCGTGGAGGTAAAAAGTGACCTACCGCGAAAAGTTCCGCGCCTCGGATATTTCCAAGGGCTTCCAAAACGTCATTGATTCCGTGCAATTTCAGGCGGCTAAAGATGCGGCGATGTTGCATTTTATGAGCCTTCTCCAAAAGCCTTCATCCATCGAGGATGCAGCCGCTAACGATTACCGTCGCCAAGGAGCGCAAGCCTTTCTCGACACTCTCGAAAATCTAAAAACCGACAATGAAAAACCAACTCAACTTACAAGTGGAAACCTCCGACGGGTCTGAAAAGCCGATCTTGGAGCCTCCGGTTCAATGCCGAATTTGTTTTGCGCAAATCTCGCCCTACCCCGGCTACCTGTACCAGCTTTACAACCAAGCCGGAAGCGCGGCCCTGTTCATACAGCTTTGCAACCACGGCGTTGACGTGTCCGGCAAAAAGGCGTTCTCGCCCGTCCCGGTCTGCATCCCCTGTGTGGCGCGAATCCTGAATGATGCCGCCAAGCAAATTGAGGCCGCGCAACAACCCAAGCCGGAAGCCCCGGCTGCGCCCGCCCCGGCCCCGGAAATCGAACCTCTGCCGCCGCAAAATAACTGACTATGCGAATCCTCCTTACCCCCGACGCCACGGCCACCGCCGCGCCTGCCGCCCCGGCTGCGCCGATTGAACTCCCCGGCGGTCAGCGTTCAACCCCGAACCTCAACGACGCTTTCGCCAACCTCGATAAAATGATGGGGGAAGCCCCGCCCGACAAGTCGCACGGCGAGAGCGACACCGAGCCGTCCAAGCCGGTTGCACCGACCGAAAAGCCGGAAGGTGACGAACCCGCCGAAAAGCCCGCAGAGAAGCCGGTCGAAAAACCGGCTGAAAAGGCCAAGCCGGAGAAGGCGGCAACCCTGCGCCAAGCCTACGAGGCGAGCAAGGCCAAGCTGGCGGAATACGAGAAAAAACTCGCGGAACTCGAAAAGGCCAAACCGACCAGCCTGACCCCGGAGGAGAAAAAAGACTACGAGGACAAAGTAGCCGCCGCCGAAAAACGCCGCAACGAACTTGAGGAGCACATTAAGTTCGTTGACTACACCAAGTCTGAGGAGTACAAAAAACAGTACGAGCAACCGTTTTTCGACACCTACAAGGAGTCCCGCGAGACTGTCGCGCTGTTAAAAGTCACCGACCCGACGACCGGCGAAATCCGGCAGGCTAAACCGGAGGACTTTGACGCCATCGTCGCCATCACGGACATCAACGAACGCGCTGACAAGATTGAGGAACTATTTGGCACCGGCATCAAGGCCCAGCAAGTCCTCGCCGCCTCGGAAAAGACGCTGGCCGCATGGAAGGCCAAGGAAAACGCTTTGGCGACCTACAAGACCAAGGCGGGCGAGATGGAAAAAGCCCGCATGGAGGCCAGGACAAAGGAATCCGGCGAAATTCTCAAAGCGTTCAAGGAAACCGCCGCCGAAGGGGTGACGAAATATCCCCACCTGTTCGCGCCAGCCGAAGGCGACGACAAGGGCAACGCCGCGCTGGAATCAGGCTTTGCACTCGCCAAACTCGCGTTCGGAACCATTGAAGCCACCGACGTCGCCAAGCTCCCCCAATGGATTCAGGAGCGCATGGTAAACGGCAAGCTGCCTCCGGTCGAGATGGCGAAACTCCACGCCGCGATTGTGAACAAGGCGGGCGCGTTTGACCGGCAAGTCCTCAAAACCCGGTCGCTCGAATCAAAAATTTCCGAACTTGAAAAACAACTCGCCGCGTTCAAAAGGTCAACCCCTGACAACGGCGGTAGCGGCTCCAAGCCGACTGCCCCGATGAGTAGCATGGCGTCCCTCGACGCCGCGATTGAACGGCTGGCTTCCGGTCGTCGTTAAGTCCGTTTCAAGGCGTAGCGGGTTCTATCCTGCTGCGCCTTTTTTTGGCCCTGCAAGTACCATTCCAAAAGCTGATTCGGCTTTGAGTCTTGGGAATCTTCATTGAGTCGGCGGATTTTAAATCCACGCTGGCGGCAACCTTCACAAGCAATCGCGGCAACGTCCATCAAGTCGGGGGAGCGGCCAATCCGTTCCTTCATGTCCTTTTTGGACTCGACTTCAAACTTTCCGTTTTCAACAACCATGTATTCGCGCAGGCAACCTTCGTCAATCGTTTCTTGGGTCATGCCTCGCATCTGCCCGCACTCGATAATGTACCGAACGGAAAACCAAAGCTCGGAAATCTTCTTTTTATAGTGCTCGTCGCATCGCTTCAATCGCGTTGTGCCGTTCTTGTCTGTTACAAACAGGTCGTGGCGAACCGGGCGAGCGGAAGGGCTTCCGCCTGACTCAACCGGAACTGGCGGATTTAGGCCGAACACTTTTGCGAACGAAAACCCTACCGTACCTTTTCCGAAAGCGTCATAGAATATATTCTCGCTCGGAATCCCAAGCTCAACGGTGTCCGCGTAAACAAACCTTGCAATCTGCTCCTCCGGCGACTCGGCCAAATTGACATTTATCGGAATAATTTTCGGCTCGTGCATCAAGATGGTTTGAACCCCCTCTGTGGAAACGCCAAATTCAACATGCAGGGCGGAACACCTATCACCGCCGCCATAAGCGGGGTCAATAGCGTAAACTTGGGTTCGTTCGCCGCCGTCCCAAATAACCTGCTCTGACGCACGGTTAGCCCGGCAAAGCTCGCGAGTAATTACCCGTTTGCCGTCGAAACCGGGTTTCATTACCCCAATACACTGCGAGTAATACTGAATTGAATCCTTGCCCCAAGTCTTTGCGACGGCTTCGATTTTGAGCCAAGAAATTAATTCAGGAAACTTCGGCGGCTGGTTTCTGTCGTAATCAAAATTTGGGGAATCGGAGCCGACTAGATTCACCACGCAAGCATTGTAAAACCGGCTGCGCCAAGTTGTTGTTTTCTTTGGCTCTGGAAAATTATCCCAACCGTCCAAAGGCTCGGCGGCTTTTCCTAATGGGTCTAGGGTGTCCGTCGGGTTTCCAGACATGACGCCTTTAAAGTCAGGCTTACCCATCCAGTTGGAATAGGCGTCGAGGAAAGTCGGTTTCATCGCTTGGCAATTGTGAACTGCCAGACCGTTTACGGAATAGCTGGGGTGGCCGGAGACGGACAAATTATAGACCTCACAACTCGCACAACTTCCGTCGGGTTTTGAAGCATCTCCTTGTTTGTAAATCTCAACACTGTCCACCCCGACGCTTTCAGAAAAGCATCCCTCGCCAAGTCTTTTGCTTTTTGCTTGGGCGTCCAGTGATGACTTCCATCCAATTCGACGCAAAGCATTTTGTCCAAAAATGCGAAGTCCAGCCTGTAAAGTTGAGGGTTTCCAAGTTTTGAACTCAGTCCAGTTGGAACGACGTAATTGTACTTCGCTTCTGGAAACAGGGACGAAAATACGTCCTCCGCTTTGGTCATTTTGTGACCGGCCCCACAACATCCGTAAGGCGGCTCCCCATTTGCCTTTTTTCTGGCCCAAACTTTTTTCGCCATCTCGCGGCACGTTATTTTGCGGCGTGCCATATCCGATTCGTTTTTCCTGATTCCCGCGCTGATTTTCTTCCCTATGGCTTGCAGGTCTTTCGACTGAATCATTTTCAGAACAATTTCCGGCTGCTTCATTTTCCAAGCCGCATTGCAGCTTTTGGAATGAAACTGAACCCTCTTTTCCGATGGATAAAAAATTATGCCGCACCCCTTGCACGGTTTTTCCCAAGATTTCTTTTGACACTTCGGACTGCAAAATTTCTTGTAGCCCGTATTCGCTAGACTCACCCCACATGATAGACATTGCTTCATGGGTTGACACTATCACGTCTTTGGAATGTATGTCAATAGCATTTGCCCATCCCGTTTTTGTAAGGATTGGGTGATTCGGCGTACAGACAATTTGCCGCCCGTCGCGTAGCTTGATTTTAACAAGCTCGCTCGACGTTCTTTTCATGGTTGCCGTAACTTTGCACTCGCCAAGGCAGTTCAATACCGAATCGCCAACTTTGAGTTTTTCGATGGCGACCGGGCCGGATGGCGTATCAACCAAAGTCCCGGCTGGAAAGCACTCATCCCCATAATGCCGCAACCGCCCGTCATGTTTGCCGGGTGAGTTTGGGGGCTTAATCCCGATGTAGCGACCGAGGCCGGAATTGTCGCCAGTCGCAACGCACGGCACGCAAATGATTCCCTTGTTAATCGTCCGCGCCCGCTGGCCGGATTCGTCAATTTCGTCTGGTGTGATACATTTCAGGTAGTCCACAACCACGCCGGGGAGGTCGTCCCTAAATTCCTTGGCGCGATTAAACAGGTCTTTCATCTTGCCCCAAATTCTCAATTCAAGGCCGCGAGAGTCCGTTGAGGACACGATTGAGAGCGTGTTATTCGGAAACGCAAAAAAGTCCACGAGCGCAAAACGCACCATGCTATACGTTTTGTTGCTATCGCCCGGCCCCATTAGAACCGTCACTTGGTTGTCGAGGATGCTTTTGAGTGTCAAATCCGACCATCGGTGGTGATGGTCGTCCGGCCACAAAATCATCTGCGCGGCCTTGTAGTGGTCAAACAAACTCGTGCCATTTTTGGCGCACCACGCGGCCCCTTTACGGATACAGTGAAATTCGATGTCTAAAGGCTCGTACTCGTTGGCCCAAGTCAGGCCATACTTGTGTATTGACATAATTCGATTAGAGCCTACCGTAAAAGCAAGACTTTGTAAAATTATGTCTCAATTTTCAACATGGCCGTGTACGGATAACGCCTGCTGCTCAACCCCCGGCAGTCCGGCAGCGCAACCCCCGTCTAATCCGCAGCTATCCTACAACAGCGCGACCCAGACGAATCCAACCACCGCGAACATCGTCCCGCCATATCTCAACCTCCCGGCCACCTGCTACGACATCCTCGGCATTGGCTCAACCTACACTTGGAATTACGTTTCCCAAAAATGGGTCTGACATGAAAAAACTCATCCTCATCCTCGTCCTCGCGCTTTTTATTCCCGCCCTGACCCGTGCGGCGAATCCGTCATTTTACGACCTCACGAACGTTATTTCCTCGTTTGGTTTTGGCACCAACTACCCGAAAGTCGTCGCCTCGACCAACATCCTTTTTAATGTCACCAACTACTACACGACCAACATCGTCGGCTCGGTGACAAATATCTCGACCAACTCGGTGATGTTCATTTCCTCCACCGCATCCGGCGGCGGGGGTTACTACCCGACCAATATTGTCGCCAACTCGCTTACGAACACGGCGGGCGGGAACTACTCGTACAATCCGACCAATGTCCCCAGCCTGACAAACAGCCAGATTTTCGGTGGCCCAGGACAACTCGACACGTTTATTTCGGAGGTCAGCCTCCAAAACCAAGGTTCGCTCGCGGGTGCCGACAGTGGCGGCAGCGGTGTCACCGCAAACAACACCCACCGCTACCTATTCCAAGCGTTCCCTTACGCCTCCTCCGGCCCGTCTTTGAACTACGCTATTTGGGGCTACCTTACAACCGGCTCGCAGCAACTATTCCTCGACCTCGGCGGTTACGCTGGCAATACCGGCGGCGCGTCTGACGTGTATATCGCTGGCGCAACCAATAGCTCCGGTACGGCAACTCGCTGGTGGCATTTTGACCAGTTTGGCAGCATGTCCCCCGCGCAGACAAACGGCTATCAGTCAATCGGTCTGGCGACTGACCGGGTGCCAACGGTGTACACGCTGACGAACAATGATTCCGTTTCAATCTCCACGAATCTCTCAACCGTTACCGCAACCGCGACAACCGTCGTGACGACCAATCTGAACACGCTTTCTATCACCAACGGCAACATGATTATTTGGAGCACGACGAACACCCTACCACCGGTTAATACGAACTATACCTACATTGCCACGGCGACCAACTCGCCGGGTTTTTTGTTCGTGAGCAGCAACGGCGTTTGGGTACGAAAATGATATGGCGATAGGGAAACCATTATATTCAATGCTTCGAGCCTTTCCGAAAGGGATAAACTCGAATACCGACCCGCTGCTTCTGTCGATTGACCAGCTTTCCTACGCAGTCAATGTTTCCGTTCGTGGCGATTTTGCGTTGCAGCGACCCTGTTTTAACAATGTGAGCATTTCTCCGATTGACGGGGACGGCTACACCGCCGCCAATGTTGCAGCCAATTTTCAAACGGGTATTTTTCAGGGATGCTGCTATTACCGGAAGGGGAGCGATGGCTATATTATGGCCGCGATTGGCGGAAATTTGTTTAAAATTTATCCGAATAACGATGCCGCCGACGGAAGCGGCAACAGTGCGACGGCCTCTGTTTCACAAATTGCCCCGCCGAGCGTTTTGCTGATTGGCAACTATTCCGCGACCGGGATATACACTTTAAATTTAGCCTCCGGGGTTGCTTACAAAATCACTTCCGGCGCAAATGATTCACAGTGGGCGGTGACAGCCTTCAACGCCGACGCGCCGGGTATTTACAATAATTTTCCGGCGGTCATACCGGCATCGGCCAGCGGTCAGGTGCTGTATCTGAAAGGGGCTGCCAACGCGGTTGTGACGGTTTCAATTGTTGAGACTACCGGAAATTCTCAAACTGAGCCGCAGAACTGGCTTTGGCAGGCGGAGCAGTTTGTGATATGGAACGATGGGGTTAATCTCCCCGTGTTTTGGGATGGGTCTAATTCTCGTCGCTCGCTTGGGCCTAATCCGATATACCTCGGCACCACGAACACAAATTTCGTTGCTCCGGCAGTGGGTCAGTTTGTAAGTACGAACTCCACCACCGGAAGCCCCACTCAAGTTTCATTGCTGGCGGCGTGGCCAACCGCATTTGGTCGCGGAACGGTTCTCGTCGGCTCGGCGCAGTACAACGTGGCGAGCTATACATCTGGCACTGCTGGCGGGCTGGCAACATTGGTTTTGTTGCAGTTGACCGGCAACAGCAGCGACACCATAGGTGACTCGGTAATTGCGCCCACCCCCGCGCTGAAAACCAGCACCCAATACTGTGGCGCGATTCTGTCGGCGGCGAATGTGAGCGTGGCGTCGGCGAACTGGACAGGAACCACTTGGCCACCGACTCCCAGCGGCGGAACTTCCGGCCTTACTCAAATCGCCATCAAAATCTTGCAGCCCGCCTCGGTGCAGGCCTCGACCATCACCCCCGACGAAACTTTCCTGACCGGATTTTTCCAATACTGCGGCGTGATTCAATCAGCCACGGCAAACGGGACGGCAACAACGGTCGTTCCGCCGCTGCCGGTTGCGGCATCCTACGCCTCCGGGGTTTCGCTTACAATCCCGCCGCACACCGCAACAAATGTACATGGGCAATACTACGGCTCGACATCTCTGGCCTATATTAACGTCGGAAGCCTGCTTTCTTGCGGCGGGGCGGTTCTCACCGTCACAAGCGTAACATTCACCGCGTACCAAGGCGTAACTGCGTGTGTTTGTAACGTCACATCGGCATCGGGAAGCTCCAACATCTATTGCGGCACTGTGACCATACCATCAACCGGAGGTGATTCGTCCGCCACATTTTCGGGAAACAACCAGCTTCTTTATTCTCCGTCGGTTGCCAACCAGATTGTGCTGACGCTTTCCGACACGTCTCCGGTAATTTCCGATGGAAATCAACTCGTCCTTTTAAATTCGTCAAACACGACGATTGCGACTTTGTCGGTGGTTGCGAGCGGGGTTGGTTCTGGCGGGGTAATCACCTGTCAAACCGTTTCCGGCGTTGGCGCGACCATCCCGACGAACTGCCTTGTTCAAAACAGCCAAGGCACCGGCAGCACAACCTACGGCACCGTAACCGCACAAACGCCTAACGTAAACGTATCCGACGGGATGGCCATAGTGCTGACCAGCGACGTTAGTTTGCCGGTCGGTAAAATAGTTCAATTTTTCTCAACTCCGACCGGCGGCGGGACTCAAAACATCATTGCCGTTGTCACCAGTTCCACCAACGGAACGTACGGGGCGCAGGCCAATCAATTCACCCTGACGCTTTCGCAGGCCAACAGCTTTGTGGCTGGTGATACGCTGCAAGTCGGCCAGAACGATTCGACGCACATCCCGGCACAGCTTTACGTCGTCAACGCAGTCAGCGCGTACGTCGTGAAGTGTTACATGCTAAACACGCCGACGGTTTCATCCATACCAATTACAACAAATCCGACGCTGAACAGCATCGTTCAAAAAACTTCGGGAACGGCGTCAACGGCATCGGTCGGGAATTATCCTCCGGCGTCGTATCAGGGCCAAACTTTCACCGCGATTCCGGTAAGCACCGCCACCAGCGCGACCGGCGGGACTCCGGTTCAAAACAACACGGCGGCGGTTGGCGACGTGATTCAGATTCAGGTTAAAAGCTCGGTTACAAGCCTGATTGCCACCGACCTGTTTTACGTTGTGTCCGTGTCGGGCGGCTCCGGTTCAACCGGAACATCCCCCTCTATCACTCTCCAAAACATCAACGACACCGCCGGGAACGACGTGGCGGCAGGAACTCCTATTTACGCATTGCCGGAGCTTCCGCAGGGTCGCATGGGCTGCTACGGAATGGGTCGTAACTGGATGGCGGTTACGGATGGGACGAACTGCAATTCATTTGTTGCCAGCGATATTGTCGGCTCATCCGGCGGGTCGGATGAATACGGTTTTTCGGACGCGGTTTTAAAAGTGTCTCAAAATTACGCCTTAGCCAACGGCACCACTTTCAAAATCAGCGGGGCGGGCGAGCAAATCCGGGCGATGCAATTCTGCGCCCAGCTATCCGTCTCGCTCGGTCAGGGGCCGTTGCAAATTTTCACCGATGACACCGTGTTTTCGTGTCAGGCACCATCCGACGCGACGACTTGGGCGACCCTTTCCAGCCCGATTGTGACGGACGGCCTGATTGGCTCCGGCGGCATCAGTCAGGACGCGGTGCTCCAATCGAACAGCGACTTGATTTTCCGCCTGTCCGACGGCGGCGTCCAGTCCATGCTTATGGCCACGCTGGATTTCAACCGCTGGGGCAACACTCCGATCAGCAACGAAATCAACCGGCTTATCCAAAACGATGACCCGACCCTGCTCCCCTATTGCAGCTTGGTGAATTATCAAAACCGGGCTTTGATGACCTGCAACCCAACCCAGCAGCCTCGCGGGGTGGTTCACGCATCCATTGCCTCGCTGAATTACGACCCAATCAGTTCAATGGCCGGTAAAACCCCCTCAGTCTGGGAAGGCCAGTGGTCGGGGCCAGCGGTCACCAATTTGGCCGACGGAACCGAATCCATCCAGAACCTTTCATGGCAGGGGTTGAACATTTTGAAGCTCATAACCGGTTGGTTCAACGGCTCCCGCAAATGCTTTGCCTTGTGCCTGTCACCGGGCGGACAAATTCAGATTTCTCAAATCCTGCCCGATAAATACGAGCGGAACGACAACACGAACATCCCGGTTTCATGGGCGATGACCTCGGCGTTTATTTTCAATGCGGAGCAGCACCATATTTACAAGCGATTGGATGATGGTGAAATTTATCTCAAAAACATCGGCTCCGGCGGGGTCGCTTACTGGGTTTTTTACAAGGCCGACCAAAACACCACATGGACTTTGTGGTACAACAGCACGATAGCCTACCAGCCGAACGATTCCGGTTTCCGCCCTCGTGTAGGATTGGGCCAGCCAGACGGCAACGCTTTTGACATAACCAACAATCAGCCGTTGCGAGAAGGGTACAATTTCCAGCTTTTGATTGTATTTACCGGGAAGTGTACTTTTTTGGGTGGAAGGTTTTCCGCCGTTGAAATTCCGCAACCTCAATTCGCCACTCCTCAATGAGCGCACGACGTTACATATTCCTTCCGGCTGGGGCAACCAATCCCGGCGCTATTTCCAGCGGCTCACGACCGATTCAGGTGTTTCTCGATTCGATTGACTCGCTGTTTTGGGACGGGGTTGCCGACGGCACCGGCAAAGTGAACGTCGGGCTTGGCGGAACGCCCGATGCGATTCAGATTGCGGTTACGGACGCCACTGATGCCACCGTCATGCTGGCGCAAATAAATTCCGCGATTGCCTCCACCGGAAACGGCGTCATCATAACCGGCGACCCTTCCGCGCCGACTGCCACTGCAAACCTGGAGGAGGCCGCAGGCGCGGGGCAAGTCGCATTGACGTGGACGAACACCGACACGCGCAATCAAGTCCAAGTTTGGCGTTCAACTACGACCGGCGCGGAAACGCTCTACCAAACCCTTGCGGTTGGCTCGGTGTCCTATACCGACATTAACGTCACCGTCGGCACCGAGTATTTTTACACGGTTTACACCGTCAACGCTCGCGGCTCGACCGAAAACACGACCGGAGAAGTGAGCGCGACACCGACCCAGACACCCCCGCCGGATACGCTGGTTGCCACTGCCACGGGTTACTACCAAATCAGCCTGACATGGAATCCAGTTGCGAGCGCGATGTCCTACAAAATCTATCGCGGCCCTGTGGGCGGGCCTTACGTTGCGGTGGGTGTTTCCAGCACGGCAAGCTACCTCGACCCCAGCGTTCCGGCGACGTTGACCGAATACGTCGTCACGGCGGTCATCAACAACTCGGAAAGCGTTTACTCTGCTCCGGCAGACGCCACCCCGACCGCCCTCGCGCAGCCTGCCTTGACCGTGGGCTCCGCGCCTTACGCCCTCAACCTGACTTGGCCTGCCGTGTCTGGTGCGACTTCGTACAACATCTATCGCGGCACGTCCTCCGGCGGCGAGACGCTCATCAATCAGGCTTTCACGAACAGCTACAACGATACCCCGTTGCCGTACACGCAAGGGTATTTCTATTACGTCACGGCGGTAGCCAACGGCATCGAAGGGCCGCAATCCGCCGAACAATCCGGCACGGCTACGACAGCGACATTTACCGGCGTTTCGCCCCAACCTGCCGCCGTGACTGGCGGTGTCTTGACCTTCACCGGCTCCGGCTTTGACCCCTCGCAGGCTGGAAACATGGTCTATGGAGTCGCAGAGCAGACGGCTTTGCCCGTAACCTATGTGGATTCCGGCACGATGCAACTTTACTATCCGGGCGGTCTGACTCCGGGTGACGTTCAATTTTTCTACCAAGTCGCCGGAAGCCTTTACGCCTTGCCGTTTCTGGTTGCTTTCGCGTGAAAAAGAACGATTATTGAAATATGCTGACGCTGGCCTATTTACAAAACTCGACCACGATTCCAAACGTGGCCGGGGTTGCCCCTACGTCGTCGCAGTTCATCGCCTACGTCAACGACGCCTGCCGCATCCTGCTTGACCTTGGCGGACAAAACGATTGGGGCTGGTGGGGTACGGTGCAAGCTATTGACGGCATGGCCTACGATAATTGTTTCGTCTGGCCCTCGAACGTGTCCGCCGTCCTCGGGATGCACGATTGCCGTGGTGGGATGCCTGTCCGCAACGGCTGGTTTGAATACACCGAGCCGCGTCACGAGCATTACGATTACGCGCAAAGCTGGTGGCATTGCAATGGGCGCGACTCCGTGATGGAGTTCAAGGGAACGACATGCCTGTTTTATTCCATCCAGTCCAACCCGACGCAAATAATGGTCGCGGGTAGCTCGGTGGATACCGGAACCCAAATCACGATTTACGGCAAAGACTACTCCGGCCAAGAAGTGACCTCGGCTCAAAACGGCGTGAACCAGCGCGGCGTCGTCCTGACTATCAATCCGACCGCAGACCAAATCAACGTCACGCCCGTGCCGATGTCCTCGGTGGAAGCGGTGAGCAAGCCGGTTACGAACGGCACCGTCCGGCTTTTCACCTACGCCAACAGCACCCCCGGAGCGTTGCTGGCACTCTACAATCCCGGCGACGTGAACCCAGCGTTCCTGTATTCCAAGCTCGCCCGGATGGACGGCAGCACGAACGCGAACAACCTCGGCAAAGTCCCGCGCAAGATTTCCGCTCTCGTCCGCCTTGCCTTTACGCCGGTTGCCAATCCCGCTGACATCATCATCATAGACAACCCTGATGCCATCAAGAGCATGATTCAAAGCCTCCGCGCCCGTGAAGGCGGCGACGAAGTTGCGGGCGACAAGTACGAAAAGACCGCCCTCCGCCGACTCATTGCGCAGGTGAACAGCCGCTTTCCGATTCAGCAATTCTCGGTTAAATACGCCCCGTCCGGGATGGCCGGAGCGCGTCGGGTAAACCTTGGAATGACTTGAATTATGGCAGACCTATCATATTTGGGCTACAATGTTTCCCCTGCCCCCACGGGCGGGCAGGGTGCCTATGGCGCAGTTCCGGGCCAGACCGCCGTGCCTCCGAGCACCTACCAGCAAGCCTCCTCGGTGTATTCCGGCCTGCCCGGATTGACCAGCGCGGCCGGGGATGTCATCGGCAGCGAACTCGCCGGGACAATCTCGCCCTCGACCCAGAGCAACATCTGGAACCAAGCCGCAGCGCGGGGTGTCAATCTTGGCCAGCCAAACAGCCCGATGTCCAACGAGATTGGCCTAAGCCTGACCGGAACGACCACCCAAGGCTTGCAGGCGACTGGCGAATCCAACTACCTCAACTTCCTTTCCGGCCTATCCAACACCCAGCTTTCGCCCTCCCTGCTCACGGACATCTCGCAGTCCAACGCGACCCTTGCCGCCGCGCCCGACCCGGCAGCCGCCGCCGCCGCGCAACAGGCGCAGTTTGATAAGTACTACAACCAATCACGCTCTCCCGCCGGTTACGGGGCTGGCCAAGGCTACAACACGAGTCCGAGTTATTCCGATTTCCCCGGAGCGCAACCCGCGTTCACCGCCGGGAACTACGAGCAGCTTGTGAGCGGCAACACTGGGGGCGGTTATTCCAGCCCGTACACCACATACAGTTCGGAAGGAAGTCAGCCCATTATTCCTTGGGATATGTCAGCATTTAATTGATTTATGCAAATTCCTCCTTGGCTTGACGTAACACCCGGTTCGTACACCGCCGCCGCAGAGTCAGGCGTGTCCGCCGGTCAACGCGCCCGTTCGCTCGACATGGAGGCGCAGGCCCATCAGCAGGCGTTACAAGAAGCGCAGGCCCAACGCGCCCAGATTCAGGCCGCGCAAGTCCAAGCCGTCCGCGAGCACGCCCAGCAGCAAGCTGCCGCCCGTGCCGCTGCCGCCGCGCAGGTTCAGCTTCAAAAGCAGCAAATCATGCGCGACATGCAGCAGCAGAATATCGCGCAGGCTTACAAGCAGATGCAGTTAAGCCAAAAGCAGCAAGAAATTGACCAGAAAGCCCAGCAAGCCGCCGCCGCGCTCGACCTCCGCGCCAAGGCGAATCAGGGCTTGCAAGATTATCGTGGGGCTAAAAACGAAATCGCGCAAAAGACTTTGGAGCTAAGGCAGTATCAGGCCCAAAACGGCGGCAAGTCGGACAGCAACACGCAGCGAATGATTGCGGACATCACGAATCTCCGCGCCAAAGACGTGCTGGCCGACGCTTCGATTGCCGACGCGGACAAGGTTACGGCCATCAATAAATTCCGCCAAGACCTCGCCGCCGCCGTGGGAGCCGCTACGCCTCCGCCTGCCGCCGGTATCCCGACACCCATGACTTCCCCTGCCGGTGCGCCTATGGGCCAGCCAGCCCCGGTTGTGAGCACTCCGGGCAACGCGCCGGGTGTCGCTGGCCCGGAGATTCCCGTTGGCACCGAAGTGCCCGGCAAAGGCATGTGGGCGGGTGGTAACTACCTTCCCGGCTCTGCGTCCACTAATAGCCCGGCGGCAGCTTTCAATGCGGCGAATCCCGCTCCGGCGGCACCGGCACCGACCGCGCCAGCCAAGAAATTCATCCCGCCTGCCGCCATCAAGCGTTTGCAGCAAGACCCCAGTTTGGCTGACTACTTCAACCAGAAATACGGAGACGGAGCCGCCGACCAGTACCTGCCCTAAGTGCGACTTGACAAAATCTGTAAAATCACCCATTGTCTGACGCATGGCCAAAAACCCTTTCGATGAGTTCGACCAAAGCGGCAACCCGTTTGACGAGTTTGACGCCCCCACCGGCACGGTAACAAGCGCGGCGATGCGGCCCGGCGGCGTGATGGTGAATCCCGTCGCGCAGCGCAAGCCGGTTCAAACCGACATCCCTGTCAGTAATCCTGCTCCGGTCAATTCTCAGTTTCCGACTCTGAAAACCTCACCGACCGAGGACATTTTTTTAAAGACTGGCCTGAAAGACCCCGGTATGCAGCCCGGAACGGATTTCATGGCATCTATTGCAAAAGACCCCGCTGGATTCGTTAAGTCCATTCCCGGCGCGGCTGCGACAATGCTTGGCGAGGTTGGTAAAATCCCCTATCAGGCTTGGAGCATGGCGGCAAATGCCGCTCTCGGACAGGGTGACGTTTCTGCCTCCGATGTTACAGACAAATACATTGCCGATTTGTCGAAGTCCAACCCTGTTTTGGGAGTCGCCGCAAAGCTGTCCAAGGGGACGGCGGAAATGGCCCCTATGCTTGGCATTGGTGCATTGCCGAAAGCGGCGCAAAGCCTCATAGCTCGTGGGTTTACGGCAGACATGATTTACCACGCTCCCGGCACGGCCAAGGCGTTGTATGATGAATACCAAAAACCTGCCAGCGAACGCGACCAAGACAAAATAACGAGCCTTTGGTCGGATGGCTTGCAACAAGTGGTTTTCGGTGGCCTTGGCGTGAAGCACGAGATTGGCAACGCAAAGCAGACTGCCGCCGCGCTCATTGGTAAATACGTCCCTCGCGGAGCCGGAGTCAACGCGACCCCGCCGCCTCCGGTCAGCGGCAAGGTTTTGAGCCTGCCCGCCGGAGCCAAGCCTACCGGCCTTTATCCCGCGCTCAAAGTTGGCGACCAAATCGTAACCGGCGGCGACTCGCACGACGAGGTTGCGAAAAACGCGCCCGACCCCGAAGCCGCGCAGGAGGCTTTAAAGGACGACGCGAACCACGTTTTTCAGGATGACTCTGGAAACATTCACAACCGCTCCCAAGCCGCCGTTAAATTTGATGAATCTCAGGGAAATCCGCCGGGAACCACAAAAGAGCTTCACTCAACCGACCTTGCCAAAGCTCAGAAAAAAGCAGACGATGAGCAACGTCGCCGTTTGGAAACCGAGCCGTCGAATGAACCACTTAGCGCAATGGCTGGAAAGCTGGGCATTTGGAACAAACAAGTCGGAACGATTCGGATTGATGAAGATGGTCGCCCAATTTTGGAAGTGCCGCAGTTGAAGGGTAGTAAAATTATAGAACTTCCGCACAACGCTGAAACCAAAGCGTCCGACGCCGGGTTTGAGCCGTTTAAGCGTCAGTTAAAAGACCGGCCTTCCGCGCCCGCCGCAATTCAGCAGCAACAAACTAATCCGGCGCAGCCTGTCGCCACACCGAAAGGATTAAGCCCGGAAGATTTGCCGGGGGCCATGCAGGAATTGGGTGACACTATTTCCGCATTGCGTGAACAAATTCGCAAGTCCGGCTTTCAACCCGACCCAACATCGCTAAAATTGATTGACGCCGTAAGCAAGACCGCATCAAAAAAAGACGCCGCGCTTTCCCAGCAATACGGCGCACTCGAATCTGTGCCTACGGTTAAGCGATTGCTGAATGGAATTATTGGACGGCTTGAGGCGGAGGGGAGGCATGATGAGACTGAACCGTTTTACGACCATCTTTCAAAAATCGAACAATTTGAAAACAAGTATTTAGAAGCTGTTACAGCCCCCGCAAAGACTCGCGGAAAAGCTAAAACAGCCGATATTGTTCCGCCCATTTCTCAACCCGAAGTTGAGGCTGCAAAAAACGAACCGGCGGGGCTACCGCGACCGAACGCTGACGTTCCTGCGTCAGTTGCTAACGTAGGCGAGGCGGCTCCGCCGGTTCAATCTGAATTAGACAAAATCAAGCCGCTGACCGTAACAGCTTACAAGGGTGCTCCGGTTCACGAATATCCAGCAGTTGGCGTTTTTGACACCGAGGACGAGGCGAGTCATGTAGTGGATACTTACCACCCCGACGATGACGCCATGATGGCCAAGCGCGGTGACAAGTATGTGGTTTTTGCGCCGAAGGGAGTGAAGCCAATCAGGACGGTCGAGCAGGCGATTGCTGATACGACGCCGGTTCAATCTGAAAACGAGCCTGAAAATATCAGGATTTTGACCGACAAAGACACCGAATTTGCCGAATCCCTTGCAAGCAAATACGGTCATCCGGTAAAGCCGTCAATCCCGTCGGTTGAGCCTTACGAGAGCTTGAGCCGCTTTGGAGATACCTTGGAGCGGTCTGCTGACAAATCCCAAGACGAGGCCGAATTGTCCAAGATTTTGGATGCAGCGAAGGGCTTGCCTGAATCACAAGAGTCTCGGATTGCTTGGTCGGTTTTAAACAACCCGCACACGAGCGCGGAGGTTTACGCTAAGGCAAAGACTAACGAATCCGTCCGCAAGGACACGTCGGACGAAAACATCAATCGCCTCGACGCTCGTCGCGCAGAACTCCGAAAGCAGCGCGGACTCGACCAGCCATCCCCCCCTCTAACTAAGGAGCCGGTATTAAAATCTCCCACCCCCGAACCCCCTATTTCCGAGGCTTCAAAACCGACGGCCACCCCTACGGCTGAATCGGTGCCTCAAAAGGGGGCGGGGGCGAAATTTAAGCGTCCAAGCCCCCCGCAGGTAGCGCAACCGATGATTTCCGGCGGAAGTCTGAAATTGCCAGACGGCACGCTTGGAAAAAGCGTTTTGATTCCCGGCTTCGAGGAGTATTACCTTGCTTTGGTAAAACCCTCTGGAAACAAAGCCAAAGGCACGAAACAGGGCTGGCGAGTTGTCGAGGCGACGACCGGAAAAGCCATCGCGCACCCCCTCGGAAAACTTCTTGAGGATTCTCAGCAATCTGCCATGGCTGAAACCGTCAGAGTGTTGAACCATTTCGGAAAGGCTAAAATTGACGAGCTTATCCAGAAGTATTCCGACCCTTCGCTCGTGCCGGAAAAACTCTCCACACCCGCCCGCGAAACAATTACGCCGTCCGAAGATACCCCGATTGGGCAAAACGCGGCTGGTGAGAAACTTTACCAGCGGAAAGACGGAAGTGTTTATCGAATTGAGGGAGGAAAGCCGAATTTTGGCGGCGACTTAGTCCAAGAAACCTCCTCCGAACCCACGCCTACTCCCAAGTTGCCCGAACCTGCGACTAAACCCGCAGTCGAGAAAGTTGAGACTCCGAAAGCGCAGGAGGCCCAACCCCCGAAATCCGGGGATGAGGGGAAGGGTGGCTACTCTTTTGGTGAAAGTGGTGTCAGGGTTGGCAAAGTTCAGGTGAGCCGAAAGGTTCGCCCCAACGGTGACGACATAACGAGCACGGCTTCCATTGACGCCCCGATTAATGTCACAGATAGCAAAAACTGGCCTAGCGTGAATCCTGACCATTTGCGCTACGAGGTTTTTGCTCGCGGTAATTTTGACAAGCGTCAAGCCCCAAAGAAAACCGAAAAGGTTTGGAGGGTCTATAACCCTAAAACCAAGGAAACGGTTGCGACCGGACTTTCGTTTAATGACGCGGTTGTTTTTGCGAAAACGGAAATGGTTCGCCGAAACTTCGAGAAGCCTGAACCCACCCAACCCATACCCCAAGGGCCGGGGGCGAAAGCCGAGCCTGAAATAAAAGGCATGGGTGGCGCGGTGCCTGGCGAGCCGCCACCAAACCAGAAATACCGGGTTTCTAGCCAAGGCCCACAGCTTCATACGCTCGTTGAAAAACTCCACGCAACTCCGGTCGAAATCGCCAATGGCGAGCAACCCGTTCGCGTCCGCAACGAAAAAACCGGCGCGGAGTTCACCACGCTCGAAAAGGATTTAACCCCGGTCAAAGAAGCAACCGAACCAAAGCCAAAAGTCGAAAAGGAAAGTCTGGACGACCAACTACGCTCCGTTGGGCTTGACCCTTCCGTGTTCCCGGACGCCAAAAGCAAACAGGCGGCTTTGAAGCGTCAAGAGGCTATCAAACCCCGCTTCGGCAAGGGCGGCCCCGGTGCGGCGGCAGGCGGCGAGCCGGGAACATATTCCGCGATTCAGCAGATGTCCGACAATCTCCGGGCAACAGCTGGCGCGGACAAGCCTTTGGACGAACAGGTTTCCGCCATCCAAAAGGCGAAGGACAAACTGGCGGACATCAAAGACTATTTCAAAAAGTCGGCTGCCACCGTTAAGGCGGTCGCCGACGCTTTATGGAACCGCTACCGTTCTGTGCCTGAATTTGGCGATGAAAAGCGGGCGGTTGGGAAGTGGTTTGCCGCCGTCCAGCAGGCTGACCACGAGGCTCGGCAATTCGCCAAACAGATTATCAAAGAAGTGCCGGACAAACTTCGGCGTGAGGCAATCACCAACTGGATTCAAGCCGATGGCGACACGGCTCTGCTCAAAGAGCGCGAATCCGCATCCGAGGGCAGCTTGAAGCGCGGTTATCAAATCGCCCAAAACCTGACTGACCGGGAGAAATACATCGCCCAATCAATCCGCGAATACTACGACCGCCAGCTCGAAAACGGAATTGAGGCCGGGCTTTTGAAAGATGGGTTGGAGCAATACATTACGCAAGTTTGGGAAAAAGAAAACCCGATAACCAAGAAGCTCCTTTCCGACCTTTCCTACGGAAAGCTGACGCCTAACTTTCGTTTTGCGAGGAAGCGCATTTTTGATTCCTACTTTGAGGGCGAGCAGGCGGGCTACACCCCGCAAAAGGACGCTGGATTTCTGGTTGCGAATTACGACCAGACGTTCAACCGTGCGCTGGCGGCTCGTGCCTTCATCAAAGACCTCCATGAAGCCAAGGCGTCAGACGGACGCCCGCTGGTAGAGTTGTCAGGCAGTGGCCGAAAGATTGAAGGTGACGCCGGGGGCGGTGGAACTCGCCTTATCCGCCCCCACGCCAAGCCGGAGGAATTGAAAGATTATCAACCCATCAATCATCCGGCGTTGCGCGGGTGGAAATTCGCCGGAACCGAGCCGGATGGAACGACAATTTTGCAAGAGGGTGACATGCTCGTTCACCCGGAGGCTTACAATAAGCTGCTTAACCGCCTGTCTGTTTCAAAGATTCGCAAGAATCCGGTCGGGCGAGCCGTGCTTCGCTTGCAGGGTGGAATCAAGCAGAACATGCTTTCGCTTTCTGGGTTTCATCAAGTCCAGGAAGGGCTTCATGCCTTGGGCCATCGCGTCAACCCAACCAACTTGGAGCCGGTTGATTTTTCGGAGCCGGTCACAAAAGCCCTATCCGAACATGGCTTGCAACTGGCCGACTACAACGCTCTGGCTGATTTCGGTGAGGGCTTGGCAGGCGGCGGACTGTCCACGAAGTTGCCTGTCGTTGGCCCTCGACTCCACGCCTATAACGAATGGTTGTTTCAGGATTACATCCCGCGCTTGAAGCTCAAAATGGCTAAGGTGACGCTGGATCGCAACCGCCAGCACTACCCAAACATGAGCGAAGATCAGTTGTTGGAGTTGTCCGCCGGTCAGGCTAACTCCGCCTTTGGCGAACTGCCTTACAAGTATTGGGGCAGAAATCCAACCCTGCAAGATTTTTGGAGGACTGTTTTGCTTGCGCCGGACTTTCTTGAATCTCGCGCCCGGTTTGTTGGTGGAGCGTTGCGAAAAGGTCAAGGGCATGAACAGCTTATGGCGTTGGGGTTGCTGGCCGTCACCCAGTACATGACCGCCCGCATCGTGAATCAGATATTGGACAAAGACCCGCACTGGGAAATGAAGAACGCCTTCAAAATCATTGTGGGCGGCCATTCGTATGGGCTTAGGTCAATACCGGGCGACATTCTGCATTTGGTATCTGACCCTAGAGGGTTTGTCTTTAACCGCATTGCGCCAGTAACACGAGTTGCTTTTGAGGCTATCACAGGCCGCGACGACAGGGGGGTAAAGCGGGATTTCATGGGGCAAGTAAAGGACGCCTTGCAAATGCCAGTCCCGCTGCCTCTAAAATCCAAGCGCGGACAAAGCTGGTGGGAGCAATTCATGAACTCTTTTGGCGTTCAAGAGCAGCGTTATGATGCCGTCCAAAACATTGACCAAAAGATTGCCGACTGGAAAAAGTCCAACGGCATCACCTCGCCCGTTGACATTGTTTACGACGCTGAAAAAGATAAATTCGCTGCGCTTCGGGCCTATCTTGAAAACGGTGACAGGGCTGGTGCGCAGAAAGAATATGACCGGCTGAAAACTCAGATTCCTCCGCAGCAGATTGCCAAGCATTTTAAGCAGTCCTTGGAGCGTCCGCTAACTGGGTCAAAGGCAAATGACGCCAAGTTTTACCAGTCGCTAGATGAGGCTGGTAAAGATGAGTTTAAACAGGCTAAGGCATTGAAAGATGCCCGCTATCACATGGTTCTTGAACTCAACTCCAATGGAACGCCTTTCGATGCTTTTTCGGTCAAGCCCTGAAAATAAAATGAAAACCGATCTCTACAATGGCCGCGAGTTGCAACATTGCCCAGCCTGTGACGCCCTGCCGGATGTCTGCGAACTCACGAAGTCCATCCTGATAATCTGCTCGCACAAAGGCTGCCGTCAAATCCACGCAGCGGACAAGGACAACGCGATTCGCATGTGGAATGAGCCAATGAACCATCGAACCAATTTCCCATGCCGGAAGAATTTACCGACGACGAAATAGAGGAAGAAGCCAACCCGTTTAGTGAGTCGGACGACGACGAGCAGGCGGGCGATAGCGACGACTTAGACTAACTGGCACCCTCTGCTAAACCTATGGACTGAAAGAATAATTCTTTCAGTCCTTTTCGCTTCAATTTTTGACTTCCCCTACTATCGGGGAAGTCAATCTACAAAGACTGTAAAAATTCCACCCCTTTACAGTTTTCCGTTTCGGTGGTAGTTGTCCTTCATAGTAGTTCGTTCCTTGCCATTTTAATCAAGTTGTTCGGGTTTGCCGAATGAAGGCGGGTGCATAGCCTGCCGACAATGTAGTCAGCGAGGGGGTCATTGTCCCTCAAAGCAACTTCGCGGGTTCTCCTTGCGGGAAAAGCCTCTCCGGGCTGGTCGCATCAAAACGGCAAAGAACAATCGCGCAAACAACAAACCACCAAACAACAACTGATTTATGGCTAGTCAATATCTTAACGGAAACCAGTTTACGCAGCTTCTGGTTGACCAGACGCCCGTTTACGACAAGATGATTTTGGAGGATATTCGGCCCGAAGATGGCTGGATTCTCCACGTCGAAACCGGCACTTTCCCCGCTTTCTCCGGCGTTCAGCATACGCTCGACCGCTTCAACCATGTGTGGCCCGACGTGACGAAGGCTTGGACGCCTACGCAGGCCGGTAACTGTCTCGGTACTCCCTGTACCAAGACGGAAAACTACATCACCTGGGGCAGCACCCGGTTGACCTACTTCTTGGAGGAGCAGTCTTGGGCGACTCCCTTGCTGTGCTTCGACCAAGAAATGCACGTCACCGCCGCTAAGGAACAGTTCCGCCAGATCATCACGGACATCCTGAAACCGGCGACCTCGGCCATCAATTCCAACTTCCTCCGCAAGCGCGTGGCACAGTTCGCCAACAACAAGTGGGTAGCGAACCTCTATTTCGGCACGAACAACAACGCCGGTTCGGGCTACGTTGGCACGTTCCAGTATCAGTGGTTGCAGACCACCAACAGCGACGGCACGACCTCCGAGGCGTTCATTGACACCAACACGAACCCCGCGAACGTGTTCATGCTCACGCCCCAGATGTTGCAACGCCGGGTGCAACCGCTCATGCAGATTGGCTACTTCGGCAAGCAGCCGTTCAAGGACATGCCTCCGCTCATCGAATTGGTGACGGACTTGGAAACCCTTTGGAGCCTCGACCATTTGGGCGGCTCGCAGGGCGTCGGCGGAGGCAACCCGTCTGTGGCCGGTAACTGGCGTTTCGAGCAGTGGGATTCCGCCAGCAAATACTGGAAGTACAACTTCTCCGGCCAAATCGGCAACTTCGCCGTGCGCGTTGACCCGTTCAATCTCCGGTTCAACTATGTCGGCACCGTGACCGGCAACTTCCCGTGGGGTACGACCAGCTACCGCTACAACGTCGTGCTGCCTTACGTCAATCAGGTCAGTTCCGGCGCGGGCGGCGCGAGCGGCACCAAAGACACCGTGAATCAGTACTACGCGACCGCGCAGTATCGCTTCACCTACATCTGGCACCGCAAGGCTCTGCAATGCCTCGTGTCCGATGCGTCTCCGGTCAATCCCGAAATGCCCTATTCCAGCCGTAACTTCGGTGGCAAGTGGCAGTTCGTGATGGACAATCTCGGCGTGGACACCAACGGCATCGCCATTGAGAACAAACGCCGCAACAAGGGCCAGTTCATCAGCGACTTCAAGATGGCCATTCGTCCGCAGTACACGGAGTTCTCGGAACTGATTTTCCACAAGTCGGCTCCGGCGGTCATCACCGAAATTGCGACCGGCGTCACGGATACGAACTACCCGTACCCGACGCAGACCTATTCGAGCAATCCCTCGACCTGCGCTGGCCCGACCACCAACACGCTGACTTTCACCCCTGTGAAAGTCACGAACGGTTACAGTCCGCTCAACGGCTCGTACTACATCCCGGCCAACAGCATCACCTGCAATGACGACCCGGTTGAGCACAATACGGTGGGCGACCCGACCAACCTGCTCACCACGCTGTCGCTGCTCGTGGCCGCGCTGAACGCGGAAGTCGGTTCGCTCGGTGTCTGGGCGGTAAGCGGTTCGCAAATCACGCTGACCGGCACCTGCTACGATGTCGAAATTCCTTGGGGTAGCAACGCCTAAGCAGTAGTCTTGGGGCGGGCTGGGTAACACCGGCCCGCCCTTAAACCATATCTATATGCCTGACTACATGGACACGCCGGATGATTCTCCGGCCACTGGCGAAAAGCCGAAGATGGATTCGAAGCCGCAGGAGGAGATGGACGAAAGCACCGCCATGCTTCCAAAATCCCTGTTCGGCTCGGATAAACTTGAACCCGACTCCGAAGTCACCCTGAAAGTCGTTGCCATCCACGGCGACGAGGTTGAAGTCTGCGCCTGCAAGCCCGACGAGGGCGAGAAAGAAGGCGGGGCGATGGGTGGCGCGATGGAGTCCATTGACAGCATGGCGGGCGACGGAGAATAATGAACAATGCCCACCACCGCCCAATCGCTCATTACGGGCGTTGCGAATCACAACAGCGCAGCCGCCCCTCGGCCCGCGCAGTTGCTTCGCATCGCGTTGCTTCAATCCATCGCCAATACCCTCGCTCCTTCTGTGGCTACTGACCCGCAATCCCTTTTAAGCTCCGCCAACGTCGCTGGATACAACGGCGTTGGTTATTGCTCAATGGCCGACCTGATTGAATTGGCGTTGCTGCAAATCATCGCCAATAACATTGGCTCCGGCGGCAGCAGCGGTGTCTCCTCCGGCGCGGGTGCGCCCACAAACGGCGTGACGACCGGCACATTCTATTACAACTCAACCGACCAATCTTTTTGGGCATCTTCAAACAACGGAACAACTTGGCAGGAACTTTTGGCATGAAATTTCTCTTTACCATCATCGTAACTTTGGCGATTGGTCTTTCCGCTTTCGCGGGCGCGAATCCCGTCCAGCAATCCGACTGGACGACCAACACGGCGGCGAACCTGCCAAGGGCTTCAATCGTTTTAACGAACGGCGCAAGTCCGATTAAATCCGGCTCCGGCCCAAGTTCTCCCGGAGCCATTTACTTGTGGGACACCAACAATATTGGGTTTGACCAGATTCAACCGGATACCAATGGGAGGCTGAACGCAAATAGTGGATGGTCTGGTTCGTTTTATGGCAACGGCGGCGGTTTGACCAATGTGCAAGGGACTTTAAACCCGCTCGTGGTTTCCTTTAGCACGTCCAACAACATTGGAGACCAGAAAGCCATTCAGGATTTGAGCGGCTATTTTGCCTACCTGAACAAGCAAGGTATCGCTTCCAATTTGGTCGATGCCTTGGCGCTTCGCCAGCGGTGGCATCCGGACGTGAGCCTGACCTCGGTGAAAGGCAATTCGTTTACTTGGCCGAATCCAAGCTACGAGCCGGGCGGTTATGCGCAGATCAACGCCGGCAGCACCATCACCTATCAGTTGCCAATGCTCTTGAGCAACTTCACGATGGTCATTACCTATCATCGGCCGGCGGGTGGAACACACAACAAGTCGGGCACGTTGTTTCGCTTTGCGGATACGAATACCTATTCGTCGTTCTACGTTTCCGAGGTCAACGGCCAGCATTGGTGCATGGAGAACAACGGCACAAATTTCTATCCGCCCTTCAATTATACGCTGGCATACAACGGGACCAATTACGGCACGAACACCTTTTACCCTCCGTGGATTGAGGGTTACGCCAACCTTGGTGCCGAAAATGGTCGCGAGAACCCGCGCATGTGCGAGCGCCGAGCCATCACGCTGGTTCACATGGCCAATGGCACCGAATTTTCCTACCAGGACGGCCTGACTAACGGGTACAGCTATTTCGGCACCTGGGGAAGCAACTTTAAATATCAGTCGCCTACGGTGTCGCCGGTGCCATTTAACACGCTGACCATTGGTCAAGAGGTCACGAACACGGTGCAGCGGATGAATTATTTTTCGCCCTACGACGACTACACCAATTTCGCCGTGAGTAGCATACAAATTTACAATTCCACCAATCTGAATCAGATTTGGGCGGAAACGGAAGCGAGCTGGTTCTTCGAGGATGAGGACTATTACGACCAGTTTGTGGGCGACTCCCGCCAGCAGCCGATTATCTCGCCAACCACCAACAGCTACCCGTTCTTTTATGAATACGACCGGTCAGGCGGGACGTATTGGGGGTATGCCAATTATTCTCAGGGCGGTACTACTGCAAACCAGTTTATGACCTCTTGGGCGGCGGTGGGTGGCATCGGAACCATTACCAATCTGCCACCGGAGAAAATCAAGAAGATTGATTTGTGGTATCGGTTTGGCGACAACGATATTCGCAATGGCAATTCGGTTGCCACCGCCTACAATTCGATCTCCAACGGCGTGGCCCAGGTGCTCGGAACCGCCAGGCCGGTGACGGTCCATTTCATGGATGGGTGGCAGTTCAGCACGAACGTGGCGAGTTACAGCCCGTCCAGCGAAACGAATTTGCTGTCACTTAACAACATGATAGCGACCAATCAGCCCCCGCTGCCGGTTCAGTTTCACCAGCTATACCCCTATATCACGCAAAATCTATTGAATACCAACATGGGGTTCAGTGTTGATGGTATTCACTTCAACTCGACAAACACGTCGGTTTACAAAGCGATTGCGAATTGGATGCTGACGGGGGTGTGGAATCAAAACGCATTGCCGCCAACGGACATCGCAGGAGCAGCAATTACCGGAACCGTGTTCACCGGCAACGGCTCGGGGCTGACGAATTTGGCGGCTGCCCCCGCGTCCATCATCCAATCGTGGCCGGTCGGAGTGACTAACAGCACGGTTGAAACCACCGTATTTTCCACGACCGTTAATGGCGGTGTGTTTGGCACAAATGGCGCATTTGAGGTTTATTTGGAAGGTGAAGGTGCAGGCATCACCAATTGCACATTCCACATATATCTTGGGGGGACGGTTATCAACGCTTCAACCTTTGTGGGGTCAGCCTTTGCGTCCTACAACTTGCAACGGTTTTTTGGTGTCAACAATGGCACGAACATATTCAGCGCGGCGCAGGGGAGTGGCACGTCGTTTGGCACTAGCGGCGCAGCTTTAACCCGCGCCTATTTTAACACGGCGACTAATTTTGTTTTGTCACTGACCATGCAGAACACGGGATTAACGCAAACCAACAACGTCAATTTGGTGCGCGTGCGGCTTAACTAACCCATCACCGGCCCGTAACTGATTTTAAACATGAACAATCTATGTCAAGGGATGAAACGAGACTGGCTTTGCTCGAACAAGACACCGAAAACCTTCACCAGCTTATGAGCGAAATGTCTATTAAACAAAACGCTTTGGAGGAGCGGCAGCGAAAAATTGACAACCGCATGGCGATGTTCATTGGCGGCACCCTTGTCCTTCAATTCGTCGTTGGCATCCTCGTTGTTTGGCTCCACAAGGGAAATTGACAATCCCGGTGGATTGTGGCAGGGTTGGGGTGTCTACACATTAAAATTATGAACCAAGACCAAACTATCTCTCTCATTACCAAACTGATTGTCGCCGCCTCGGCGGGCATCTTCGCCAAGTACGGCATCGGGGCCGACGACGGCGTTCACATCATCACCGCGCTCGTTTCCGGCGGATTCACCATTGGCGCGGGACTGCTCGCGCATTACCTTCACGGCAACAACCCGGCCACCAAATCGGCGGCGAACACCCCCACGAGCACCACGGTTAGCGTTATTCTGGCCTTTGCGATGCTCTCTTTGGCGGTCGGATGCGCCAGCAACCCGCCCACGGTCGTTTACAAGACCATTGGCACCACCGACGCCGCCGTGACCGCCGCCGTGAAGGCTTGGGATGTTTACGTCTCGCAAAACACCGTGCCAGTCAGCCAGCAAATCGCCGTCAAGAACGCCTTTTTGAAGGTACAAGCCTCTGAGAAGCTCGTTCTGGACGGAGACGCCATTTATGCCGCCTACGGCACCACCAACGCGCCTGCGGGCATCCTGAGCACGCTGGCTAGCGACCAAGCGGCGTTTACGGACTCGCTTAACGACCTCACCGCCCTTTTGGCGCAATTCAACATCAAACTCTAACCAAGGAATACCATGTCTCCCGCCCTGCTACTGACTATCATTCAAGCCGCGATTACCGAAACTCCGGCCCTGATCTCGACCCTCGAAAAGCTCTTTGCCACCGGCAACGTGACCGTCGAGGGCATTGAAGCCCTGAAAGCCTCCATCGCTGCCGAATCTTTCGCCACGCTGGCCCCCAACAGCGAGGCGCAGATTGAATCTGCCGCATCGTCCCCCGCCGCCCCGTAAATCGTCCGCCTACCAACTAAAAAGGCCACCCGGTCAATCTGGGTGGCCTTTGTATTTTAAATCCGTGGCGAGAATCGAACGAACCGGCCCGCAATAACCCGGCTCTCCGTCAGCCCGGCACCGATTGCGCGGCCCTCACAGGTCGCGCACATGACCGCATCCGGCGGCGGGCTGTCCATGAGCTTGGAACCCCTGCGCTGCTCCAAGAACCCCATCCCGCCACACCAGTAATGAATTGACGTGTGCGAGAACTCTCCATTCCGAATATGGATGCTTCCAGAGCGAACCCGGTGAACGTAGGCACCCGGCTTAGCTTGGAAGAACGGCAAGGAGGCTTTGAGGTTAATTTCAAAGCCGTGAGGGTGACGATAGCCGTTTAGGTTTGATTTCTTTGGAAGGCATGGAGTTTTCATGCCAGCCTCCAAACAATCGCGTTTCTCCCGCTCGCGGTTTTGACGCGGCGACCAGAATCCACGATCAAGCCCTTGCGGACGAGTTCGGCGCGGCGGGAACGGATGCCGGATTCGGATTGGGGTGGAACCCTCGGATAAAGCTGACGATATTGCTCTTGAAGGCTCTGGTCGTCCATCGGCCTGCCGCGAGACACGAAAGCCCGCATGACGTAGTGCTGCTTTTCTCCAACCTCTACAACCGCTTCCGCAGCCTCGCGGCTCGTCTCAGGGTCGGTGTTTCTCGCGTGTGCTTTGATTGGTTTCATAATTTGAATCCCCCGCGCCTTGTTTTCTCGGTTGTTCAGGCCGATGGCCCCGACAAGGGCAGACGCGGGGAAATGGGTTAATGCTTCTGCTTTTTGCCGTACCAGTACGCCCAAAGATAGGCCGAAGCAAACAGGATGCCGCCAAGGGCCATAAAACGCTCCTCGGTGGCTTCCGGGAGGTTATCGGGGCCAAGCCCGCGCTTGGGATCTGCGCCAAGGGCCGTGTCTCCGGCCGACAAGTGGGGCGCGTTGGGTGGCAGCGAATCCGCCGGGGGCCGGAATGTCGGCTGGCTGTGGCATTTGGCGGCGAGCAGAATCAGGGCGACCACGGCGCAGAAAATCATCCCGTTGCGACCGGCGCGGTGGCGAGTGGCGCAGTCCTCGGAACGGTCGGGACTCAGGATGTCTTGGCCAATGGCGCGGGCGATAAACATGGTGACGGAGATAAGTGTTTTCATGGGTGGCATAGGTGGTTTTCCGTACTTTGAACTATTTTACAGATTTGTCAAGTATCAAACTCGTAAATTTCGACAATGGTCTTTTCCGACTCGCCTTGCTGGCACTTTCTTTGAGTGGTTTGGATGCTGACTTTTTCCGGCTCGTCTCCCGAAATAAGGCGCGTATATCGGAGACAGTCAAGCAGGTACTTCTCGCAAATATTGTCCGGGTCGAGGAGGCGTTTTCGGACAGAGACAAAGCGGATAAAAATTCTTCCTGCTGGGCCTTTTTGATTTTTAACCGTTTCCAGTGGTGCGCTGACAGCAGGGCGTTCCACGATGGCAACCGGCCCGGCACTATCAGCGTCAATGACGCGCTGGATGAATCGTTCGTTGGCATTTGGGTATCGTTTAAGGATTTGCTCGCGGGTCGCCATATTTGGTTTTCAGTTCGGTAAACCTGTTGTAAGCCTTTATTTTTTGCTCAGGATTAACCATCCTCGACAACATCTCCGCACACTCCCGCCATTCGTTCAGCTCGGTTTCGAGTCGGCGGGCGAAGTCAATAAGCGCGGCAATAGAATCGCTCTCAATTTCTCCGGTGAAGTTTTTGAGGACTACCCTGCCCGTCCTTGGCGTCTTGGTTTTTGGTTCAGTCATATTCTTCAGATTAATCAAGTTCGTCCATGGTAAAATCAGGTTCACTTACAAGCCCATCGCATACCCCGCCCGCCAAAACGCCGTCGCAGGGCTTGGGGTGCGGGTGTTCGCAATGGCAATAACAAGCCATAGAATCAACGAACTTTTGATATTCCTGCTCGTTAAAAACCTGCTCGGATGCGACGGGCTTGGTTGTTGGTTGGGTCATAAAGTTATTTGTTCCTGTAAAATTTCGTCCGCAACTTATACCACTCGTTGCCCCATTTTTTGCAGCGGAGCCATTGTTTTTTAGAGTTGCGGCCACGGTGCATGGCGATAAGGTTATTACGCTTCGCTTGGGCCATTTTGCGGGCGGTGTGGGGGTTTCTCATGGCTGTTTCCATTCAATCTTCATCGCCAGCTTCATCACGGCGAGGGCGAGGGTTGGGGCTTGCGTTGCATAGCTTTGCTCTGTATCAAAAACCAGCGGCCTTTTAACGCCCCACTTGTCTCCGGGCAACCTTGTTGGGTAAACATAAAGACCGCCGGTTTTTTCAGCGCACTTTTCAAAAAGTTTCGCATGGGCGGCGGGTTGGGTGTAGTCGGGATGTTCGTCCACGCTAAAACCGCATCCATTTGCGCGTGTGTCGTGTGTTTGCTCGAAAGTGATGTTTTCACCAGGGACAAATTCGCGGCAATTCGGGCACCACCAGCTACGATTTCCGTGCTTGTTTCCAAACACATTATCCGCAATCCACTCGTTCAATTCGGTGATTTCTTGGGGTGTCATAAATTTATTTCTCCGGCAGCCCGTCTATGCGTTGGGCGGAGGTGAGATTCAACATGTAAACTCCAAACTCGTCGCTGTTGTAACCCTCGTCGGCGTTGAAGTTGAACCAATGGCGGTCTGACAATTCGACTAACTGCTCTTTGGTCAACTTCGCTTCCGCGAGGCTGATTAGGTAGGGGATTTCGGTTTCGAGGACTTCTTTCTGAGCAAATCCACCATTGCAAGTCAACATGAGCCTGTCGTTATGGATGTCATGAATTAGTTCAACAACCTCCGGCAAAAGCCTTTGGAGCTTTCCGATTTGGGCGGGTGAGAGCGGGGTGGTCATAAATTAAGATGGCAGTTAGTAACTTCCTGCCATGTGTTTAGTTGAAAAACCAAGTAAAGGTTTCCTTAATTATGGCCGCATTTACGTCATGGCAAATAAGCCATTTGACCCATGTTATCGGCCAGAAAATCCAGTCCAAAACAGACCAGAAAATTGAGCCGTGAATGTGATAGCCAATCATTGCAGTGCAGCAAGCTATTAGCATGTATAATATACGCATATTTCAGTTTGTTCATCCCGGCGGAATTGCCGGAAATTCATTCCTCCCATTTGCCGGTCCAGCGGAGCAGCGCGTCGGCGAGTTGTTCGGGGGTCGAATTAAATAATATCCACTGTTCAAAATAACTACCATCACCTTGATACTCGTAAGCCCCGTCAACATCATCGTATTTTTTTGCAGCCTCGATTCCAAGTGTATCGAAAAACGAATGGCATGTATCTTTGCTAATCTTCTTCTTGATTAACGGCAGAATGGCGTCGTAGCTGGTGAGGTAGTTTTCTGGAAAATTGTCCCAACATTCATCACCATCAACATGGCTCCACTTGTCCGGCACGGCTACAAGTCCGTCGTCAAGTTGCTTGTCGTGGGATGGAATAAATGTCCACCCATCCAACTCCGCCAACGCTTTGATTTTCTGTTCAGTGGTCATTTGGTGCCTTTTTGTTTGTTTGGTACGAAATTAATGCGGACAGTTGCGCCGTGCTTCATCGCGGTTTTAACCATGTCGCTGATGGTGCATTTCTTTAAATCAGCCATACAAACTTGCATGTCGTTTAGCAGATCATTCATGACAATACGACGGCCAAGCTCGGTGTACCAACGCCCTTTTACGAAGTATTTCACTCCCCACCTCCAGCTTTCAGGGCTTCGGTGAGGGTTGAGATGCGGACGGCAATGTCCGGTGGATAAACACCATTGAACTTACTTAACTCATCCCGCCGCGCTTTGATGAGCGCGAGGGCGAGGAGTTTTGATGGCTTCTGGTAAGTTGAATAGCCGGCTATAATAGCATTAGCTACCTCAAACAATTCTTCTTCCGTCATCCCCGCCAGTTCGGCGAGGTCTTTAAGGGTAGGTTGGTTCATAGTTTGTTCTCCTTACTCGCGGCGATGGCGGAACGGATGGCTTGGCAAAGTCCGCCTTGTTCTGGTTCGTAAGCTGGCGCAGAAAACAACCAAACGTGCATAGGGTGTTCGTCCTCGTTGGCGCGAGCCTCACCCATTGTTCCAATAATGTTTGCTTCCAACCAATCCAACAACTCCGAATCCTCCTTCGCCTTGGCGAGTTCGGCTTTGACGGCGGCGAGTTCGGCACGAAGGGTGGCGGTGGATTCAGCCATTGCGCTTTTCAGGAAGGGGATCAGGGATTCAAAGTTCCACCCCTTGTACTCCTCCAAATGGTCTGTAATCAGATACGCAAAACGCTCTGCGACTTCGCTTTCATTAAACGAATGACGGTTAAATTGCGCCCCTACTTCCGCGCTGGCGGGTTCGGGGCTGGTCAATGGGATTGTGTTAGGGTTCATGTTGGCATCGCCTCCTTTCTGTAAATTGTCGCTCATATTTTAATCTTCCAAATCACGTTGTTCGTCGCCGCGTTCGGCGTCTTTGCGGAGTTCTTCGTCGAGGTCAACCGGCTCCGGCTCGCGGAGCCAGTCTTGTTCAGCTTGGTGCCAAGTGCTCATTTGGGTTTCTTGGGTACGCAGCTACGACGCCAAGGATTGCTTGTAGCCGTGTGCTTGTTTGGGTCTCGCCATTTGGTGATGTTGCGTACATCAATCCCCGGCGCGTGGCCGACTTCGGGTAGTTTGAATTTAGACATATCAGAAAGGAATGTCAGAGCCGTCGTCAGTCGCGGCAGGTGGCGATTGGCGGGCCTTTTGGGTGGCACCCTGCCCGCTAGGCTCCAACTTCTTGGCGTTGCCCAAGATTGCGCCTTTGACGCCCGCTTGGCGGTCTTCCTTGGACACGTCTTGAACCACCATAAAGTGATTTCCGTACTCGTCCACGCCGTTCTTGTTCTCCAAAAGCGTGATGTCGAGGTAAGTGCCTTGCTTGCCGACAAACATCTTGGACTTGTCAATTTTGGACACGTTGATTTTACATTTGATAATCATGGCGCAATGTCTCCGGTCTTTTCGGAGTAGTTTTCGGGGTTGATGGTGTAGGATTTTTGGGCGAACCGAGGCGGCGGGCCTCCGTTCTTTTCCACAATCTTGGCAAATTCAGTGTCGAGCTTCGACATAAATTTGGCGATGGACTCGGAAAAATTGGCCTGCCAAGCCTCGTCGCGCTCGACGACGAGGTGAATAGGCGGAAAGCCGTCCAGATAGCAGGCGAGGGGGTAGGACAGGAAATGCCACGACTCGCAGCCGGTCATCCACATGCTGCCTTGCACCTGCGCCAAGTGCTCCTTGGGTAGTCCGCCATCCATAAGCCACTTGATATGGGTGGTCAGGGCCGGACACTTGATTTCGATTCCGGTTACGTTGGCGGTCGGCTTAAAGCAGGCGGGCAGCTTGGTTGGCTGGTCGAGCTTTAAGCCATCCCAGCCAATCAGACCGTCGGGCGATGCGCCTACCGTGCCGTCGTCGTTGGAGATAAACCCAACGTGTTGGATTTCCAGACCGTATTCGAGCGAGGCGAAAGCAGCGGCCTTTTCTTCTACAATGACTCCGTTATTGACCTCAACCGTGAAGAAGTTGCTCGGTTTTTTCCGGCCTGTCCAACGCTCGAAAATTTTCTCGGCAATGTACGTCCGGGGCATTTCGCCAGTCCGCAGCTTGCCGGAAAGGTCAACGATGTCGCCAAACTCGCTCGCCGTGACGCAGCCCGTCCGGGCTTGAATCCATTGCTCGGTTGGGTCGCCACCGTTTTTCTGCTGATAGTGGGCGTGGACAATCATTTTCCAGCCTTTTCCTTGCGCTTCAAAATGGCATCCAGCGAGCCAAATTTGGCGGCGGGGATGTCTTTGAAGCAGGTGGCTCCGGCGAATTGCAGGAACGCGGCTTTGTCGCTGTTGGTCAGGGCAACGCGATGCTCCAACTCGTTCGCCTGCTCGGCGGTGATTTTCACATTCTGCTCACCGAGATTCCTGGCGTCGTCCTCCTCACGGATGCGGGATTTGATGCCAAACATCTTGATGACTAGATGCCGCCATGCGCTCGTTGTGGCCCCCGTATCGGCGGCTGTTGCGTCTTTCATGCGGTTGGTGCCTCCGGCCCGCACGGAGTATTCCCGCGTCTCCTCGTGGCCCTCCTCGTGAACCAAGGTAATGATGGCAACCAGCTTCTCCCCCTCGTCACGCTGGCCAAAAAGCATGGCGAACCCGTGCTTGAATAGAACCGGCTCCAACTTGGAGGAAAGCTCCTTTTCGGAACAATAGGTGTAGGCGACTGAGTCGCCGTTCATTGCAGCCTTGTCGGCGTAGAAGTCCATGCTGGCGATTTCTTTCCGCAGCTTGAAAAAAGCGCGGTTAAACCGGGCCTTGGCCTCAAGGGCCAACTCCTCCCGGCGCATGGCTACTAGTTCTTTGACCACGGCGACGTTTTCCGAGGTCACGCCGCCGCGAACGGCGGCTTCGAGGATGTTGAGCGAGGTCAGGGCCGGGACGTGTTCAACCGTGCCGGGTTCAATTTTTTGGAGTTCGTTCATTATTGATTGGGTTTGATGGTGTTTCTCAGTTGATAAAAATGGATGTCGGGCGTTTCCGACAATTTGCGTTCGGATGCGTTTTTCGGCTGACGGCTGGCGGTTTCTTCGTAGTAATCCAGCAGTAGGGCGACCAGTTCTTTTTCCTCGTCGCTCATTATTCCTTGGATTTCGGCGCGATAATGCCCAAGCC
>Ga0214173_100007_pt1 | contig 50579 bp, 51 predicted proteins | sample TroBogEpilimnion_34_FD_153011 | JGI IMG/M metagenome (GOLD analysis project Ga0214173, IMG submission 153011) | Freshwater microbial communities from Trout Bog Lake, WI - 25JUL2007 epilimnion | ecosystem: Environmental > Aquatic > Freshwater > Lake > Epilimnion/Euphotic zone | place: Trout Bog... | reverse complement strand
TATCTCTCCAATCTTTTGAGCGTATTTACATATTTCACGTTGAGCATCTGGACTGGTTCTCAACTTGTAAAGACGAGCATAGGCTGCCAAACTGCCAGTCTCAATGAACTCTGTATACATTGATTGTGGAAGAACACATCGTGCGATTTCAGGAGCAACGTTCATCTTCAAAAGCAAGTTATAAGAATCAAGGGCAATATCTATACTTTTCTTGTACAACTCATAGGCTTCGTATTTGTATTCCGTTGGTGTCTCTTTACTTCCCTGCTTCAACTTCGGGTCTCGTTCTCGAAAGTTATCCACCTCAGGAATCCAGCACTCTGGAACATCCGATACGTATCTACGCGAAACCTCATTTCTAGAAAATCCAATCTGATGACGATACCATTCACGTGCTACAAAAATAGGAATACGAATTCGGAATTGAATTTGGGGATGGAAAAAAGGAGAGATGTGGTCGTGTTTCGCAAGATAGGAAATCAACTTCTCATCCGAAGCATCCATTTCTGTATGGTTCTTCGCAAAACTTACACGAGCAGCATTTACAACCATAAGGTCATTGCCCATACAGTTCACCAACTCTACTGACATATTTAATCTATTCTATCTTCATCTTCTTAAGTGTATAACACCTCTTCTTGTAGAGGCCATTTCTCTCTTGAAACTGACGACGAAACTGTGGGTCCACAATATCCAATATCAAGGGATTGGTCTTTCTTGCTGATTTTTCCACTCGCAGAATACGGCCAATAATCTGGTCCACATCCGGTCTTGGTGTCGCCATCAGAAGCGTATTCAGGGTTGGGACGTCGAAGCCTTCCTTGCACATTGCGTAGGTCGCAATCAATATACGCTTGGAAGCACAGAACGCCGCTCGTTTGTCCGCCGATACCGATTGAGACAGAATGGCTGCCTGTTCCTGCCACTTCGGTTCCAACGTCGCCAAGATATCTTTCGTATGCTGCACTCTGTCGGTCAACACTAGCATCTGTCGGTGTTCGTCTTCTTCCATGATGTCGCTAATAATCTTGGACAGCCACTGGGTTCTATCAACACATTCCGTCAATTTATTTATCATCAAACTTGTGAACATTACACCCTGGTTGTTGTAGATGATGGTATTGAACTCTTCATCGTGATTCTCGTATTCGTAGACCTCCACTTGAATATCGCTGTCTCGTGTATCTCCTGCTTCAGATGCGTATAACATCGGTCCCAGAAACCAATGAGCAGCATACATCAATCCATCCTTACGAGATGGCGTGGCAGAAAGACCGAGCATGTATTTGGAGGTGACTTTGGGTAGGGCTTGAATGAATACCTCGGATGCGATATGATGACACTCATCCACAATCACAAATCCAAGTGGTTTGAAAACATCAATTGACAAGTCTTTCATTGAGATGGTCTGAAGCATCGCAATGATAATGTCTCGGTCTTCCACTTCACATTTGTCGGCCTGTACTCTGCCTATTCTCGCATTCGGTAGAAATGTTTTGACACGGTCTTCCCACTGGTCTCGCAGAAAGGTATTGTGAACAATGACAAGGGTCGGTAGCTTCAATTGACTTGCAATATAAAGAGCACATACAGTCTTGCCACCACCCGTATGAAGAGAAATGATGCCGTCTTTGGGTTCGGGTTTCAGCATAGAGTTGACAACAGCTTCTTGTTGAGGACGCATAGACCCTGCGAATTTCCAATAGAAGTCATCTGTTTGGAGAACATTGCGTGTGGATTCTGTGGGCTCACCAAATGTGGTCTTGCCAAAGTGTTTTGGGACATAAAGATAGTTTTCTGATTCTTTGAAAACAGGATATTTCGGAACTGGAGCGTATGCACCACGAAATACCTTGGGGACATAAGGCGATACGGTTAGCATTTTTTTAAGAGAATCAATATCTTTGATTTCCTTCTTATCCAAACGGTAACCATTCAGAGTTAACATTGCTTACTAATATTCTAGTAGTTGTTTATTCGTTTTCATCATCGGCGTCTCCACAATACTCTTCGCATTCGTGTTGCTCGTTGAAGGTGACAACACCATCAATACAGGAAAGAATCATACTGTAGACAGTATTGAGAATATCTCGATTCTTCATGCTCTCAAGGGACATCATCACAGATGGATAGATGGAGCAATCCAACTGAATCTGTTCAAATGGATCAGTATCGTTGGTCAATGAAACCAACAAGTTGGAAATGTACATATTCGCTTGGTCTCGTGTGAGGACAGTGGAATAGACCTTTTGGACGTCATTGGTAAGGCCCACAGTGTAACGATGAATAATTTTGAAATGATTGGATTCAGTTCTTTGAATTTGAACGATATCCTCATCGTCATCTACTTTAGCGAAAGGAATGATGCGTAATGTAACAATATTCATTTGATTGTATGTATCGCAGTTCTTTTAAATGGGATCATTTTCATCTGCCATATATTCCTGCTGATAATCCTTACCTTCATTAATTGGTTCTGCCTCGTAATCACCATAGTCACCATTATCAGTATTTTCAGGCATTCCAACTGCTCCCTGTTCATTTAGATGTCTCGGTTCTCCAACACCCGTATCCTCTACCTTTTCTTCTTCCAGTTCTTCTTTCATTCTATCTGCCATCAAGCTATCCTCTAATTCTTGTGCAAATTCTTCACGATTTCGATTGACAATTACGTATGCAGATTTTCCAATGTTTCCATATTTCAACAATTCTTTTGTAACTTCACGATCGATGTCTGATTTCAGTTTCATACGTTCAGTAAACGTAGTACGTTCTTTTGCACGAAGAGTCATTGTATTCTTTTTGTCAGCATTCAAATCGGTTGTCATAATGTAGAGACTAACATCTGTCTTATCTAAATGTTCTTGAAAAATACGCAGGTTCTTATCATTCCCTTCGATTTGTTTTAGAATTTTATGCAGGAATCCTTTTGTTATATCTCGTAGCAATCCATCTCCTTTTGTTGTATCTAAGGTATCCAGTTCTGGAAAAGACACATTAAAAATGGATGCAAGATGAGTTGCAAGTCGAATATTTGTTCTCCAATCATCACCAATTTTTAATTTGATGTCTTTTGAAAGTTTTATATGAAGATTTTTACGGATTTCTGAGTCTGTTATTTCTGCAGGTACAGCTCTCTCTGATTCAGAAGGTTCTAACAAAGGAGCATTGGTAGATGGAATACGATCAATAATCTTAATATCACTCTGTTTGTATTTTGGATTATTTGGAGTGGTCCAATAAGGTCTTCCACTTTCACACGATTCATAATTCGTAATAAGAGGTGCATTTGCAGGTGGATTAACAACTGTAGGAATAAGAGAATTCACAGACTCTTCAACTGCAGTTACATTGGCTCTGTGAGCTTTTGCATCCACCAATGCATTTTTCAATGCACTGTCTTTATCAACTTTTGGACTCAATAAGAAATTGATTGCAGTGATAGTCTTATTTCGCACATCTGCTTTTTCATAGAAAGAAGCACGAACGAAATCTGCTGCAGGTCCTTTGAATGCAGTCGGTGAACTTTCAAATGTCTTACGAATCGCAAGTAATAAACTGTCTACGATTGAGAAATCTTTTGGTTTAGGATCATCTCTTGGAAATCCACTCAATACCATTTTTACTGTTCCAAAATTACGACGAGGCAATAGAATAGGAATATGAATTTGAATTAGAATACAGAGAGCACCAACACCCATTGCACCCAATACTTTCTTCGCATCTTTGGCAGTTGGTTTTATTCCTGATGTGAGTGATCGAAGTTTATCAAGAACTGTTTTAAGTATTCCTGCTTCTGGAGTAATTTGAAGAATAGACATAGTCAAAAAGAAAGCATCTTCTGCAGGATCGTTGAGATTGAAAAGAGATACCAAGGATTTCAAATCAGTTGTATACGCTGCCAATTCTTTTGTAGAAACAACTTCTTCAGTTTCCAGTTCAGAAGCTCTTACAACTTTAAACCCATCTTCCGTATACATTTCCTGCTCTTCAAAATCATCTTCCATCACACGCTCACCACAAAATTTACAAACTCGAAACCCATTTTCTTTGACAGTCCATTTGTCTTTGAATGTTTTACGATCTTTATCAAGAACACCTCCAAGCAATTCAAGTGTATGCTCGCAGAGTACAAATCGTCCATTGATCAGATCATTGTAATTGTGTTTCGAGATAGGAAGTTCACGAACAATCTCTAGAATATCTTTCAACTTGTCATCACGATATCGTTTGCGATCATTCAAGATTGCAACCACTTCTTCTCTCACCTTTGATTCTTCAACTGCAGCTGTCTTAGTTTCTGGAACATATTTCTCTTTGTACGTGAGAGTTCGATAAGCATCCAACGATTTCAAGTAGTTAACAAGAATATCATTTGCAGTAGAATCGGTCCATCCAATTCGATTTCTGTAACCAATCTGCTTTCTTTCTTCACGAATAAAATCCAACGGTACACAATTCTTATCACGATAGATACCTCGTAGAATAAATTCATTGAATGATAGATTTTCAAGATGACAGTCCTCTGGTTTGACCTGTTCGAGCGTAGGCTTTCCTGTTGCCAAAATTTCAGCAGACTGATTGACTATCCCCACTTTTCCTGCTTCGGAAAGAAGCATCTTAATAACAAGATTTCCAGCATCGATTTGGTTCATCAACCAATTACGTTGAGACAGTCCTGAACTGTATTTGATTTTGTACTCCTTGAGGAGTTGCGGAGGAGGTGTAAATTCATCGACTTTTGGATAGGGCAATTCTCGAGGCTTGGGATAGACAGTGATTCCCTCTACTGGTGGAAATCGAGACTTCCAAGCTTCCCAAGGAATATCTGCAAGAGATACGTCATAAATCTTAAGATATCTCATTCCTACATTGTACGGATCTCGGGTACCTGCAGGGACTCCGTGAAGAACAATTGAATTTATGCTTGGTATAATCTCATCTAATGGAGCAGTGGTTTCTAAATAGACAGCATCCTTGCTCTTTAAGAATGGATGGTCTGGATGAGGTTCAGGAACATCAATGGATCGTTGGTCCGCATAATATCCTTTGAACTGAACTTGATCAGCAGTGCCTTCAACCTGCATATCGATGATTTCAATTTTACCATCTTCGTGTCTCTTCTTACGAGTGGTTACATAATTTGGAAGAGCAATGATTGGAGTCTTACCATCCTCTGCTACAAATCGAGTGGGTTTAGAAAAAGTATATGGAGTCTCTCCTGCCATCATATATGGTCTTGGAAGAGCTGCAAGCATACGAGGATAGAACCCTGCAGCATCCGATGTAAAAATAGGGTTCCATTCTGTTTCAAAATCATATTCCCTTCTTTCATCGCTTTGATAGACAGGATGAATCCAATTCAACTCTCTACCATATTCCGGCTTTCTTAAAGAATAGTCATCTGCTTCCGGCACAATGAACTTCTCATAAAGATCTTGAATTTTATCCACTTCCTCCTTAATACGTTCAAGACGATAGGAACTCACTCTTCCCATACGCGGAACAAATTTATCAAATGCATCATTCACCTGTTCATCCAAAGTGAAAAATCGAATATTTTCAGGTTTTTGAACAGTTTCATCGAACTCGAACTCTTCAATTATTTTGAATTCGTTCGGCTCAAAGTTTAGATACTCTGCCATTATAGTGACTTGAGAATGCTTTCACACAGAGCCACCGCCTGTTCCTTGAATCTCCCAATCACTGCACCCGGCTCCACGGACTTTGTGGTCTGAAACTTTAGTACCATCTTGGGAAGAAGAGGATGTGGAATATTGTAGGATACAAATTCTACTAATCCACCTTCATAGATAAGAGACTGTGCAAGATAACCAATCGTATGACCCTCCGTTTCGCTCTCAAGACTGAACCACTTATCCTCGTGACGAAGAATATCTCCTTTCACATACTCTTCAATTTTTTCCTTTAAGATACCTGCTGCAGCTCTCAAGATATCTTTGGCCTTCATTACTCCAATACTCTCGATAGCGAAATCGAAGTGGTTTGGTCTACCCTTCTCATCGACTGAGAAATGACGCTGCTTCTCATAGTTATCGAAGACTGCTCCTATTCCTCCGTTATTGATATAGGTCTCCTTGGCATCCTTCAAGATGTCTTGATTTATATGATTCATAAAGGTAGAGACACATACCTGCGACACATTTTTATTTTCAACTGTAATCTCTGCACGGAAATGCATAACCTCTCCTGCTTTCAAATTCATAAATATCAGTGGAGTACTCAGATCTCGATCCTTGAGAATAACATCCTTGCGAGGTCCAGAAACTACAATATCATTGGACGTGATTTCTTGTGGCTTGTCGATTGGTGCTACGATACGCAACTCCAGTTTTGTATCACGAATAACATCCACTTCATTTGGCAACACATTAATTGGTAACATCTCAATACGATGACGTAACATCTCGTGAATAAGAGAAGACGTATTCTCAAGGATTTCTACATTGGTGACAACAACCGTTGGAATTTCAGAAAGAATAATGCGGCGAAGAGCGTTGACAAAGGCAACAGGTACGTCCTTCAATTCAAAATTCAATCGGTATCCATTTAAACTTTCCTTGAACTCCATATTACTTATATATTCTGTTCGTTAATGTCTATTCGTTTTTTTCGCTTAAATTCCCAATGAATAACCAGCCGATCCTGTTCTTCAGTTCAAGATGTTCTCATAGCAAACAGATTGTTGACACTCTCAACACTCTCAATAAACAGGATCTGTTTCGTATGTTCTCAATTGATGGAAAGACTCGCGACCAGCTTCCTCCATTCCTGAAGAGCGTGCCTACTCTCTATGTTCCTGAAACCAAGGACATCTACACCGGCAAGGACATCTACGGTTATATTGCGAAACCTGTTGTGTCTCGTCGCGAGATACCAACCAATGCTCCTACTGCGAGTCAAGGTGCTCCTGTTGCGAATAACAAGGATTACCAAGCTTGGTCATTCTCTGGTTCAGGTTCTTTAACAGAAGGATATTCCAGCTGGGATTCTCCGGGAAATTTCGCAGTCGATGACCAGCTCCAGTATTCTTACCTGAATGGACCTGTTGCCACTCCTCCTCCAAAACCAGAACCTCAAACAAAGCAGAGTTATGAAGGAGACAAAGCAGGTAGAAATGATGACATAAAAAAGAGGTTAGAGGACTTACAGAAACAGAGAGACGCAGAGTTTAAAGGTATCTCTCGCCAATAAATTAAATGTCCAAAAAGGTATTGATTGATGCTTTCTACAACCAATTTCACGATTTTTTAGAACAGCTTGAAAAAGTTATGCCAGAGGACACAGATTTTCCAACCTATATGATGGGTCTTAAAATGATGAAAACCGGAAACCCAATGTATCTTGTTCGTGAATTCATCGCACAAACAAAACCTTTTGAAGCTTCTATCAAAAGCAGGGATGAAAAGTTCTTCTTGGACTATACCTTTGATGAGTTTGCAAATAACGATTGGTTGATTCAAATGATAAATAAAATCAAAGGTCTCTGGAAAGGCTTTTCCGATAATAACAAAAAATGTGTCTGGGACTACACTAATCTGCTTCTGGCGATTGGACAGAAGTGTAGTGACTAATCGCTTCTGTAAGTGTTCTGGTTAGTTCTGCTGTGAATGTGCGTTCCATCATTTCTTGTGAGAGTTCGTATGGTAATATAATTGCTCCACACGTTCTTGTAGGGAAGATATCGTATGTGTCTTTGAATTTCTCATACATGATGTTAGTTGTAGTGTTAACTTTTACAAACATATAGTCTATGCCTTTTCTGGCAATGTCCATGAGCTTTTCCAAAATATTGAAATCATTATTTGGATAATTATCAGTTATATCATTGTCGTGGAACTCTTTACCATGAGGAGGAGCATCTGCGATATGAACGACTGTTCTTATATCTGCTGAACTCCAGTCCAGTTTGAGAACCTTTTCAAATCCACCTGCTACATCTTCGCAGATATCAAGTCCTCCTTCCGGTTCAACATTTCCAAGCTGTTCTAGAAATAGAGTAATATTTGAAGTAAACGGAATAGTGAAGAAAGGAACCTTCTCTCCAATATCACGATAACCGACAAATCCTAATTGAATAGGACTAGCATTTGTCTGTTCAATAATTGTTCGTATTTGCTTTTTTGCTGAAACAATGTATGGACCCATTGATGATGTACAGTCCATCAAGAAACATAATTTTATACTTGGCATTTAACTCACTCTGATTTGATGTCATTTATTCCGTTTTCTTCAAACCCATACAAGTCCTGCGGTTTCAAACTTATCAATTCCTCTAATGCTTTCATCGGTTCTGTAAAATTACGGAAGAGGATTTGATTAACCTCAGCAGGACTCCATTTGTAGTCCAGAGTCTCATCTGTTGGAAGGTCTATTTGTTTATCGTAAAAGGACTCCATCATTTCATGCATCACTTCACGATTGCATTTCTTGAACTTGACAATCATATCAATACGACCTGGACGAATCAATGCCTTGTCAATTCGTTCTGGAAAGTTGGTGGTGATAATCAGAATACGTCCATTGGATTCCAGAGTGCCATCCAGCAGGTTCAGCAAGAATGATAAATCAATGGTCTCTTTCTCATCCTTCTTTTCATTCATTCTATCCGTAAAGATATCGCCCGACTTCTGCTCAGGTTCTTGACTGGTCGTTGGCTTCTTCCACTCTCGTCTGAGAACAGTATCGCCCATCGCATCAATATCCTCAATCACATACAAGCGTTCATTCACAGGAATGGTGTATTTTTCCGTACTGATCCCATTGAATACATGAATTTCATCATTGAAGAAAAGGTGTTGCAATTGTTGTTTGGTCTTGATTTCTGAGAGTTGAACGTTGATTATATGACGACGGGCTTCGTTGGCGATGGCTTTGACAGTAGAGGTTTTGCCAGTTCCTGGAGTTCCGTGGAACATGAAACCGAGGGTGTACGGAATACCCTTTTTATCATACCAATCACGTCGTTCCAAAAAGAAACTAGTTCTTCCTTCCACATGCTCTCTTTCTTCAAAGAAGACATTTTTAAACGTACGATTGGTCGTGAACTTAGATTTGGTATAGAGCAGATGACTTGTGGGAAGAGGATTTTGTGTACTCGCCTTTGTCTTGACGGAAACCATCTGGTCAAAGAAGTACTTGCTGGTTCCTAACTTGTTGGCCATTCGTCGTTCGTAGTCAGTATTGCAGGTATCCACAAATGATTGAAGATGCTGAACATCGTGATCGTAGCAGAAAAGTTTGAATTTGATTATTTCAAGATTGCCATCTGTCGACATCTTCAGTTCTTGTAGCTCAAAGAATACATCGGTATCAATCCCGATGGCATCAAACTCGTGCGGGAGATAATCATAGTTTATGACGGATAACAAATTTCGCATCGAAGGAAGAGTGGTCACATAATGAATAACCGCATCCATACGATTGGAGTACAGCGTTCCTGTTTGTTGAGCATTTCGGTTGCTAGATTGAGAGGTCATAGATGCCTTCTCAAATACGATAGAAGCCCTAATACTCTTGAGAATAGGCGGTACATTTATGTTAAGTGAATTGGTTTGTTTTCGTCTGCGGCAGCAGGATAGATTGGTCAAAATATTGTACCATTGTGGAAATGTGCGGACACCGATTTCAAACATATTAAGAGTGATGAGGTTCAATAAAGGATTGTTCACTTTTCCCACCTGAAGAAGCATCTGCGTCTTTAGGAGGTCATTCATAGATGACGCCATTTATTGATAGAAGTTTTTAGGATGTAAATGTCATACATTTATCCAGAGTTGCCACATTGGTATTCACTGGCTTGGTTCGTCGCAATCTCAATTCCTTGGACGCCTTTTCTACCGTCTCCTGCGAAAGAGCAACGAATTTCTTCACATCCCGAATAGGCCCTTGTGCGTTCATTGTTGGAACGTGTAATCGAATCGGTGGCATCTGAACTGTTACCATATCCTCACTGTTCGCAATAAATTCACGAAACTGTTCGATATCAAGTGGTCCTCCAAACAACCGAAGCATATGCCGATGAGGAGCAGGAGTGATCTCTTTGTTCACATACAACTTGCGATACAAATCACATAACAATGCGTGTCTATTCCAACGATTGATGTCTGGTAGACTCACATCATTATACAGATATGCCAGAGTACATTCTGGAGAACAGAAATTGCCTTCACCACAATACATATTTTCATAGGCATCGTAAGAAACTGGTAATACACAAGGCTTCCAACCAAAAGGATGGCAGCACCAGAAACAGGCTGTATTCGAAGAGTAGGTTGGACTTTTTGTTCTCGACAAAATCTCCTTCAAAGTCTCAGTATTGAAACGTTGAGAAGTGTGAGATACTTCTACACTCGACAAGATATCCGAGTAATTGGTAGACACTTCTGCTGCAGCAGGTTCGTTGTCCTCTACAGGAAGCCGAAAACTAAAAATAACCGGTGCTTCCGGAAGCGATTTCTTTGGTGGCATATTTAATTAATAAACTCCGCATTAGTGAAAGCCTAATGACAAAAAATAAATAAAAAGAATAATGGCATCCTTAATTATGCAAGTTGCTCCTAGAGTAATCCTGCCTTCTTTTTTTGTTGGTGAAAAAATCAGCACTCTTACCGATTCCGAAGAAATAGCACAAACAATTGCGTTTACTGCTCTTTTAGTATCTGCAGTATATGCTACTTTCAAATCTCCATATTGGCTTGGTATTATTCCTGGTATCGCAGCCTGGGCTTACTGGAATATGATGAAGGACAAAGAGAATAAACAGAGTTATCGTTATACTGATTGGGCATTGACCACACCAATTATGCTTCTGGCATTGTTGGTTGCAGTCAAATCTCCTTTAAGTTTGATTGTATTTATCATATCGTGTGATGTCTTGATGATTTTGACTGGATATCTAGGTGTGACTTCCGAAGAAAAAGAGAAGAAGTTTATGTATTTCGGAATTGGTATGATAGCATTTATTCCTATCATCTTGACACTCTTAAAACAGAAAACAAATCAGGCCGCTATCTATCTCACATTGATATTATGGTCATTGTATCCAGTTGTTTGGTATATGGAAGAGTTTGAGTATGTTACCGAAAAAACTTCCACAATAATGTATTCTGTTATGGATGTCATTGCAAAGGTTGGATTAGTGAACTTGGTTCATATCTAAAAAACGAATAATTTACAGCGAAGGTAGGTGGTAGGTATTATGGACTTGAAAACAGCTTATCGTAAACAAACACATCGAGAGCATATTCTCTCTCTGCCCGATACTTATATCGGTAGCATTGAGACCGCAAATGAAGAGGTTATTCTACAAGATTTCAAACAACACACTATTCCAGTTAATCCAGGCTTCTACAAATTGATTGATGAATTACTCGTGAATGCTCACGATCATGTGATTCGAATGAGACAACGAAAGACAGAACTTGTGAAACACATTGAGATTGAATGCAAACCAGATCACTTCAGTATTGAAAACGATGGCAAGAGTATTGATGTTGCCAAGCACCCAGACCACGATATGTACATCCCACAACTCATTTTCGGAGAACTCTTGACGTCGACCAACTATGACAAAGAGGAAAAGAAACTGGTTGGTGGCAAGAATGGGTACGGTGTCAAACTGGTAAACATCTTTGGCAAACAACTTGATATTGATATCGTGGACAATGAACGTGGCCTATCCTACAAGCAAACCTTCAGCGACAATATGACCAAGGTATCCACTCCTGTTATCAAGGCATCCAAGGGCAAGCCACACGTCAAACTCACTTGGCGTCCGGACTTTGCACGATTCGGATATACCGAGATTCCAGAACCGATGTTGAACCTCATTCAACGAAGAGTATGGGACTTGGCAATGACTGTTGGCAAAGAAGTCAAGGTCACTTGGAATGGAGAACTGGTAAAATGTAGAACATTGCAGGATTATGCGAAAGCCTATGAATGCGACCCTGTGATATTTGAAGCACCCAACGACCGATGGCAAATCGCTGTCACACAAACACCGACCGACAAGTTCTTCCACATGTCATTCGTGAATGGCATCTGGACTTCCAAAGGAGGAACACACGTAGATGCAGTCGCATCGCAAGTCGTGGGGCATATCGTAGACTATCTAGAAACTAAAAAGAAAGTGAAGGTCAAGCCAGCATTGGTAAGAGACCATCTTGGGCTCTTCATCGTATCGCTGATTGAAAATCCAAGCTTCACTTCTCAGACCAAAGAAACATTGACAACCAAGGCATCTGCATTCGGCTCGTCTCACAAGATGAGCGACGATACTCTCAAGAAGATTATCAGCAAACTTGGAATCGTGGAAAAGATACTGGAAGCACAGTCCATCAAGGATGCGAAGGACAACTCCAAGACCGATGGAAAGAAACAATCGCGTATCACAGGCATTCCTAAGCTTGATGATGCGGTCTATGCAGGAACAGCACAGAGTTCCAAATGTACGCTGATTCTTACCGAAGGAGATTCAGCTAAGGCGATGGCTCTCTCGGGGTTGTCACAAGAACAGCGAAAGTTCTTCGGAGTCTATCCTCTCAAGGGTAAGATTCTGAATGTGAAGGATACGTCGGATTCCAAGGTGGAACAGACCAAGGAAATCGCAGAACTCAAGAAGATTATTGGGTTGGTGTCCGGCAAGAAATATGCGGACACTTCCTCTCTGCGATATGGTTCAATTATGATTATGACCGACCAGGATTATGATGGGTCTCACATTCGTGGATTGCTTATCAATCTATTCCACGAACTCTGGCACGAACTGATTAAGATCCCCGGGTTCCTGAGTTATATGGCGACTCCAATTGTGAAGGCGAACAAAGGAAAAGAGACCAAAGTGTTCTATTCTCAATACGAATACGAACAGTGGCGAAAGACACCTGCCTCTCAGGGATACAAGGTGAAGTATTACAAGGGATTGGGTACATCTACACGAGATGAGGCCAAGGAGTATTTCACACACGTCAATGCTGTGAAATTTGATTACGCAGAGGATGCGGATGTCTGTATTGATTTGGCATTCAACAAAGGCAGGGCAGATGACCGAAAAGAATGGCTCAAAGCCTATGACAAGTCTGCTTTGATTCCAGCAGGAAACAAATTACCTTATTCTGATTTCATTCACAAGGACTTGATTCACTTCTCGTATTACAACTTGGAGCGTTCTATTCCGAATGTGATGGATGGTCTTAAAACATCGCAGCGCAAAATTCTGTATGCTGCGTTCAAGAGAAATCTTACACAGGAAATTCGTGTAGCTCAATTCGCAGGATATGTATCCGAACATACTGGATACCATCACGGTGAAGCGTCACTCAATGAGACCATCATTGGTATGGCTCAGGACTTTGTGGGTTCTAACAATATCAATTGGCTTGTGCCACAGGGACAGTTTGGAACTCGGTTACAGGGTGGTAAGGATGCGGCATCTCCAAGATATATTCATACCTATCTCCAGCCAAAAATTCGCAAATTGGTTCCAACAGAGGATTTCAGTGTATTGAATTATCGTGACGATGATGGATTGCTTGTAGAACCGGAATGGTATGCTCCGGTATTGCCGATGTTATTGGTGAATGGGTCTCGTGGTATCGGTACTGGGTATTCTACCTATGTACCACCCTGTAATCCTGCGGTAATCAAGAAGATGTTACAAGATTGGTTGAAGGGAGACAAAGAGGCATTGAATACTCCATTGACTCCGTATTTCCAGGGGTTCAAGGGAACGATTACGGGAGAGGTGGTAAGCGGTCTCTATCGCAAGGACAAGGATGCGTTCGTGGTGATGGAATTGCCTGCAGGAACTTGGACTGCGGATTATCGCGAGTGGTTGGAGAAGATGTTGGTAGAAGGCAAGGTCAAGGATTTCACCGATATCTCCACGGATACAGAAGTGAATATTCGTATCACAGGAATAACAGAAGAATTGTTGGTGAAGTCATTGACTGACAAGGTTAAGACAACCAATATGCATGCCTTCAATGCGAATGGTATTATTACAAAGTATGATACTCTCAACGATATCCTGCGAGAGTATGCGGGTGTGCGATTGGAATTGTATGAGAAGAGACGATTGCATCAAATCAAGGAAATGAAGGATGAGTTGCCGTTCCACGAGAACATTGTACGATTCATCAAATCTCAGTGTGAAGAGAAACCAGTTCCTGATTTGAAAAGAAAGCCAATGGCAGAGTGCGTGGAGTTATTGGAGAAGAATAAGTATGACCGTATCAATGGAGATTACAATTATATTATGAAGTTGCCTGTATCATCGTTTACGGCAGAGAATATTGAGAAACACGAGAAGGATATGATGGCTTTGAGAAAGAGTATTCATGCGCTTGAAAACAAGAATGCGAATGAGTTATGGCTTAATGACTTACAATGTCTATAAAGAACAATGAGTGACTACCTTAAATTGTTGGTACAGAGTGATGTATCAGCAAGACAGAAGTTTGACTTTGATCCGCGAGTAGCATTTGGAAGCAATTTCGCTCACAAGAACATTGAACCTTTTTCAAATGGTATGGGTTCAAATACCACTGCTGTGGATCCATCGCTGTATACCAATGTACCAACTGGTTCGCATTCGGATGAGAATATAGTTCAATCTTCACCAACTACTCATCTTGTGAAACGCTATGTAGTGATGGACACTTCTCAACGAGATTGGATTAAGCAACCCAATCCATTCAGCAATCTTCTTTTTGCATTTGGAAAGCAGAGTGAACCTTCTTCGAATCCTCCAGTCTATGAGAATAACCAATTTGTTCCAACCTTTGCAGTCGAACAGTCAAATCTACCAAATCCTATTCCAGGCCTTCCAAATGTTCAAGGATGGACACTTGCTTCTACTCCTTCCAATATCAAGTATCCTCCTTACAACTCTTCTCTTCCAAGAGGAAACTTTGTAGCATACGATACTGGATATACCATTACTACATCTGGTTCAGGGTTTGAGAGTGTATTCACACCCTGCAATGTAACTGCGATTCGTCTTGTGCGTGCTGTTCTTCCACAACGTCAATTTTTAAGCTTGCCAATTGTCCCAACAGTAGCAGATGCAGGAGATGCTGCGATCTCTTCTTTTATTCAGTCCAATATTGCTGACAAACCATACTCTACCTTTTCTACCTATCCATACCTGCTATTTTACCTCAACGAATACTACGGTCAGTATGTTGGAGGAAATGAACCCATTCGCAGGTCATTTTCTGTAATGACACAAAAACAAAGAACACAAACGAATTTCCAGACAACGGTTGGAGTTCAGCAATACGATTATGAGCCTTGGGGATCAGAGGCGTTGCACCTACAAAGTCCTATCACGAATTTACAGAAACTTGCATTAACTGTAACCGATCCAGTTGGTAACATTTTTTCACAGAATGATACTCTTTCTATCTCGTTGATTCAATCAACGCCTACCGGAATGTATCTGAAGTGTTTCACCAGTTCGTTTCAATATTTCAATGGCAATGATCTTCGTGTAGGTGATCGTGTCCTATTCTATTCGAATACAATCAACGAGATTTTGAAGTCGCCGATTCTTTCTGCCATGAATCCACAGAAAAAATTATTTGTTACCAATCTGTTAAGCAATACGTTTCCGGTATTAGAATTGTTGGACTATGTTCCAGATTCGAACGGTATATATAATCCACGCGATTCCAATCAGCAGCGAACTACTCCCTATCTCGCATCATACAATGGTTTCTTGATTCCTAATTTTGTTACCGTGGATGTGGGTGGAAATGTTAATGTACAGTATCCAAATTCTATTGATCCAATTACCAGCAATGTGCTTGAAATAAGCACCTTTGTATCATCAAATTTACCACTTATGAATACGACTCTTCAGCCAGTATATACCTTGGAGTTGGATATTCAGCAGCCCGATACAAGCAAGATTGGCGGTTCTATTGTCTTGTAAAGATACAAATGTCGCGAATCGCAGACTATATTACGAAAACGCTGGCAGATTTTTACACAGGAACTGCCATTCAAAATGTATCCAAGCACACTGGTCGTCTTCCTCTTAGCGAAGAGGAGGAGAATAAACCTGTTCCCAAAGCCCATCTTTTTGTAGATGAACCTTCTATGGCTTCTGAACGTGTCGCCGAACGTGTCTTCTACCGTCACGAGGATACTCCCTTGAATACTCTCTTCTTCAGTCAGTCCAATATTGATGCTCTTCAAAACCAGATTCGTCAAGCAGTTCAGCAGATGAGCGGTGATAAGAATTACATCATTGACCGACAGAATGATGAGGATTTGGTAACAATTATGAGAAGCTACTACCTTCAATATGCTGACAACTCAAAGGCAAATGTTGGAGAACAGATTGCGGAACTCAATGCTCGTGTGGTGAATTACTGTGCCAATAACATTATGGTTGAGATTGAGGCATACAAATACTACCGCAAGGACATTATGGATTTCCCACCCCCAATTGCCAATCCTATCAGTTCTACTATTTACGGCACTCGCACTGGAGAACTTAGGTCATTTTTTTGATGCTTTTTGGTAAGCAAATGTTTTTGTTCCGATGATTTAGAATTGAATTTTATAAAGCAAACATCACATTTTAATTCTATTTTTGGTTGAGGATTTAATTTATTCAAATGTTTTTTGGTCTGTAAATGACGTTCTTTATCAATTCTTGATAAGAACTCCATTTGACAAACATCGCAATTTAAAGGAGTTCTCAATGAAGGGTCTTCCTTTTTCTTATGTTTTTTTGTTTTGATATGTCTATCATATGTTGATTTATTCATACATTGTGTTTCACAAATGTTACAATAAAAAGGGTTATTAGGAGCTTCTAGTTTTTCTTTATGACGTATTCCATTAATATGAGCATTCCAGGTGCTATTAAAATAAAACTGCCGGTCGCAAGTTTTACAATAAAATGCATTTAATGTTTCCATTCTTTTCTTATGGTAAGGAGATTTTAAATGCCTTAATATTTCAACAGTAGAATAGTAGTTGTGGTATTTATCACATACATTACAAATAAATCTTCTTTCATTTGTATATTTTGTTGTAAAGGAAGAAACATAATAAGGAAATTCCATTTATTATTAAATTAATATATTTTTTTCAAAAAACTAATTTTTAACATTATTTTAATAATGGACTATTTCATCAATCCTCCTTCGTTGCAAAAATACTTAGAATGAGTTGTCATAGACTAGTTAAAAATAACCATTGTCCAATTTTTGTTGAAATCTAGGTTTTTGTAAAAAATATATGGTGGCGGCAACTTTCACATACCCTGCTTCAAGAAAACAATGCCCTGCTCACTGTGTAAAGAAGAAGACCATAAAACTAGCCGATGTCCTGAACTATCAGATGAGCGTCGTCAATCTACCTTTGAACCAAATAAAGAACAACGACACGACGATGGTGAAGAGGAGGAACAATCTCGTTACAAACTTGTATCTATAGTCTGTCTGTGAAACAATGTTGATTCAATTTGGTGACCGAATCTATCTTCAACTCAAAACACAATGGTTTATATGGGAACCTGCTTGGGAACTTTATAGACCAATCGCCGGCCTTGTTTGGAATGGTGAAAAACACGAAATAGACGATACTGAATACTGCAAGGATCCTACGTCTGAACTCTATGGATTCGGTTCAGAAAAGATGAAAGAACTCTGCGAAGTATTGACTGAAAAGTTCCCAAGAGAAAATGCAGTAAGGACAACCTCCTTTCCAATCGGGAATGCAACTTGGTTTCGGGATAGAATGGCATCGGTAACCATATGCACACCCAAGGATATCGGTTCTTGGAAAAAGATGATATCCAATTCAAAAGCCCGAACTTGTAAAAACTTAACGCGTAATAGATTTACTAGACGCAAACTTGTTCTATCATAATGCGAGTCAACATCATTGGAAATCTCTCAAAGAGAACCGGAGTATCGCAAGATATGCAGATCATTCACGGAATGATAGCTCACGTAATCGGGAAGGAGACGACTATTCGTCACGTTCCCCATTTCTTTCCTCAGTGTGAAGAGGCTGAGGTCAACTTTTTTATTGAAGTAATCAATCCTGCTCTATTTCCTTACGCGAGCAAGAATATTTGGATTCCAAATCCTGAATGGACCTATAAAACTTGGGAACCCTATGCGAAGATGGTAGACGAGATTTGGGTAAAGACCAAAGAGGCTGTCAATATCTTTTCAGAATGGAACTGCCGTGTAAGATTGGTCGGCTGGACTTCTATTGATAAGGTATTTGAGGAGAAGAAGAATTATCACAAAGCGATTGTGCCTTCTGGAAAGAACATCTGGCGAAATCCAAAGCCTATCGTCCAGGCCTATATGAAAATTCAAGCACTGAATCCTGTCCTGTATAATCGTCTTCCTTCTGTGAGCATTGTTTGGCACAACGAGTTTCCAGAGATTCCAGAGACAGTGTCAGGAAAGATAAAGGTATTGAAAGAGGTTCTTTCAGAAAAAGATTATGATGATTTGCTTCACGAATGTGGGTTAGTTATTTGTATGTCAGCAGCAGAGGGATACGGCCACGCTGTCAATGAGGCTCTTTCTGCAGGATGTATTCCTATTCTGTCTCCTATTGAGCCATTTCTTGAAATGACCAACAAGGCAATCTGGGTATCCAATAAAAAAGTTACACCACATCCTCAGTGTTTGGGAGTGCTAGAAGACATTGATATTGATTCGTTGGTAGAAGCCCTGCGATTCTATGTAGAGGACATTGAATTCAAACAGAAAAAAGATACCAGCAAGGCTGTACGAGAAGAATATGAGACTCGTCATCAACTCTTTGTGAAAGAAATCACGGATGCCTTGACAGAGCTTTTCAAGGATATTCCAATTCGTTCTCTGGAATCTGCTATTCCAAAAGAAGAGGACTTACCGAATGTATCTATTCTGACTATCACACGAGACCGCAGACCGTTCATTCCTCTTGCGAAGTATAACTTCATAGCCCAGACCTATCCACAAGAAAAGTTGGAATGGATTATTGTAGATGATGGCAAGGACCAGATTAAGGATTTGATTTCAGATTTGCCGAATATCAAATATGTTTTGGTAGACGAACCTCTTACAATTGGAGAGAAACGCAATCTTGGAGTGAGTGTGGCATCCCATGATATCATCGTGATGATGGATGATGATGATGTCTATCCAAATAATAGTATTCTTACACGAGTAGCACATATGTTGGCCGAACCAAAGAAAGAGTGTCTATTCTCGACTACTATCCCTTGCTATGAGATTCACGAGAGCAAATCATTTATGAATGTGCCTCCAATGACTCTTCCGATGAGCGAACGAGTATCCGAAGCAACGCTGTGTTTTACAAAGAAGTTCTGGGAAGCAGGTAAGTTTCCAGATAAGCAAGTTGGAGAAGGAGATGGATTTGTGAAAGGACGTGAAGGTCAATGTAGAGAACTTTCACCGCAGGATGTGATAGTTAGTTTAATTCACAAGAAGAATACATCCTCACGAAAATCACCTGCGATGGCAGAACCGAATGGATCTCATTATGGATTTTCAGATGAGTTATTTACCTTGATTTCAGAGATTGGGGAATCACTTTAAGGCAAACTATCAAAAATGATTAATGCCAGTTGTAGTCTATCACAGTGCACCTTACGAATATGTATGGTATGGTTATCTATCATTCTGCAGAGTATATGGAAAAATAATTAGGTTTATTATGAATCATTTGGATGATGAAAATAATAATTATTATCTAGCTGCTCCGTGTTGTGATGGAATGGTTTTAGAACCGCATTTCAGAAATATAACACACGGGGATTCTGCAATTGAACATTTTAGATATGAAGCAACGAATTCGGTTTTTAAATGCAAGCTTATTTTTGTAACACTTGCAACACGTGATTTTTATGCTCCTGAAATAGTGCTTCTTCCTCTTGATGAAAACAGTTTTAGAAATGGTGTTCGTAATGAACTTGCAAAGCAGGTTACATTCATTCCTTGGGAAGAAAAGAAGCCGATTGCTTTTTGGAGAGGATGTGGAACTTCTGGATTTCCTGCACCGAATATTCGAACAAAAACGGTGTTGGCTCTTAAGGACAATCCTAATTCTGATGTAAAATTTGTGAAGGAATTTATAGTCAATGAATATCCAGATGAAAGTCTGTATGCTGAAAGAGTGAATGTTCAAGAATTTTTGAAATACAAGTATGTCTTCATAATTGACGGTACTGTAATAGCATCGTCTTTACAATGGACGTTTGCTTCAGGATCTGTACCAATTTTGATAACACATCCCGGAAACAATTGGTGGTTTAAGAAGTATTTGATTCCTATGATTCACTATGTTCCGATAGCCTATGATTTGTCGGATTTAGAATCGCAGATACAATGGCTGATTGACAATGATGATAAAGCACGAGAGATAGCAGAAAATGCAGTGAGATTTTCAGAAGAGTATCTTAGTGCCGAGTTTCAGCAGAAGTACTTAGCGGAAGAGCTTAATAGAGGAATCCACGTCTAGACTTCTTGGACTTCTTGGACTTCTTGGATTTCTTGGACTTGCGTCGTCGTCCACCTTCCTCTTCCATCACTGGGGCTTCTTGGGCGACAACTGGGGCGATTTCATCGGCACCACCGACGACTTGCTCAAGTTCCTCACCACCGAACTTCTTAAGAGCCTTCAAGGCCTTCTTGGTCATCTTTCGGCCTTTCTTCGACATCTTGCGGGACTTGCGTCTTCGTCCACCCTCAGAACCGTAAGGAAGAGGAGAGAGGAGGACACCACCCTTCATTGGGATGGCTGCGGCGGCTGCACCGGTTTTAGAAACAACTGTAGGAACTGGGGTTGCTGCTGAGGACATTTCTATTTATGATAATCAACACAGAAAAATCTTACGCGCTGCAAGTGACACACGAGGGGGGCTCCACTGTGAATTGTTGAGCCTTGGCGGCTGCCTTTGTACGCAAGTAATAACATCCAGTTTTCAGTCCCTTCTTCCATGCATAGAAATGCATACTGGAAATCTTGGAATAACTAGGCTCGGCGACGAACAGGTTGAGCGACTGCGATTGGCAAATAAACGGGGCTCTATCCCTTGCTAAATTTATAATCGTCTTCATTGGAATCTCCCACGAGGTCTTATATAACTCTCGTAACTCTGCAGGTATCTCTACAATATTCTGAATGCTGCCATTATTCGCTATAATTTGTGTTCGGATATCGGAATTCCATAATCCACTCTTAACCAAGTCCTCTACCAAATACTTATTCACGACCACGAAATCACCCGCAAGAACACGGCGAGAATACATATTGGAAGTGAACGGTTCAAAACATTCGTTGTTACCTAGAATTTGAGAAGTAGATGCAGTTGGCATTGGGGCGACCAATAGCGAGTTGCGAACACCAAATGTAACAATTTTTCGTAATCCATCCCAATCCAAATAAGGTGTTTGAGTTGGGTTCTCATTCCACAAATCACATTGTAACTTACCCTTGGATACAGGCGATCCTACAAAAGTTTGATACGAATCCGCATCCACATATCCATTATGCATTTGCTGTCCTAACTCACGAGCACGGTTGGCACTTTCTAACATCGATGCATAGTAGATATTCTCAAAGATTTCACGATTGAGATTGGCTGCCTTCTCTGATGTCCAAGGAATACGCATCAGAGCGAATACATCTGCCAATCCTTGAATACCAATACCAATAGGACGATGTCTTAAATTAGAATTCTTACACTTCTCAGTTGGATAGAAGTTCTTATCAATGACAATATCAAGATTGCGAGTGAGAATAGTGGTATATTTTCGCAGGAGTTGAAAATCAAATACACCATTCTTCACGAATCTAGGAAGAGCCAAGGAACCAAGATTACATACTGCGGTCTCATCCTTGGAAGTGTATTCAATAATCTCAGTACAAAGATTGCTTGATTTGATTGTTCCCAAGTTCTGTTGATTGCTCTTGGCATTCGCAGCATCTTTGTAAAGCAGATATGGTGTACCTGTCTGAATTTGAGCGTCCAAAATCAATTGCCAAATCTTCTTCGCAGGAACCTGTTTCATATACTTGCCTTGCTTTTCGTAGGATGTATAGAGTTCTACAAACTTATCTCCCCAAACATCTGCCAGTCCAGGACACTGGTCAGGTGACATCAACGACCACATTTCATCTGCTTCTACTCGTCGCATAAATTCATCTGAAATCCAGAGGGCATAGAAAAGGTCACGGGCTCTTTCCTCCTCTGCTCCTTGATTGAGTTTGAGACGTAAGAAATCTTCTACATCTGCGTGCCAGGGTTCCAAATAGATTGCGAATGACCCATTACGCTTTCCACCTTGATTCACATACTTGGCAGTGTCATTGAAGACTTTCAACATCGGAACAATACCAGTTGCTTTTCCATTGGTGCTCTTGATAATAGAATCCCGAGCACGGACATTATGGACGGACAGACCGATACCACCTGCCCACTTAGAGATTTGAGCGCATTCACCAAGAGTATTGAAAATGCCTTGAATAGAATCGCTTTCTAACTGAACCAAAAAGCAGGAAGATAGTTGAGGATAGTTCGTTCCTGAATTGAAGAGAGTGGGAGTTGCGTGAATGAACATTCCAGTAGAAAGGGCATCGTAAGTCTCTTTCACTTTTTCAAAGTTATCCGCATGGAGTTGAATGGCTACACGCATCCATAAGTGCTGAGGTCGTTCTCCGCGAAGAAGGTATCCTCGTTGAAGAGTCTTGAATCCAAAGTAATCAAACATAAAGTCACGAGAGTAATCAATGATTGCTTCATATTCCTTATGATGTTTGCAGACCAAATCGTGATACTCAACAGAGACCAATGAAGGCTCTTTGTGGTATAAGTTTTCTACACATTCAAGAATTGAACTGGTTGTATTCTTTTGGTGATCGTCAATGATAATACGAGCTGCTAATGTTCCATAATTAGGATGATGTCTGGCCTGCATCATAGCACATGTCTCTGCAGCGAATCCATCCAGTTCGGATGTTTTGATACCGTCTTGGATTTGAGAACATACCTTCTGAGCTACTAAATCGGGATTTACATATTCCAATCCGTCTGCCAAAGTCTGGATTCGTTCCAAAACCTTGTCAAAGGATACTAATTGTCTTGAACCATCACGTTTTGTTACGTAAATATGATCAGACATCTCTCTAAGATTATACATGTTTGTTACCTGTAAATAGGCGAGACTTTATTCTGTATTGATTTTCATTTCAATGTGCAGGGATTCCAATTCTCTTGCAAAAAGTCCCATCGAATACGGTATCGTAATCATATCCTTGCTTGTATCGAGATGACCAGTTGATCTATCAAATTGAAACTCGGTTTTATCAGAACGTTCCATCAAACTTTCTGTTAAGAACTTGCTCATACCGTGGGCGATAATACTGTCACGTTCCATCTCACCAATACGCATACCTCCATCATTTGAACGTCCCTGCGTTGGTTGATGAGTGAGCAATGCTTTTGGACCTGTTGATCGGTAATTGATCTTGTCTTCTACCATCTGTTTGAGAGCTTGGTAATACACAGGTCCCATAAAGATATCTGCTTCCAACATTTCACCTGTCATACCGTTGTACATCACTTCTGATCCATAGGGTTCAAATCCTTTTGCTAAAAGACTATTGCTTACATCTCGAATACGATTGGAGGTTGTGAAAGGAGTGGCATCCAAGAATGAACCTAATTGAATACCAAGTTTGTTGCTGGCACTTTCTACGAATTGGCCGACTGTCATACGAGTTGGCAGTGCGTGAGGATTGAAAATGATGTCAGGTCGTATTCCACGTGCTGTAAATGGCATATCTCTTTCTGGAAGAATGATACCACACGTTCCCTTTTGAGAGTGTCTCGAACTGAACTTGTCTCCAAGAATGGGTTGACGTTCTTCTACAATACGAATTTTTACACCTGCCAATCCATCTTTGGTTGAATAGGTATAGACAGCATCAACCCTGCCTCGTTGTCCTCTTTTTGGTTCTGCAGATAGATCACGAAATTTAAGAATATGACCTTTGGCATCGGTTACAGGTGACACTATTCCTGCAAGAATGGTGTCATCCTTTACGATCGATCCTACCATAATGATACCATTTCCATCCAATTTTGAGTAGTCCATTCCTTCCTTGCGTTCTACATTTTCGTAGATACCTTCACCCACTCTTGCGAAACTTGTATGGGATTTGGAAGCGTAATCAATCATCTCTTCTCCAACATCGTAACTATGAAAACACAATGTACGAAACATACCACGTTGTAAGGCACTCTCATTGAGAATGATAGAATCTTCTTGATTGAATCCGGTATAGGTTGTGATAGCTACCAGTGCATTGAATCCATACGGCATACATCCACCACGTCCCATCATTTCACGATACATCCAAGTATGCGACAACGGTTTCTGTGGTTCGCACAAAAACATAGCAATGGTATCAAACCGTTTGTTGAAATTGGTATGGAACCAAGACGATGCCTGTTTCTGTTGAGCAATTGAGAACTTGTTACGAGTAGAAGGATTGTGGTCTGCGTAGGGTACTAAATTAGCAAGGGCAGATAGGTTGAAAGACATATGAATTTCAGATGGTAGAGTAGGATGAAATGGTTCCATCGAGATACGAAGCGTGTCGGTTTCCTGGGCATCGATGTAGTCGAGATGAGATGCGATTTCAGTCCAATTTTTTGCATTACGAATCATATCAGGAGTTGTACCGGGTTGATAGACAGGACGAATAGGTCTTCCCGCATCGCAAGAAATATGGAACTCGTTATTCAATCTATTCCAAGCAAGGGATACTGATTTTATTAGTTTACCCTGTCTTCTGGCTATAAGCATTGATTGATAGAGTTTTTCAGTGTCTTGTGTACAGACTGCAAACAAGTCCATATTGATAAATATCTTGGTCCAATGTGGCTGCCAAGTAGCAGGAAGAATATCGCGTATTTCTCGAACATTGGAAGATGATTCTTTCAAAACCTTGATCACTTCTGTTCTTGGAAATGCTGTTGAAATATTTGCAAAAATAGTTAATCCTTTGATGTAACCAATATCTGAACCGTCTGGAGAATCAGTTGGACAGGTTAATCCCCATTGACTTGCATACAATTTTCGTGGGGGTGCAGTCGAAACAGATTTGTCAATTTGAAGACTGGTCTTTCGAAGATGAGAAATAACACCTGCATAGGAGGATCGTGAAAGTTCCTGCGAAATACCACTCTTACCTCCCCACAATCCCTTGAATGCTTTTTCAAAGGAATCCAACATAATGTAATTACGCCAGTAGTAGCCTATGTTTTCAGGTTCGATCAATCCAGAGATTGCTTTTCCTTCATATCGTTTACTTTCGTATTGAATACGGCTATCCATCTTCAAAAGCATCTCTTTTGCGATTTCACGATAGACCCTTCGAAATTCTTGAAAACAGAGATCACCAGAAGTGTGGAATCGTTTGTAACGGAAGTTATCACGATCAGATTTTTCACCTATTCCAAGAGACACATTCAGTCCAGACAAGGTCATATAACCCAACATATACGCCTTTCGCATCAACATACCTTCTGGTTCTCCTTCAATATGAGGGAATAGATACTGAAGAATATTTACGGAAACTTCGAACTTAGATTTGGTTCGTGTGAAGTTTTTCAATATATCAAAATCATTCATATCTGAAAAAACATTTTGATGACTCAGTACCAACTGATAAAAAATGTCATCGTATTGAATTCTCTGTTTATCTGGAATACCTGCAAGAATGATGTTGTAAAGATCCTTGTCAGTTGTTACACCCAATGCACGGAATACACTTAATAAAGGAACGGGTTGTTGAAATCCACGAATATTAATCATAGCTACTCTGCGAAATCTATTTTGACCAACATCTGGAAGTTTAGAAATATCAATTCCTTCCTGCAATTCTTTACGAGTGAAATATGAACCAGCAGAAGGAATCGTGATAAAATGATAGAAAGGACCTAACGATGCATCTTCTGAGATAGCACGCAATCCAACATAGGTTTCAGTATCATCTTCATATTCTGCTTTTATTTCAATTGCTTTTTCACTTTCTACTAAGGATGCTTTTTCAGGTGCAGCAATTGATTTGCGACTACGTGATCCTGCATAGACCATGTTATCACCTAACAACTCCTGTGTGAGAAGAATCTTTTCAGACCCTCCAATTATGAAATACCCTCCCAGTTCAAACTTGCATTCACCTATTTCATATCCTGAAATCTTTGAAAGGTAACAAAGTCGACTTCGCAACATCAACGGAATCTTACCTATAAGAATATCTCCAAACGTCTTCAGTTCTGATTTTCCTTCTTCAAAGGTGTATTCAATATCGATATCAGCTCGAAGATCAATAGCATAGGTTGTATTATCAAGACGGCACGCGTGAGGAACTATTGGGTTGCCGATATCATCTTCTGGAGCATTGAACTTGATTTTATCACCATTCTTGCCTCCAATGTAGACGTTTATGATACGATTATCTTTTGGATCCTTTCCTGGCAATTCTAATTGAAAAGGATTCGAAACCTTGATGAAGGTAGGAATACTTTTTTCAACCAAGTCGTTGTAAGAATCGAGATGGTGCTGAATAAGTGGAAATGCTGTATCCCTAAAATAGGAACTCAACACATGACGGGGGATATCCATTGCTTTCTTCTCAGTAAGCATTTTCTGCCGGCACACGAAGTAAGAGTATGTGGAGCGAAACTCGAAGGCCTGAATTTTTGGACCAAGTTGTTGGACATACAGAAGTGAAAGCAAGATTACGATCGTATTTGAATGCCAATGCATACCCTAGCGTAATACTTCTCCACGGACCACCTGGCATAGGAAAAACTACCCTCGCTCTTGCCAGTGTACGATCATCTGGACTTGAACCTCTTGAAATAAATGCCAGTCAATCAATGCGTAGTCACGAAGATGTAGCAAAACTGGTTCAATCGTGTATGCACTCACGTAGCATTATGACGATGATTCGAGGAGACAACAAACAAACCTGCCTCATTCTGGATGAGATAGATGGATCAGATCCCCACGCACAAAGAAAACTCGCGGAATGGATGACAGGTCCCGATAGGAGACTGCCTGTAATCCTTACCTGCAATGAAATACCAAGAATACTAAAACTAAGCGATAAAATAGAAATACTGCGATGCTTCCCGCCCAAAGTGACAGATATTGAGGTCTTGTTTCCCAACAAGCCTGTTCAAATGCTGGCAAAAAGATTCAAGCACGATATACGCCGAATGATGCAGTTTTTGCAGTATGGAGATTCTGACCAATTGCCCAACTTTACACTTCCAAATGAATGCACACCAGAAGTGGCGAATATTCTAAGGCAAAAAATCTGGATTAAGAACGATCCGCTTCTCGTATGTCGTGACGGCATACAGGACACCGGGGGCTCAGCGTGAACCACTGTGTTAAACACCTATCGTGAAAACAGTGATTGCAATGATTTATTTTTGTAACCTCAGTAGTCATTTCTTGACAGATGGAGCACTGCACTTCTTCTGTCATCGTAATGTTCTGTGTAGTGGATGCACGAATCTGTGTTTCTGTTGGTGCAACAGGAACCGAATTCAAAAAATCATCCGAAATAGGAATATTGAATACCATCGAAGTGCTTTGAGGATGATGGTAGTGTCTTGCAAGGTAGGATAACAAGACTCCTAGATTTCTTTCATTTTGAAGAAGGATATCCCCTCTGCAATCAAAAGGAACACGAGGAATATGAGTATGTAGTGATCGCTGTGTATTGAAAAATCCTACAATCACATCTAATGGGTCAATAGGTTCTCTGTCATCATCCATTGATTAATTATACACCTTTTCGTGTAAGCCAACCGTCCATCGGTCCACGAACCGAAGCCTTAACTATTTTTGACAACACTGGAGATTGAAGAAACATTATTTTATCCAATTCCTTCTCCTTCAAATCTAGAATAGCAAGTGTTCGGTCCTCTTCATCTTCGAACTCTTTTTTCAATTCATACTTTCTTGGTTTGTATCCATCCAATCTATCGATACACAATGCGAATAACTGTGCCACTGGATTCTGAATCTGGTTTGTGATATAGAATGCTGTATCGGGTGTGAGATTGTTTGATCGGACGTAATCTAAGTGCTCTATTCGGTCGCCCTGCTTAGAGGCTTTCTTGTTTTCGGCCACATAAATATATGGTATACGGTCGCCTACTTTTGGTGCTGTCCCCGGGTCTCGTTTCGCCATTCTATCTGCTAAGACGCGGTGTGCGATCTGATCCGGAGTTTTATAATCGTCTCTTAGAGATTTCGTTATAATGAACTTCTCAAGTGGAATTTTGTTCTCCAGAACTCGTATCAATAACTCATTGACGAATGCCTGTGCTTTCTTAACATCTCCATCTTTCAGCAGGATATCGAGTGCTCCTCCAAAGACATCTTTTACAATCGGCGCATTGTCTCGTCGTTTGAGTACGATACCCATCTCCTTACGTTTTGGTTTCGCATTCGGGTCCTCTTCGTAGAGCATTCCGACATATCGCTTGCGACAGAAGAGAATGAAGGGAAACAGTGTCTTTTCATAGGCAATCTTATAGGGCTTTCTGCATAGCTCGGTGATTCTCTTTCCTGCTTGAATTCCTAGCTGAATACACTCTGCCAAATCCTTGGATGGAAACTTGATGAAGATAGAATCGGTATCTCCGTAGATCACTTCTGCTTTGAAATCTCTTTCTACAATCTCTTTCGCATAGTAGAGCTGTTTCCTTCCTGCTGCGGTAGTAGATGCGGCTACACACATCTTACGAATAGGAGATGTTCTTGAACCTGCTTGACCATAGATTGAATTCGCAATCACTTTATAAGCTAGTTGAAGACCGTTGTAGACCGCACGTTGTCCTTCATCGTAGACAGGGTCTTCCATCTTGGTCTTGAATTCCTTTCGTTTCTTTAACATGATATCCAGTGTCTTCGGCAGAACACCAACAGTCAATGGTTGGTCTGCTTTGGGTTGTAAATAGGTACATCGTGTTCGCGATACCACTTTATCATCCTCTTTGTTATCATATTCAATATCATCCAATACATAACCCTGCTCTTCAAGAGCTCTCATCTGTTCGCTTGTGAATCCTTGATGACTCAGTTTATGGCCTTCCAAATCAAAGACTCGTTCACAAACCAGAGTATCCGGACTGATGTTATAGGAAATCATATTCGTCGGATAAAGAGAGTTGTAATCCAGAACAGCAATTGGTTGGTCAAGATACATTCCTATCTTTGGTGAAATGACGACTGCACCTTCGTAGCCTCCATCATCTTCTGCATATCCACCAGTTTGGGTTTGTATAATTTGGTTTCTTTGAGATGCATAGTATACAACGGCTGAGAAAATCTTGATTCCCTGACCTCGTCGTAACACATAATCGAGAGGAGTCTTGCAGACATCCGCCATACCCCGAGCATTTACTATAGTATCCAACTTTGCCATCAAAGTGAGAACTAAATCACAATCCTGAATACAATACTTAGCGATGACTGCTCTATCTGCAGATGTTCCTTTATGGAGCCGGAATAAATCGTGATGATCAATGTCGTCTTTTGAGAATGTCCATTCCAATGATGTCTTTTCTTTTTCACTCAAATCATCGAATAATCCTGCTGCTTCTATCTTGAAGGATTTGGGTTGAATATCTGTGACTACAAACTTCTCACCTTCGCGATAAGGATCGGTAGTATTGCCTACTAAATTGAATCGTACATAATTTCCTTCTCGCAATCCACGTGTACTCTTAGTATATATTCTGCCTCCTTCCCATTTCAGTACCTTATCTTTCAGGAATACAGAAGCCACAGAATCAAGTTTGAAGGAATCCAGTGAATGTTCGCGTCTCATATTGAGAAGCAAATCCAATCCAAGTCTGCCTCTCATAATCGCGAATCGTAAATCATATTTACCAGATGCCAATTCAAACTTCTTTGTTTCAGAGAATTTAGGCCTCCAATTATCTCCTACTTTTGTGACAGACATTGGTGATCGAGAGAAATTGATCTCTTCCATAATTCCTAGTTGTTTACATCGGTCTTCAATATAGGCATCATCAAAACCAAAGGTATTGTATCCACACATAATGTCTGGATTCATAGACCGAACATCGGCTGTGAATTGACGAATCATATCTTCCTCGTCTTCGCAGGATATAAATTCTACATCGTCCTCTTCTGCATCATCTACAGAGCCATTCACAAATACCTTGCGAACAACGGGTGTCATCATAGCATCCGACCAACGATAACTGATACCCATTTGAGTAATTGGGTCTCCTTTGGCTGCCACTGGAAATAAGCCTGATTCGGAATACATTTCCAAATCATAACAAGCTACCAACATTGGAATATTGACTTCACTTGCTTCAAGAGTTGTATAGGAACATTCGTAGAAGCAATCTACGCTGTATTTGGGTTCGTTGGTTTCTCTGTCGATAGGAATAGGTATTTGCTTTCCTTTGAATTTGACAGAAGACCCTGGATTGAGATGTTTGATATGGAACATTCTCAGGAGTGGTGGAAGATTGCTCTCATAGAGAATTGAACCAGCGAGTTCACGAATACCTTCTTTGAATTCGCGCAGAGTTCGGAATTCCACTTTCCACACTGTTATAGGTTCTAGGTTCTGAAATCCTGCAAGGACATCATACTTTTCTACTTCCATTGGAATACCTACATTCGGTCTCTTTCCTCTAACATAGAAGTATGGACGGAACCCTGATATTCTAACACAGGCTACATTTTCATCTTCTAATCTGCCGTACATATCTACGACATACCCATTTCTTTCATCGTGTTCGTGCCAATCACAGGGCTGAATCACCTGTGCCATTGCTTGTATCTTAATTTAATTGAATGCCGTTCGTTTTATACGAATATTTCTGGATTACTTGTAAGCATGTCAACCACCAATACTTCGGATTGGTTTTTCGCACCAACAAGAATTCGTTCAGATAATTACGATGCCTCCGCACAGAGTTTCAAGGATACCTCGTATTTTTCAAGTCAAGTCCTGAATGTCAACGCAGGATGTTCTGATACACTCAACCCTGCGTCTGCTATGGCCGACCAAGTGGGTATGATTGCCAAAGGAGGTCTTGGAATGGCAGGAGGTGGCTGCAAAGTAGATGAGAATACGGAGTTGCGATGGGGAACACCAGGAGCCTGGAGACACAAGGGTCCTAAACAATTGTGGGCCAGACCATTTGCCACGACCCCCAATCTTGGAGGAGGTGAGCCATCCAAGGTAGATGATGAGAGTGGATTAATTCATTCTGCTATCATTCGTAACCGCAAGGAGACCAACACTATTATGGACAAAGCAATTGGTAACTATTATGACCCATTGATTCCTCTTAAGCAGTCTGAGTATTCCAACACAAGCAACTGGATTGAAGGATGGACACGAGGGGGTGATTCCACTCGTCTCGTTCAAACAAAACGAGTTAGTGCTTAAAACATAATGAAAGTTGTCTTTTTCGCAAATCGTATGCCCGATTTGTGCGGTGCATTTTTGCACGACATAGACTTAGCAACGGAACTACAGAAACGTGGCCACTCGGTTATATTTCTGATAATCCAGAAACCAAAAGAAGGCTACAATGGAGGGTATTATCGAAACTTTCGATACTTGCACTACACTGCAGGAGGTGATTACATGAATCAAGCAGATGTATTCATATGTCCTCATTCACCAGTTCTTCCAGACCTGCGTAAAATAAATGCTCGTCGTTACAGTGTTCCAATTATTGCAACGTGTCATTTCGATGGAAACTATCAAGCAATTACTCGAAATGCCGACAATCGTTGGCCTGAGATGTTAATGTTCATCAACAAAGTGATGGAAGCAAATTATAGAAATATTAAAGGATTTCCATCTTCGATTGTACGGACAGAAGTTGTCAGACCATTGATGCATCGAGAACAAATTGAAATAACAGAACCTTTTTCAGGCGATTGTATCACGTTGGTAAATGCAAACAAGAACAAAGGTGTTAATCAGTTCATCGATATTGCAAGAAGAATGCCTGACCGTAAGTTCTTAGGAGTGATTCCTTATTATGGTGAATTGCAGGTACCGGATGCTCCTTCCAATGTAGAATGGACGCCATTTGACGATGATATTCGTAACATCCTCAAACGCACTCATATTCTTCTTTTTCCAAGCAACTACGAAAGTTTTGGTCGTATCGCAGTGGAAGCAATGTTAAATGGTATTCCTGTCGTGTATTCCAAACCATCTGCAAGACCAACGTATCCAGGTGGAAGTACAGAAGGAGTCGCAGAGTGGATAGGAGATGCGGCCATACCAGTCGATAGAGAAAACATAACCGAATGGGTCAATGCTATTATCGATTTGGATAACGCAGATTCTTATAACGAATGGTCTATCAAATCAAAAGCACACATTGAAAGTATGAATATTTTTACTGAAAAGACACGTATCTCTGAATTGGTAGAAGATTTCTCACGTCAACATCCTGTTATTCATACAAGCAATACACCTACTCTGTCCGTGCAACAATCCCAGAATCTACAGTCCTCGGTTCCTCCAAAGCCGGCTCCGAATGCAAACTTTTCACTTTCGAATGGGCGACTGAAAATACGCCGTTAACCTTGTCCTGTAAATCTCGGCCACGCTGGCACATAATTCGTTGATCTTCGGATAGATTGCTGTCCCACTTATGTTTCTTTGGTGGCTCAGGTGTCAATTCTAACATAGCTTTTAGAGGACTTCCGTAAGTTGTAATCGCATCGATGGCTTCGTCACGCGTACATCCAGTGAAGGACATCACTTCCTCCACATCTTCTGGTAAAAACGATGTTTCACTCATTTTCTTTCTTTAAATGTAATACTTGAAAATGCGTTTCATTGAAGACCTTTGCCCACCTGCTCTTCTTTATTTAATCTTCTTAGTCGTCCAACTCGGTCTTGATTTGGGACACGGTCTCTATGCTACCTTTGTTGTAAAAGGTGTTCTTGGATTAGCAGTCGTCGTTGTACTTGATATGCTCTGCGGAATGGGATTGGGTGCTGCTTCTTGGTTCTTGGTCGCAATTCCTTTCATCATTACATCATTGGCAACCTCCATCGCGTTAGGCACTCAGTTTGATGAACTTTTTATGAAGACAAAGGAGAAGTTTTTGGATAAGAACGCGAAAACGAATGATTTACCTGCAGCGAGTAATGGTATTTATTAAACAATGGATATCCTGTTCGAACTTTTGCGATACTTCACAATGTTCTATAAATTTGTAGAAAACATTGCCAATGCGATGTGGTTACAACCATTTGACCCTGACGGACCTTATCGTATTTACTTTATTTCTGAAAATGGCGATTACAAATACGATGTGACATACCGAAATATTCCGGTTCCAGAAGATGCTATCTATATTGAAGAGTGGGTGAATGCGGATACCAAGCGTTTCCGCGTTATCTATGGTGGAGAGGACATCACTGATTTTGAAGGCGATGCATTTGCACCTGTCAAGGTTCCTTGGGTTTGGATTGGAGAGAAGGATAACGAAGAAGAATACACTGCTACCTTTAATAAGTTCTTGTTTCCAGGAAATGTTATTCGCAGAGAATTGGTTGAAAAACTGATGTCAAATAAGAACCTGAAATATATGGACAAGTCGTTAAACGAACACGAATTTCCAGGAGATGGAATAGTAATAGAATTAGATGAACCCGTTTCAAATAGCGGAGAGGTACATCCAACTGAGAAAGGAGTGCAACCCACGCTCGTGGACTAAATGGATAAATTTGATTGTTGAGATGATTATCAGTCCTCTCATCACTCTTTTTTATGTTTTACAAATGAAGGCATCTGCAATTACAATGGTTACAAGCGCAATGGGAACACACAAAGCGTGGTCTCGTTGGATTGAGTATACTGATTTAAAATTTAGGATGCAAGATATGTATCTTACCTGTATGAAAACAGGAGGACCATTTATTGTTACCAACGACCCTCTCTATATGCCATATGTGATAGCAGATGCTGCTTATCGTGGAATGGCAAAATCACCACCAGGAGGAAGTCTGGCCGCATAAGGGACATAATCCGCAATTCCACGGGATCCAGTTCCTGCGAACGAGGCACCAACAGCAGAGACAGACCCTCCACCTCGCATACCCTTTCTGCGACGAGTCTTACGAGACTTCTTCAAACTCTTCTTCGACTTTCTACGACGACCTCCAGTTGGTCCAGGAGTTACTGGTCCACCTGATGTGTTATTTGGTACATAAGCGATGGCTCCTGGTGCGATGACATCACTGGCATTGCCAGTTACACCATACCCATTGCCACCTTTCATTTTTCTTGTTTTACGACGACGACCGCCGGCCATTGATCCGCATGTGCCACTCATTTACTTTCACCCTCTACAAAAATTCCAATGCTTCCTGGAAGAATATCATAATACTCATATCCACGAATCGGTATGCCAACAGGAACATCGTCAATTGAGAAAAACGCAGCCAAGTCAGTCGTGTGAAATAGGTCAAGCAATTCGCTTATAATCTGTTTTCGTTCTTCAAAGTTCTTACGACCGTGAAGAAAGGAACCATTGAGATAGTAAATATCCACAATCAAAAAGATATCCCTTGAAAGTTTCACCGCACGAAAGATAGTATCGGAACACAATCGTTCATCAATGATTACAGGCACATTCTCCTGCTTGGTCTCTTTCATATCTGTAAAAATACATTGAGCCTCACCATCATTGTTGTGGCTCAGGATTATCCACCCCGGCATCCCGCTGTACTGGGGTATCTTCAATAGTGGGGATGATGACGGTAGATTCCCTTTCCGTGTTAGGTGTCTCAATTGGTATAACTTCTTTATGCGGCTCAACATTCACTACCTTTTCTATCACCGGTTCTACGTAAGCCACTGGTTGTGGTGGATACATAGTTTTGATAACAAAAAAGGCTACAAGATGAAGTGCTGCGAATGCTACTATAATTGACAAGGACAGAGACACCAAATCCATTTGTCTTGTAGTCTTACTGGATTTGACGATACACATACGCGTGATCGTTTATCTCTTCCATCCATATGCGTGGCTTAATGGAGTATTCTGTGACTCGCACGAGTTCGGTATGATATCCTCTTGAAATCACGGTTGGTATATAATCAATTTCTTCAAACCGATACTTATCACCACTCTTTGTGATTGTTTGCAGTTTCTTCTTTGTGCTGTCATATCTTCGCAGTCCCAAGTAAATGAAGGATGTCTCGTATGTGGATATGGGCTTTGTTTTTGGTATATCCTGGGTGATGGTTACGTCCATTGTTATAATGCTACTGTGTTTGCGAAAACTATTCGTTTTAATTCCTCCTCGTTTGTCACTGCCGTTTGAAGGATGTTAGCCGCGTGAGTGAGTGCGTCTTCAATTGCTTTCCACTTGGCAGGGTCATTTTGATAGAGTGTCTTGCGAACAGGAGCATCTGGAAAGCGTTCAATTAATTCTGCCTCAGGGATTCCGCCCATATCCATATACACCCTCATTTGAATCTCATCATAAATAGGAGGTTCTTTCACAAATCGTACTCTGTCCTTTGAATCCACGATTCTATTTAATGATGCCACATATCCATCGGTTCTGCCAACCAATTTGAAATTGGAATAGGTCTTGCTAAGCATTTTTGTATTTCTTTCAATTACTTGAACGTTATTCTCTTCTTCATACTTGTCTAGAATAGCATTCTCATTTTTTAGTCCTCTCTGCTTCTGGACCTGACCTCGCACTTCATCACGGATTAAAGATTGTACGGAAGCAGGAATCTCTTGATATTTGAGAGCAAGAATAGCATTGGCTGTTACATTTGCCTGGTCCAATACCGGCTCTATGTTCGACAATCCATCGCAGGAATTCACTGCGTTGGTTACGAAATCTTTCACATTGGAATCCGCCAATAACATATTTTTCAACATCACAATTGATTTGCGATTGTTAGCCCGTTCAATCTGATATATCTTTTCTTTGATTGCCTTGTCCTTACAGAGTACCTCATACATCGCCTGAGGAATTGGTCTGTATTTATTGAGACCAATAATAGATGCCACTGAAGAGGCAGAGATAGTTGGTACAAATTGTGAAGCCATTAACCCCGACATACTTCCGTTTAAATAGTTCCGTTTTATTTTAGAATTTCATAAAAAACGAATTTCTGTTACTTTAAAATTTTGAACTTACATGATGTCTAATTATTCAAATGCCGCATGGTCTGTGGCAGAGTTTGAAACTAGAAGACAATATTTATGCGACTGGCTTAGACAAGGTCCTGTTGATGCATTAGAAAGAAATGTTCGTTTTATTCTCATTTGCGCACCAGTAAAGTCTGGTAAACGTGTTATGGTAGAGTATATTGCACAACGAGACAATACATCGACACAACATCGCGTGCATGTATTCATATCTGCTTTCCACAGAAGGGCGGATGAAACACAGCGAGAAGAACTATCTCGTTACAAAATACATGTTGTTTCTGGAATCGATAACAAGGCTATTGAAAACATAAAAAAATACATAAGAGAATCCATAGGGTCTGGGAAAAGAGTTGTTCTACACTTAGATGAATGTGATTATGGATCCGGTGAAAGACAGAAACTGTCTAAAATATTGCGTGAATGGAGAGACAACCCGAATGTTCAGTTTATCCTATACAGTGCTACAGCAGAAGAGGTTATATTCTCTTCCGAGATTAATCGTGAAGATGATGACATTCTTGAAAATGTTAATACGAACGGTGTAAAGTTCAAATACGTTCCTCCTGAAGACTTCTGTGGCCCAAAGCGTTTTCTTGATGAAAATCTTGTTGAAGAAGCTCAACCGTTCTTCATTGAAAACCACAATGGCGTACTGTCTTTATCGCAACAAGGAAGGCAAATATTGTCTGATTGTAGATTGTCTATGGCTACCAACCCAAATCGTAACATCATTATTCTTCGTCTGTCCTACAGCGCTAAGGGTGGTAATGTATCAGAAAGGATGGTCAACAAGGCAATCCACAAGTTCCTAAATAACATTTCAACCATTATAGAACTACGTGATGTATGTATGATCGCTGACAAAGAAGCAAAAACTAGATATCAAGGAGTATTATCACAAAATGTTAAATGGAGTGATCGCGTGTATTGGGATTTGATTACAAGTAACAAGATAGTACTAGTCATTTGCGATCAAACATCATCTCGTTCAACTGAGTGGGCTCACCATGATCGTGTATTTGCTTATCATGACTATCGAAACCAAGTCATATTTAGTGTTGTATCACAAGCTCAAGAACGAGTGAATCACTATGGTTCCAAGTATGGAGGATTTCAACCAATACGAGTTTATGGAAGTAAAAAAAGCTTCCAACTATCTGCTGATATGATCAGCTATGAAGAGTATATCCACAAGGATTGGGAGAAGCGCAAAGTTGATAGACGTAGATCAGGTAACGAGAATCTATATGAGATTCGAAGAGTAGATGATCGGTCACTTCATCCTGAACATAATCAAATGATATCCGAAGACCGAGCAGATGAAATCTTAAACGAACTAGGATGCATGGTTGATACTTCCCTTTCAGCTCGTGTTAAAGGAGATATAGCCGCAAGAAATCTAATAAACGCTAAGTTTGTGGAATGTAATAAGGAAACATTTGAGCAAGTCGACCTAGGCCTCATTCATAATAGTCGGCATCAAAATCCTTTCATTGAAGCTGAAAACAATGCAATAGATGGACGCTTAGCTTCTTATATCAGAGGTGTTTGGAAGGTTCGCACATTTGAAGAGATAAAGAATGAAAACTGGGGCATTGATGAACATACAAAGGTACGTATTCATGTGTGCTACAAGGATGATGTTTTAGGTGTAGCTGTACGTCAGTTTGATGGAAGTGAAATACGAGACTCTCTTACAAGTTATAAATCTATGTATAGACCTCGTATTCAACAATAATAGATCTAAGAGAAACTCTTTTTCATACGCACGATGGCATCAATCCACGCAGGCATTCCATTCAGAATATTTGAGACTTGAATTGTGCTTCCTGTAACAGGGGTGGTATCAAATGTGGTTCCCTCACATACTAATAAAATTGCAGAAATCAGGAGGGGTTGGCGAGATTTCGCATCGCTCGGCGACCAACGAAGGCAGTACATTCGGTAGAGAGTGTCAATATAGGTACGAGTATACGGTTGAGTCTGTTTTTTTACACAATCCCAAAAAAGCCATACTGGATGTTGCCCATCTTTGGAACTGACAAATTCATCGGATCGGTTTCCAAATAGAAGAGGTTCTTTGGTCTGTTTCTTATGCTCTCGGCACCAAGCAAATATCCAGGACATCCAATACAGAGTTCGGCCTACATCTCGAACATCTGGACGAAGGCAGTAACAGATTTCATTAATAGGAATGGCAACTGTAAGAGGGTCGGTTGGTTTGAGGACCAACTTTCCAAAAATAGCAGAAGGAGCCTTCAGCTGTTCCTGCACAGTGATTGGATCGAAATCGTGTTCGGGTTTGATAGTGGGTAACGATGGCAACTTATTCTTTCGGCAAAGAGAAAGAGTAGAAGCGACTTCACATAGAATACGACGAACATCTGGATGGTTACGAATAGAGGTCATATTTGAGATGCTGTAACTCTGCTCAATGGGAGCATATTTCTCATAGGTATCGGACAAATACATAAATACTTGTGGTTGGGCACGGTTGATATGAAGAGCAGCGGCTTGAAAGAATGCCATCCAGAGAGTGTGAACCAATCCAGAGGCCAACAATTCCAGTGTCCAATAACAGGCATAATCTGCGTGTCCAAGCGAAATGTTTTGAAGGAGAACCCTAACAACATGTGCTCGTGGATGACCACAGAAGGTCTTTTTTTGAAAATCAGCAACAGTGCGCGAATCTTCTATTTCCATTAAACTTTGGTATACAAAGAAGGAGCAGGATATATACGAGAATAGACTACTTTTCCTAAGGAATAGATTGCAAATACTAATGCAATCATTAAGAGAATATTGAGAATGCTATCAAAATAATTGACAGTTTCTGTATGAATATGTTTCTTATCAATATTGATCTGGTTACGAATATCATTAATCTGTTTACCAAAGGTACTCACTGAGAAATGAAGATCTTCTTCGATTCCTTTGATCTTATTCTTTGCAGCATCCACCGTCTCAATCGTTGATTGCTGATTGGTGACTTGATTCATAAGATTGGTGTAACTTGTTTTGTACTTATCAATCGTTGACTGAATCTCAGTCGTAGCTTGTGTTTCCTTTTCAATATCGGGAACTGTTGCTTCCATTATATACTTGAAAGATAGATTCCAACTGCTCCTCCAACACATAAAGTTAAGAGTGCGACTCCGTGGACATAGTTTGCAGGAATGACAAGGTACTCAATCAGACAGATTACAACTGTAAAGAGAGCAACCTGAATAACAATCAGTTTGTGTTTTATAATATTTAGAATTGCTTGTCGCTCTCGTTCATAATCAGAATCGGGGGCAGTCTTTGGTCGCATAACACGCAGAGAATCAGATGTGTCCTTGATATCCTTTGCTGCTCCTGCGGCACTACTGAAGGCAGCATATTCGGTTTGAATAGCCTCGTGGTCTATGACACGTTTTTCTTCATCTTTTTTAAGATTACCAATTGTATCTACAACTGGAAGATTGTTGAGAATATTGGCAACCTCATCTTGAACTCGTTTGCGTTCCTGTTCATATTCTGCAGGTTCGGGTTGTTTAGGATTCGGTATAGGAAGGCCTTTTAAATGAAACGAGAACTCGTTATCAGAAATATATACACACGATTCACTCAAAGGGTTCTGTTGTTGAACATATTTGAATTGGTCGGGACATTGGTGATGGCACGAAAACCCAGTACCTTGGTCAAAATCTTTTGGACAAGAAGATCCTGCTCCCATTCTATTACTTAACGATTAGGAATAAAAGCCTTGATCTTGCCATAGATTGGAGTGGTCAAACGAGCAGCAGCAGAGACCTCATTGGATTTCCATCCAAGAGTGGGAGCGGAGTTTGGAGTTGAGTTATTAACATAAGGAGCAACCGTAGCACTCAATCGCACAAGACGAGTGAAGTCTGAAGCGTCTCCTGGTCGTATGTGTGGAGTAGGACCGAGGTCTAAGAATGGACTAGTTGGCATTTTTGTTTTACCGCAACAAGATAATGTCACAGCAATCGGTTATGTCCTGGACGGACTTTCAAAAGACCCTTGATATTTACAAAAAGAATTACATTCGTTACTCTGTTTCAGGTAACGATGCTAACAAACAGGCCTATGAATCTGCTCAGCAGGCACTGGATGAGACACTCACGAATTTGAGAGCACAGGTTGATACGAATCAAGATATGATGACATCCTTTAAAGATGATTATACATCAGAACTTGATAGACTGCACCAAGAATCACAATTAATACAGAAAAAGGGACCTGAAATTCAAGATGAATATATACGAATCAAAAAGATTAAAGAGAACGAGCATAAGGATTCCCTAACCCCCTATATGGTAAAGGCTGTTCTAATTGCAGGTTTAATCGGGGTAGCGATGGTAGCGGGACGGTAAAGAGAATGAGAATAATCAAAATCACACAAGCAGCCAAAAAGAAAACCATATAAAAATTGACATCTTTGTTCGCACGTAAGTATTCTGTTCTGCGAATCATTCGGAGTGTTTCTACATTATCAGACGCATCGGCGAGTCCATTGTATTCATTCTGAATACGTCGGAGTCTCTGTAAGAGTTCATCGCGATAGACTACGATATTTCCCGACTCCTTTTTGACATTGGTAAGAGCCTCAATCATTTGATGGAGAATATCCGTCAGTTGAAGATTGAGTTTCTTTATTTTTGCCATATCCGCTTTCTCAGGATCATTTATAGCATTGGATATCTCCTCTTCATAGAGACTATGCAATTCTGCATATTTCTGTTCCAGTTCATCCATTACTCTTATGCTACATTTACATCTTCTGCGCAGTAGCGATAATACAAACTTTTTCCAACACTATCGCTGTGACGTTCGATTTCAATGACATCACCTGGAATAGCACCAATCCACTTCACCATTGGGTCTTGGGAATCAATCCAAGGCAACTGTTCTTCTGGATTCATAATATTGAATTTCTTGAAGACTTCTACCTTTTCATCTTCATTTAGAATACGATGAGGCATAGCAAGACGGTGAGTTGTAATGTCGAACTGAAGTTGATGAATATGAAAGAACTGAAGATGGTTCTTTGCTTGTGATTTCACAAACTTAAGGACATTTTCAGATGGAGGTGAAAGAGAAACAACGATCAATCCATTCGTAAAGTCATTATCTGCAGCAATAGCAATAAACTTCTGAACATCTTTTTCAATCACACTATTTTTCTGACTAAAGAGAACCAGCATATCGCCAACCTTGTAGGCATTTAAGTTTTCAATATCTTTCATAGTAAGAGGTTCTACTTTCGTGGAACCCTTTCTACGACGGGATAGCATAATCTGAATTATTTCAAGAGCCTTCTCTTCCATTGTGTATTGTCTTTCTCGTAGATTGTAAGTGGTTCGTTTTTTCGTGTCTTTCAATAATGAACCATTACTTGCTTTTCGGACTAGCCCTAGTCGCCCTTTGGTTTGTCCTCCAGACATTCTCAAAAGAAAAATTCCAACCTGAATTCTTGGATACTCGTCAGGTAGCAAAGACTATTTCAAAGGAAGACTCGTCGTACGAACAATCCACCAATCATATGACCCCTGCTCCGTATGATATGGCACCCGTCCAAGGCACTCCAAGTATCTGGCAGGTTAATCAATACCGCTCATATATCAAGTGAGGGCAGTTCGGGTTTTGTTGGCAATGTTCCATTCTTGCGATGTTCTAGCACTTCATTCCAGAAGGCTTGAACGGCGTCAATATGTTTCGGTAACCATTCAGGGTCGTATTTTACAAACCCTTCTTTGATATCCTGTAGTATCCAGTATACACATTGAGTATCTTCACACTCCTGTATCTCATCATATTTTACAACACCTTCTGGTGATACACTGAAGAATCCCTTTCGTCCATCAAACTTCAACCATTCACTGTAGAAGACCTGTTTGAACCGAAACTCTACGTATTCACATTCATCTATTCCAGTACATTCCATCTGTAACTGCATCTGATATTGATAGCCAATTGGTATCTCATCTTTTGGAGCACGTGAAATAGGACACTTGAATTCTACCAGACGACCATAACGCGGGGTATTATCATCCAACGGAAAGATGATACCGTCCGGTGACGCGCCAAGAAAAGAGTATTTCGGATGCTGAACACAGGAGACATCTGTTATCTTACAATTAGTCCGTTCCTCATAAATCTGTTTCGCAATCGGCTCAAATCGTGTACCCCAGATGAGAGCGTTGGATGTCCCACCCGAACCGTTCTTCGTTGTCTCCAATTTCCTGAGCATCACTTCTAGACGGGCAGCAGGAGTAGTAAACAATTGATATATTTCTGATGCGGTTACCATTTCACTTCGTTTGGCGTGCCAAGCAGATGTACGTTGGTCGTTTTGTCCATATTCACGGATTACACGCTCAACATTTCTGTCTCTCATCCAAATCTTACCTAAATCCCCGTCTAATAATTTATAGGCCATTCGTTTTACAGTTCGCATTATAGTACAGTATCCCAGTTCTGGTTGAAGAGATTTACAAAACAGGGCAAAATGTTTGAGCCTTGTATTCAGGCGTGTATATGGCCGATTATCCATCAACCATTGACGCAAAGCATCTTCCATTATATTATAAAAGGCAACTCTGCGAAAACCCAATTTAAACCGAATAATACAATGACAACTATGGATACAACAACAATACAAAGCAAGGAACAGTGGGTATTACACCGACTTGAAAGTTTTTATGCGAAGGATGGAAATTTTGAAAGAATACGACCGATTCTAAGTGGAGAATCTCGCATCAGTCTGCGATTGATGGATTGGTTGGTTACCAACTATGCGAAGAAGCATAACGTCTCTTATATGACAAAATCCAATCGTCACGTGATTGTATATCTGACTTACAAATCCAATCTGAAGGCATACAGCAAAAAGATGTTCGACCCATTCTGCCGATGGAAGCGAATTCAATTCAATGGATTTTCTACCACGGTCGGTCAGCTCAATTTCTTTGAGTGGGCTATTCAAGATGAGGTATTGGATTTCTTAGAAGAGCACTACGATGAGGTACACAAGGATATGGAAGAATGCTCGACCACCATTCAACCGAAGGAGGGAGATGAAGGTGCTCGTAGAAAGAGACACGAGCTTTCTAGGTCAGCAACCAAATCAGTAAGACGACACGATGTACGCGTTGTTGTCCGATTTGATTAATCTGTCTAATAATAACAATGTATTCAATTTTAGATTCAAAAATTTTGTATCCAATTACAGATGAAATCGCAGACCACGATGAGAACGTGGTTTCTGATCTCTGGAATATGGATGGACACGAAGTCTATCGCGGATCAAAGGATCCTCAATACACACACGCAAATGTATATTGGTTATATGATGAAGGGTTTCAACGAGTAGGGTGTATCGAGCACAACTCAAAAAACCATTCTGATTTCAATCTACTCTGGTATCACGACAGCGAATTTGGTACACTCCTGCAGGAAGATGGTTGGAGTGTCACAGATAGTAGTCTTTGGGACCATTTTCCTGAGCATAGTTATACTCGTTTTATAAATGAAGGATGGGCTACAAGTCCTATGACAGTAATGGAACGATGTTTGGAAAGTGATTTCCGAATTGTTACACCACGAATGTTGATTTCTATGCCAGAAGTCTATTATTGTGATGTATGTGGAAGACGCAGTTTCAAGCAGATACATCAATCTAGTTTTGCTACCATTCCATTTGATTTCCCAAACAAAAAGAGGGTATTGTTTGTGGATGATGACTTTGTTATTCATCGTCCCCCTTTAGGAAGCCGTGTTTGGCTTAAGCTGCGACTACCCGACGACGATTCTTTGGAGCAGCTGCGGGTGCTGGAGCAGGAACCGGTGCTGGAGCAGGAGTCTCTTCCTCCTCCTCTTCCTCTTGAACCTGTTCTTGAGTCTCCTCCTCAACCGACTCCTCAGACTGAGCAGCTACCGCAGGAGCAGGAGTCTCTTCCTCCTCCATAAAGTCGCTGAACACTTGAGAGGCAGTGACCTTTTGACTTGGGAAGATTTGAGCATAGGTGATACGCCAAGTGACTCCGAATCCTGAACCAGTGACATAGATGCTTGGTGCAGCTACAAGTCTTGCTTGGACTCGCTTTGGGAATCGTTGTTCGAGATTGGATTCAGTCAACTCGATTGGTTGTCCAGTTCCATCGATTGCTTCCATACTGACTTGACCATCATAGACTGGAATCTTCATTCGAAATCCTGGTGGATACTTACCATTTGGAACCCATTCGCCATTGACCTTCTCGACTGATGGAGATAGGATTTGCTTGAAGCTGTCACGAAGAACCTCTTCCTTTCTGGCCTTTGAGAACCAGGATACACTGCGATCAACTGCAGTCTTTACGATCTTCTCTTGGAGGTCAAGAAGGAAGTTGTACAAGTTACCAACTTCGCTTCCAGAAACATCACGTTCCTTTGCATAGGAATCACATCCAGTCAATGAAGCTGGAAGTGTATAAGTTCTGCTTCCGCTGTTCTCGTCCACACGAACGTTAACACCGGCAAGATAGGTCATCTTTGGAATACGAATTTGTAAGTTTTGTCCGTTATACTTGATCTGTACGCTCTTACCGCCTGCTTTGTTTGTGCGGATTTCGCTGAAAGTGATCTTGGATACGTCGATGTTGTTTACGTTGATGATTGCGTTAGTTGCCATTTGAGAGTTTATGCCTGATATTCGTTTGAAAAAGGAAGATCCGTTTTTTCCGGCTTTCATTTACTATCCGTTTTTCTAATAATGAAATGTGCTGCGACTCAAAACAGGAAATCGGATGAGCAGTGTAAATCAAATGCGTTGTGTGATGGAGGTCTGTGTGGAAGACATATAAAATCCAAGAGTCCAAGACTTTGGGTAGATGTTATGTCAGTGAAGGCTACCAAGCTTCCAAAAGCACAGGCGATGATTCGCGGTTATCTTGTTCGTATTCGGTTAAAGAATGCAGGTCCTGGTGTTCTCAAACGAAGTGTTATTGTGAATGATGAGGATTGTGTGACCTATACGGATAAGAATAAAGTTCATCCCTTTGATTATTTTGCATTTGAAGAAGGAGGCAAAATATGGTTCTTTGAATTCAGTACAATTTGGGATTGGTGTAGACGGTCGTTTCGTCCTACAAATCCGTACACAAAGAGTGAATTAACAATTGAGACCAAAAGCAGATTACGAGAAATCTGGAGGTATCGTGATAAGTACAAACATCCTATTCCACCGGAATCAAATCTGTTTTCGGAACGGCTGATGTGTCGATGGAATAGTGTATGTCAGGTCATCCACGATCACGGATTTGATAATATTCATCCTAATCTATTTATTGATTTTGGTCCTCGCGAGTATTATCATTTCTTTCAGATTTTGAAGGACGAAATCCTCAAGAAGAAGATGAATCCTTATGAGATGAAATTAGTGTCCTACTGCAACACGGGGGTACACCTGTCTTCCGTGGGTACCTACTATCAGTCGTCCCTGTTCTCTTTGCTGATGCTAATGCGTATGCTAACTTTGTGCCACCAACCCTATGAATTCATTTTTCGTGTGGTATCCGCGTTATATCGGAGTTAACCATTTACATAACCGCCGAGGATAAGAAGTATATCAACCGCGTTAGAAATGAGTGCAACAGTTACTTCCGTAAAGACAAACAAGATGCCAGGTGACAAGAAGACCACGAAGAAGACCGCAGCCGCCGCTGCCGCAACCCCAGCTGTAGCCACTACCCCAGCTCCAGCAGCCGCCCCAAAGGCAACCAAGGCCAAGGCCGTCAAGGCTAAGGCAGAGGTAGTTGTTCCTACTACTGAGACTCCATCTGCTGCCCCAGCCGTTGTGACTCCAGCTGTTCACACCTCCACCGATGCTCTCCTCACTTCTTTGAGCGAGCAATTGAAGGCTCTCTCCTCGGAGTTCAACTCCAAGGTGCGTGATGCTGTCCGTGCTGTCCAAGAGGCTGCCAAGCAATCCAAGCGTGAGCAACGCGATTCCAAGAAGAAGAAGAGAAAGAACCCTGAGGAGATGACCGCCGAAGAGCGAAAGGCTTGGGAGGCTCGTCGTGCGAACAACGCCTTCTTGGTTCAACGCCCATTGACTGATGAGCTCTCTGCCTTTATGGGACTCCCAGCTGGATCCAAGCGCTCTCAGACTGAGGTTACCAAGTTCATCAGCGAGTACGTCAAGTCTCACTCTTGCTTCGACCCTACCTTCAAGCGAAGAATCATTCCTAACGCTGCCTTGGGTAAGTTGTTGCGAGTCGGTGACAAGGATGAGGTTACCTACTTGAACCTTCAATCTTTCTTGAAGGTCCACTTCAAGAAGCCTGCTACTGCTTAAACGTGTAAAGTAGTATAACTTTTACAGTTATGAAGCTCGAAACCGAGTATCATAAAAGTATAATGAGTTGGTTTAACATCAATACTGGTGTTCTAGGCCTTTTAATATTATTTTTGGGTTGGACATATTGGTCCACCGACCCTTTTTCTGTCGAGAAGAATCCACTCTCTTTGCCGTGGGTTCCAATTGATGTTCGAAAGACCAAAGTATATGTTTCGCAGACACGCGATGCCTCTATGTTTACAGAATTGACACGTCGCACTGCTATTATTGGAAATCCGCAGAGGTTTGGATATAAGTACAAAGGTTCTGAAAATGGTACACTAGAAGGCAATTTCATTTCGGGGATCTGTATTATCAAACGCTGCCCAGTACACGATGTATTGTACGATGCTGCTGATGCAAACGATCACGAATTCTGTGTCCTCGATGGTAATGATGTACCGGATGAAGTGGTATACGACGCTGGAAATGCAGATACAGTTGTCTGTGGTGTTTAATAATGGCGAATTGTGGACCGACAAATGTAAAATTCTTGCTTCGGCGAGACACTGCTACAAATTGGAATGTTAAGAATCCAGTTTTGCAATCAGGTGAACCCGGATATGATTTAACAAATGGTGTATTGAAAATAGGTGATGGAGTAACACCTTGGAGAAACCTTTCAGCATTGAACAGTGGAGGAGGAGCAGGTGGAACAGGACCTACTGGACCTACAGGGCCTACTGGAGATATAGGTCCGACCGGACCTACTAATTCGACTATTTTTGATGGAGGTGACCCATATTCCGTATATACGTCTGGTCCCGTATTTGATTGTGGTGCAGTAGTATAAACAGGGAAACTATGCCCTTCATTCAATTTGAACTAAGAAGAGGAACAACTGCACAATGGGTATCAGCAAATACACTTCTTGCTGTTGGTGAATTTGGTTTGGAGTTGGATACTATGAGATTGAAGTTGGGAGATGGTGTGCATCATTGGTTAGATCTTCCTTACTACGATACGGTAGGACCAACAGGATATACTGGTTATACTGGTTATACAGGACCTACAGGACCTACAGGATACACAGGGTACACCGGTTACACTGGATTTACAGGACCTACTGGTTACACAGGTTATACAGGATACACTGGTTACACTGGTTATACTGGTTACACTGGTTATACAGGACCTACTGGATATAGCGGTTACACCGGTTACACAGGATACACAGGACCAACTGGATATACTGGTTATACAGGTTACACTGGTTACACTGGTTATACTGGTTATACCGGATACACTGGACCTACTGGATACACTGGTTATACCGGTTATACAGGTTATACAGGATACACCGGTTATACAGGTCCAACAGGACCAACGGGTTATACAGGTTACACTGGTTATACTGGTTATACTGGATATACCGGATTTACAGGACCTACTGGATACACTGGTTACACTGGTTATACTGGATATACTGGATATACTGGATATACTGGATTCACTGGACCAACTGGATACACAGGGTACACTGGTTATACTGGTTATACCGGTCCTACTGGTTACACAGGTTATACTGGATACACCGGATATACTGGATATACTGGTCCAACAGGCTACACTGGATATACTGGATTCACCGGATATACTGGATTCACAGGATATACTGGATTTACTGGATTTACTGGTCCAACAGGACCAACGGGTTATACGGGTTACACAGGATATACTGGTTATACTGGTTATACTGGCTTTACAGGTCCAACAGGATATACTGGATACACTGGATATACTGGATACACTGGCTATACAGGTCCAACTGGTCCAACAGGATACACCGGATACACCGGTTATACTGGTTACACTGGATACACCGGTTATACTGGGTTCACAGGTCCAACAGGGTATACTGGATATACTGGTTACACTGGATATACTGGATTCACGGGTTATACCGGATTCACTGGTTATACCGGATTCACTGGTTATACGGGTTTCACTGGATTTACTGGACCAACTGGACCTACTGGGTATACTGGTTATACAGGATTTACAGGATATACTGGATTCACTGGTTATACGGGATATACAGGATATACAGGATTCACTGGTTACACTGGATACACCGGATATACAGGACCAACAGGTCCAACAGGATATACTGGATACACCGGATATACTGGATACACCGGATATACTGGGTTTACTGGATACACTGGTTATACTGGATTTACAGGACCTACTGGATACACTGGTTACACTGGTTATACCGGATTTACTGGTTATACTGGGTTCACAGGTTACACTGGATTTACGGGTTATACTGGTTATACAGGTTACACTGGACCTACAGGTTATACTGGGTATACTGGATATACCGGATTTACAGGACCGACTGGATACACTGGTTACACTGGTTATACTGGATTCACAGGGTATACTGGATTCACAGGATACACTGGACCGACTGGATATACTGGATACACGGGTTATACGGGATACACGGGATTTACTGGACCAACAGGACCAACAGGATATACAGGTTATACAGGATATACAGGTTATACTGGCTACACTGGACCAACTGGACCAACGGGTAAAACAGGCCCAACTGGATATACCGGTTACACAGGATACACAGGACCAACGGGTACAACAGGTCCTGTAGGACACGGATTTGGAACATTGGTCAATACAGGAACAACTGTATTGGGAACAGGTGAAATTGGGTATGCATATTCAGGAGCGTTCTATGCGATCCCTACTATGCAGATGGGATATGTAGCAAGAGTGGATTCTTATTATGGAAATGATGGTACTGCATACATTGGAGGAACGCCATTTGCTACTGTAAATGCTGCGATTACTGCTGCGGCTGCCGTTGCATCGTCTACGGTTCGTATTACTATTTGGGTATTGCCTGGAATATATACCTTGAGTTCAGGTATTACTGTTCCAAACTACTGTTCTTTACGAGGTGTTTCTCTTCAAACATGTAGGATTCAAATGATTGATGTTACAGCAGATACAACTCTGCTTACTATGGGTGAAAATACGCGTGTAGAAGACATAACAATCTCATTGACATCTGGCGGACACTACAATTTAGTCGGTGTTAGTTTTCCAGGAACCACTTCTGTGACAGCCAAACTTCGAACATCGACAGTTTCTGTCAATAACTCCACTGCTATCAATGGTGGAACTTCAAATATATATGGTGTTCTTTGCAGTGGTACAGGATCATTAGGTCCTTCTTCCTTCTCATTCAATTGTATCAAGGGATCTACAATCAACGTCTATTCAAACGGTGCGGGTAATAAGCGTGGAGTATTCGTAAACAATACCAATATCGTAACAACTCGAGATACCAACATTTATGTAGCACAGCCAGCATTGACTTTTACAGGAGCAACAGGTGCATCCTATGTAGGAGTAGAAACCAACGATAGTAACAATACAGGGTCTGTTCAGTTACGCAGTACCACAATAGGTGCCGTAAGTCCAACAGGTTCTCAAGCATATACCTATTCTGATATTCTCCAAACCACTCCTGCTACGATAACAAATCCAACCTATTTAGCCTCTGCAGGTATACAGATAGGTCCAGGAACAGATTTGGTAACAAAAACAGCAGGCGGTAAGGGCTTTTCAACCTATGTATATCCAACTATTATATATTATGGACTTAAAGGAACTATTACCAGTGCAGGTGCTGGATGGTTATGGCCTGGAACACAGGCTGTATCTGCAGGAACATTTCCAGACCCTGGACTGCCTCCTGCTTATTTCAGAGTTCAACAACCGTCTATTCTTTCAGGAATGTCTGCTGGGTTAACTGTAGCTCCTGGCGGAACCAACACATTAACTCTTACGGTGTATTACACACCGATTGCCAATTTAACAACCTTTAATGGATATATTTCCGGAACAACACT
>Ga0214173_100005_pt1 | contig 69057 bp, 80 predicted proteins | sample TroBogEpilimnion_34_FD_153011 | JGI IMG/M metagenome (GOLD analysis project Ga0214173, IMG submission 153011) | Freshwater microbial communities from Trout Bog Lake, WI - 25JUL2007 epilimnion | ecosystem: Environmental > Aquatic > Freshwater > Lake > Epilimnion/Euphotic zone | place: Trout Bog... | reverse complement strand
CGTTTCCATATTATTTAAGTTTTTTGATTGCTTGCTTTAAGTATTTCCTAGTATCAATGTCAAAGATTATTTCATAAATACCGGCTACTGTAAAAACTACTATGGGAATGATTGGAATTAAGAATAACAATAACTCTAATCTACTTTGTATGAAAGGAATCTGATCGTTTAAAATTAGCATAGCTACAATTATTATATATTGAGATAATAAAATAAATACTAGGATGCTACAAATAAGTGTAATCATTTTTTTTATTTACTTAAGTTAGGAATAGTTATAGCTATTAAAGCAATGTTTTGGGTTACTTCATCCTTAAAAGACTTTCCCATGTAGGTTACTGGATTAAGGACCATATAATTATCATCTTCCAGAATTTTACAAGCCACCAATAAATCCTGAATAGTTTCCGCTTTATTCGATAAATCCTGTTTGTACAAATCTTTAAAGTAGAATTTCACTACCATCGAAGCCCTGTTAATAGGGAATATCAACCCTTTATCTTTGAATTGCTCCTTATAATGAATCATTTGTTCCAGCATCTTAGCCTTATTTTCATCAACAAAGGTCTTATACTCGGTATTACCAATGAACCTGATATAGACTTTGTAAAGGGCTGCATATGCTTGTTTTACACTAACCATTGAACTCCCTTTCAAAAATAGTTTTGCCTTATCGTGCATTATTTTAATAGTCTGGTTATTCTTTTTACTAGGAATTTTGCCAGATACAACAAAGCGAAGGGTAATTGCACCACTCCCCATTGATATTGAATCTTCGTTAAATGGAGGTATTGGCACTCCGAAATAAGTTCTTATTTGATAGACTTCACTCATTGTAAATGTTTTATACTACACAACAAAGTATATTTTGGAATGATAAATAAATATTAATTTTAAACTCAATTTAGTTTAGTTTAGTTTAGTTTTAGTTTTAGTTTTATTATGATTTGAATCCTACTGTAAAAAAGTAGGATTTTTTTTTGATTAAATTTCTGTAATGTCTTCGCAAATCTGATTAACAAACTTTATTTTTTCCTTATTAAGAAAATACACATTTTGTCTGGCATCGTTCCCTTTGGAAGATAAAACAAGCCTATGTTTTTTCAGGATAGTAAGATGCAGAGATACCATAGCGAAAACCAACCCTATCTTTTCAGATACTTGACTAACAGTTAATTTTCCGTCATCTTCAAGGACTGATAATATTTTAAGCCTTGTTTTGTTATCTATTGCCCTGAACAATGTTTTTGCATTTTTATAACTCCCTGCTTTAATCAAACTTTTTTTAGTCATTTTTTATATTTTATTTTCAATTAATTCTATACCTAACAATTCTTGTTTAACTTCTTCAATACAAAATTGAATATTCAGATCGTCGTTATCTTTTGCGAAATCCAATACTTCTTTTTGGCTATCCTGATCCAAACTTTCCCACGCTGGAATATGGAATATATTTAGCTTACCTGCATTTAAGAAACTCGATAGCTTTAACAAGGCAACCAATACTTTGCCGTAACTTATTTGTTTTCTGTTGAAAGGAAGCATCCCTCCATCAACTTTATAGAATAGACCCTGTTTAACTTCCCCATCTTCATCCACTTCATTAACCAATTTCAATTCAGGTACTAATTCCTCGATATTCATTGCACTAACTGATTCTTTCATCTTAGTGCTCAATTCATCCATTTCAGTTTGAACTTCATCCCTGCTTTTAACTATTTCTTCTATCTGTTTTTTACCTACCAAATAAGCCTGAATCGAATCTATTGTATCGTTATAAACCTTTACTTTGGAAAGCCCTTCATTAAATTCTGCAATTTGGTCATCGAATGCTGCAATTTTTTCGTTTATATCAGTCATGTCAGTAGCCGGATTATCTTTTATCCAGCTATCAGCATCCTTAAGTCTAGCTTGTAACTTTTCTATTTCAGCCTTTATTTCATCCCTAGCTTTTACTGCTCTCTCTACTTTTTCATTATGGTTGATAATTTTTTGCTGCTCAACTATTAATGCACTTCTATCTGGAGCCTTTGGAATTTCCATTTTAACGGTGTATTCCCCTTTATTCTTATAGGCTTGCATAACTTCCAAAGATGGCTCATATTGCTTTAAATTAGCTTCAGCGGTGCTTATCTGTTTGTTTAATACCCTTCTGGTGGTGTACTTCTCTTTATATGCACTTTCAAAGTTATCGCCAGCGGTGCTTCCCCCTAATATCTTCAATAAGAACTTAAACTGATCTTTCCCATCCATATCTCCCAAAGAACTTATATCGTGACTTTCCCCTAATATTTGTTGCAACCTTACAGCGGTTGGCTTAAGTTCACCATTGTTTGAAAGATCCACAACTCTCATAACAGTTCCACTAGGACGGAAAACCGTTTCAACCAATATTTCTGTTTTTTTACCATCTTCATCAATCGTATATATTATGCCAGCTTGTGCATTCTTAGCCCCTAATTTAATTGGCATATCAGCCATGTCTTTTGGTTCTAGTCTTAATGCCGAACGATTTATAACTTCCATTAAGGACGTTTTACCTTGCCCATTTTTTCCGAAAACTATAAAATGGTTGCCATTAACATCATGGCTTAATTGCCCAATATTTTTATAGTTAGTTATATTTACAGATTTTAGTTTTACGCTTTTCATTTTATTTTAGTTTTTATTATTCAAAATTTTAGTTTAATCTATCTAAATCCGATCTGGATACATAGTATCTAAATAGAATGTTATCATACATAACGGTAATTACCAAGTCAGTTGAATTATCGTATATGGTAATCTTAAAATATACTTTACGATTGCTTTCATCATAACATTTCCATGTGTGACTTTTGTATGGTATGCCAGAATTAGTTTTCCCATTGCTTTCACCGTCGTCGTCATAAACAGTATATCTGCTATTTGCTTTATCTGTGAAATAGATATTTTTACCATTTACTGTTATTTGAATTTTAGTATAAATCGAATTATCATACTGCCATTCTTTTTTATATTCATCCCAGTTTGCTGTTTGTGTTTTATAAACATCATAAACATTACTTTGGGAATAAGCAAAGCCCGAAAACATTAAACAGAATAAAAAAATAATATTTTTCATATTTCAATATTTAAAGAGTGAGAAAATGAATAGGTAGTTTCTTTTGGCTTAAGTGAAGCATTTTCAATATCCCAAAGTTTTTTAGTAGCATCAAACAATTCCTTATCCTTTACTATTTCTTCCTTGTTATGTACTAAAAGCTGCCATCCCAAACCTTGAACATCTCCTTTTTTCCCTTCGGTCCTAGTTTTTGCATTTAACCAAAGTATTGCTGTTTGTTCTATATCAACGTCCATTTCTTCCTTAACCAGATCAACATAAGATGCAGTTTGGAGCCAATAATGGTTATAAATAGCATTGCTAGTCTTAATATCAATTAATGTTAATTTACCATCAAATTCAACAAGCCTGTCAATCGTACCTGCATATCCTAGATTTTCACTAACAAATTCTTGCTCATTTACCAACATTTTGAAAGGGAAACGATTTCTGAAATTCACATACTTTTCAAACATTGCCCATTCACCAATTTTAACATGAATTTTCCCATCTTCATCGAAAAGACTAACTTCTTCATTGTTATCGTAACGTTCCGTCATATCGTGAACCACTGATCCGCGCCTTCCTGCTTCATCCCTAATTTCATCCGAATCTTCCCCATTCTTTTTTAACCACTCGTAAAAGCCATATCCCTTTGGGTAAGCATCTAAAATAGTTGTAACGCTGGGTACATATCCGCCAGACTTAGTTACATAAAACCTACTGTCAAGGAATGTAATCTTTTTTAAATCGTAATCAATCTGTGCTGCTTTGTTTGAAATTTTTGCTATCATTTTGTTTTAATTTTTACCATTTGACCGTTATTCTATGTCCTGTTGTATAATTGAAATCGTCGGCAGAACATTTATTATCCATATCCTTTACAATAGTTTCTATCAATTCTCTGGATAAAACGCAATGTGGAATAGGATTGTAGTCAGGATTATCCTGCAAAGATTTTCGTTTATCTATATCCCCCTTTTTTCTCATTAATTTTTGTTCGCTTACATTCCTGCTATTGTATTTACAATCACGACATAAAAATATCCTTTCAGCTAATTCTATCATTTCCTCCTTCGTATAAAGAGCAAATTCACTATTACCAAGTTTAACATCTTCATTCATATCTTTTACCATACCATTCACTTCATGTCTTTCAGGATACCAAATATTTTTAAACTTAAATCTCTTTTTTTGGTTGGAAAGAAATCTCAATCTCGTTGCTTCATCTATTGATGTTATTTGTCCACTTTCTTTAGGTGGTATGTAATCCCTTCTATCTAATGAAGTAAGTTGCCCAAGTGGTTCTACTTGACTGGTTTTAGGTGTAACATAAAACCTTATTTTATCATTGAAATTTTTAGCTGGCTTACTTAAATTATTAAGTTTATCACTTAGTTTTTCAAGTTTTATGGCGTGTATATTTCTAAGCACTTTGAATGTTTTTGCTAAATTACATAACATTTTTTTAATTACAAAAATATTTTTATTATTTTTTTTTAGTTATGTATAATTGCAAAAAGAAACCCCACCTTTTTGGGGGGATGGGGTGTAAGGGTATATATCGAGGGTTAATAAAGTAAATTCTGCCCAACTATGTTAGCGGACCTATAAAGTACATTTAATTCTGAATAACTTGTAGCGGCTGCTATTTCGGCTGCTGTGTTATTATAAATTTCTATTGCCAGTGCACCAGACGCACCTGTATTATCATTTTGAACTAAAATAGAACTGAACCCAGCTGGCAAATTAATTGGGAATATATTCCAAAAATAGAATGGTACTTGCGCTGCATTCACGAATGAATAAGTTGGATATTGAGCCACTATTGATGCTTGCATTGCATTTAGGTCCATGTCTAAAACTAATTGCCCATTTACCCAAAATCTGCCAACGTTGTCAAGCCCCATACCAATATAAACTGTTCCCGCTTCTGGCATATTAACACTTATATCAGTACCTATATATTCTAATAATGGTATTGAAGCATTATTCCAAACAGCATTCCTATTCATCGGACCGTCTGTTATATTAGGTATTGGGTTATCCCAAAAAGCATTTGTTAAAGGTATTTGAGTAATTGTGCCCACTCCATTAGTTTGGAAGCCTTCATTGTATATTAACGATCCAGTTGCAGAATAAGCTGTTGCCGAATATGCAATGGCTGTAAAAATATCGGTAATTGAAACGTTACTTAAAAAGTATGAAGGTGAAGTCAATTCTACTAAGTTTCCGGATGGATTAGTCCATGTTCCGATACCTAAGTTATTCAATGCAGTTAAAGCATCCCCTATTGTAAGTATTGGGCTGCCACTGGTATATGTGTAAGGTTGGTAAGGTGAATTTGCATTTGGCTGGGCAATAACAACAATACTCATATTATTGTAAATAGCTGAACTGGCTAGTTCTGAAGTTAGATTGTATGCAAAAGTAGTTCCGTTAATAGATTGTTGGTTGTAAGTATTGCTAACATCAAATAACGTAACTGTTTGAGTTGTTCCAGTTGTATTTTGTAATTGCAAATAAACTTCCATGTACCCTGTATTCGGATTGTCAGGCGTTGTACTTGCAGTAAATCTGCCACCACTTGTATTAAAAACGGCTTTTTGACTTTCAGCCAAAGTATAATCATTAGGGTTTGAATCGCCAGTAGCACTGAAATAAGCATTACTTGAACTACTTTGTTTTTTTCGGAATATCCAAATAATAAACAAAATAGCCAAAGCTATGCTTACAGTTATATTTCTAGTTCTTTTATTCATTTGTCTTTAAATGATTACCGGCTGTGTGAAAATCAACATAGAACATCATTTGTAAAGCAGCATAAGGTAATAACTGAAATTGAAATACTGTTGTATTATCGAATGTTATATCCCCACCTAAGAAATCCCAATAGTAAGCTGACTGAATCTGATAAGGACTAGCCGAAATACTATCCGGATAGCTATATGCAGTTCCGTCTGGGTTTTGTTTTATAAAACTGAATGTATTAGTTAATTGAGCAAGGTTAGAAGCATATAGATACATCTGTTTAACCTTGTATTGCCATGACATTAAGGAATTAACTATTTGGTTATAAGTTACATTAGGCGTACCTGTTGTAATTACAAAACCATTAGTTATCGTTGGGAATGATGGCATCTATTTCTTACTTAATTTAAAGTAAAGATATAAAGAAATTGACAAAGCGACTGCGCCAATACCTACATAAATCCATGTATTTGTAGTCAATCTTATGGAAGTAGCTGGCATAACATCTAAAGATTCTAAGTTGTAAGTGTCAATTAAATTCTTTAATTGGCTAGCATAGTCACTTTCTGTTGCATATCCGGCTGCTAAAAGAGCATCAGCCTGATCCTGTGGAGTTGCAGCTGTAAATACTCCTGCTTTTGCATAACGAGGGTTTTCAACTTTTAAGAAATTAACTCTATCAACGAAACCATCGAAAGGAGTTGCATAAGTCCTAAACCAATCGTCTATGTGTTGAGTTTCGCCATTTACTTCTTCAGTAGTGGGTAAATTAACCCTTTCTCCCAACAAAAAACAAGGGCAAGCCTTACACAAACATTTTATACCAAAATGGTTATTATAAACTGAAGCTAGCTGACTTTGACCATTCCCACTTTCTAAAATACCTTGCGCCATCATTACGGAAGGGAATAATCCAGTCCCAGCACAAGCATCAACCATGTCCTGTGAATATTGGGCTATATAATCTGAAGTTGCACTCATTTTATCTTATATTATTGTCCTGTTACTACTGATACGCACGTTAAACTTTCTGGGTCCCATACATAACCATCATCACAAACATTTAAAATATCTTCTTCATTTACTTCAGACCCTTTTTGAGCATCCGCATTAGCTGTTACATCATCAGGTACTAAAGTGTCATCTGTAATACTACTAGTTGCATCATCAATCATTTGACTAGCTGTATCTTCTGTTATATTATTATTGTAAGCCTGAACTAGTGCGATATATCTTATACCAAAATACAATACAGCAATACCACCTAATATAGCTGAAGTAATTACAATTATTTTACTTTTTTTAGTCATTTTTTTTAAGATAATGATTTAGCAATAGTGTTAGAGATATTACTTTCAACTTGTGCAAGTCCTTGACTATTAACTTTACCTATTGGTAGAATTAATAAAGCGTCATCAATAAATCCTTTCAAATTATTATAATAATGATCTGAAGATTGTTGTGCTGTAAAGTTAGAACCTGCCCATTTATTACCATTCCATGTATACCCATTCCAAACAGTCCCTTTGACTACATTATTACCTCCGAGTGTTTCATCATTAGTCATACTGTAATAACCTGAATTTGCGATTGCCCTTAATTGTGTATAAGGAGTTGTTGCAGTTGGTACACCATTGGCAACATAAGGTAAGTTTGGTTTTTGAAATAATTGTGCTTGATAAATGAAAGCATCTTCAGGTGAATCAAATGTTTTTAGTGATCCGCCAGAATAAACACCAAAGAAATTATTTTTATTTCTAGCTGAAGGGCTACTTCCATAACCAGATTCTAAGGAAGCCTGTGCCCAAATAAGAGAAAAGAATAATGGTTGATTATTCAAAGCTGAAGCAAGTTGTGTTCCATACTTTTTTAAAAAAACCGTCATATTATGTTGTCGTGCTGCTGCCATATTAATTTTTTTTAAAAATTACTTTCATCTAATCTTATCATATTTGTTTTGAAACTTTCTAAAAAGAAGTTTTTCGGTAAAATTTTGAAATCAACCGTTAAACCAATTAGCATATATGCCTCTTTATATCTTTTCATGTTTTCTTCTACAACTGACCAAAAAACTTTTTTAGTTTCACTGGATTGTAAAGATGCTAAAAATTCATTTACACTACCAAATCTCATTTCAAACATATCTTCATTCATGCAAACTATAATATCAACATCTCTAAAATTTTCAGTAACCAAAGAACTCCCTAATAAATAAATAGGACTGAAGTAATATGCCGCCATCCAGTTAGCAAATTTCTTCAGTAATAAAAACTTTTCATTACTTATTTTAGTTTCATTCATTATTAACTATAACAATATTTAGTTTGACCTGTTGGATCGTAACAAATATGACTTACGCCTCCACTTCCACTATTGCCACCACTTCCGACATTTTGTATCGTACTTTGATCTGATGTAGAAGGCGATACCGATAGTAATTGTGTTAATATTTTAACTGCATTTGGATCATCTGTTCCAACTACATGGGCTACTGCTCCAGCATTACCTGCCATTTGGCTAGTAATTGAATTAGTATTATTGCCATTATCTTGGTAACCTTTTACTAATCTTTGGCTTATTAAATCACTAACTTTTTGATTTGATTGTGTTATGTAATCCTGACAAGCCTGTGTACAAGGTTGATTAATTGGGCATACAGCATTAAAACTTGATGGCAGAGCATAGGTAGAATTTACTTTTGCACCCAAAACAGGCACAGCGTATATATTACCTAATTGACTTGTAAAGTCAAACGGAACTGTACTTATTATACTATCACTACCCTTAATACAATTAATTGTGCTGCTTCCATTTAATATAAATAATTGCTGTGGCTGACCAGTCCAGTCTATATAATTTATAGTTATACTGCTTCCATTGGGTGCTGTATAAGTTTTTGTATCGTATTGAGCAACGGTAACTGTATCGGTCCCTTGAATTAATCTTACAACTCTGGGGGATTTAAAAACTGTACCACTAGGGTTTTTAGTTGTATCTATTGATGGATCAACCAAATAAAACCCTTGTAATATATTATTTTGATCGTAATAAGTTACTAGGCTAAGTGTATTTGGTTGAGTTGAAAATGATTTTAGTACCAATGGCAATACTTTCGCTGTATCGCTACCTAAAACGCAATCTATATAAGAATAGTTTCCGGCAGAAATTACCGCTGTTGCTGGCTGACCGTAAATATCAGTATAACTAATAAGTAAGCTAGCATCAGAAGGCGCAGTATAAATTGTTTGAACCGTATTAGCCACTACTACTTGATTATTTACTATCTGACCTGCGGAATAAATACTTGTAGAACTAATTAAAGAAGCTGATATTGGGATATATTTTACACTATCTGAACCTTGTAAGCATGATATTGTAGCTGACTGACCACTAGCTATTTCTTGCGATTGAGTTGAACCTGAACAATCTTTATAGGTAACAACAGCATTGTTATAAACTGGAGATGTGTAAGTTACTTGAACGCATTCTGCATTCGTTGTGTTTATTGTATCAATATTAGGAGTATTGGTAGTGCTGGCATTTTTAAAATAATTTACATAGACTAAATAGCCCCCTATTAATACAGCGGCTAAAATAGCTATTATTGTATTTTGTTTTTTATCCATTAACCAATTTATTTAGAATAAAAATTATTTAAACTTCCATGATAACTACCTGTCGCTGATGAAGTATAGTCTAATACTGAACCTATTGGCATAGCACTTAATTGTGCTGGAGTTATTGTAGTAACAGGTGCATAATTCATCTTATTTGCCCAATATGCTAAAGTAACAGGGCAAGCCTTGTAACCTATTAATTGATAAACAGTTGGATCACTGTCTATTTTAACCAACTCATTTTCTACCAATCCAGATGGGTAAGATGTCGGTGCTGAACTTGAAACTGTGCTGCTAGCAATAGTGTTGCTAGCGATGGTTCCAGTAGTGCTGCTAGTTGATGAATTTGATGCTGTGGCTGCTGTGGCTACCTTGTTTTGATTCCACCAATACCATGCTGCAACTGCGGCAACTCCCAAACCTATATAAATGTATTCTTTTTTCATATTATGCCATTTGAGTTGATACTAAAATTTCTTTTCCGCTTAAATCTTCCACAGAAATAGATCCATCTGTGTTTTCATAAACACATAAACCGAATTCTTTCTTAAACTCAGCATTTAGATCTTTTAGGAAGGTTGCATCTTCACCTGCATTGTACGCTTCAATGTAACCACAAAGAGCCGCATAAGCATCCATAGCTTGTGGGTTTTCTTCCATACTAGGATCCGCTTCAGGAATTTTATACTTTTTGGTTCCAGATGGAGTTTTAGTTTCTTTGTCCTTCTTTATAAACCCATATAAAAACAAAACTCCGATGGCGATGCCAACGGATACTAATACTTGTTTTGCACTATCACTCATAATATCTTTTTTATTGTTTTACACTTAATATCTGATAAACGACTAAGTTTCTAACTAATTGAACCCTTTCTACTGCATTATCGTAATCAGTTCCAAATTCAACGTCCCATCCCCACCCAGCTGCAAATTTCTCATTCTTATATAAAGTAATGGATTGCCCATTGACTGTTAAATTAGCAGACCCATTTACATAATCAACGCTTACTAATGTAACTGAAGGGGTCCATATATTGCTCATATATAGAAAATAGGCTGTTCCTATTGCTGCTAATGCAGTTGCAATCGCACCTACTTCATTCAAAAGTCCTTTTGCTTTTAATGCCCTTTCCTTTAATGTAAGCATGAATTATTTTTTAAAAAAAGAGTTTATTGACTTTTTACCAGAAGCCTCGAATGTAGTTGCGTTTGAACCGGTATCTGTACCTGAACCTGAAGTATCAACATTGCTTGTAACACTCCAATCTAATGATGCTACATAGCATGGACTAGAAGTATTGTATGTTAAACTATTAGGATCAGAAACATCTTGTTTCGTTGTATCGTCACAAACTACACCACTTTGAGCACTAATATCTAAAGATTGCAAATAACATTTATTATTTACATCATAATTAGGGCTATTCGGGTTAGATACATCGGCTGCTGTTGCATCGGTGCATGGATTATCAGTTGATACATATTGATCCGAAGCCTGTGTTCCATTATCGTTATAAACAGTCATGTCACCATTTTTACCTATTTCGGTAAATGTTCCATCATAATTATCGTAATCAGTAGAACCATCTGCATTTTTCCTTACACCATTTACCCATTGCCCAGTGGTAGAAGCCCCACCACTAGAAGGAGGTGCTCCTCCGGTACTTCCAGATCCACTGCTTTTTCCCCCACCACCTGTAACGGAACTAGCAGCTTTTGATATAGCTGAATTTAATGCTTGTTGAGCAGCTTTTTTTACTGTATCAGTAGAAGAAGGATTTTGATTTACAGTAGCTAAGTTTTTTTGCGCAGCTAAAACTGCATTTGTAGCACTTGACTTAGTCATGTATGTATATATAACATAAGCCAACCCAGCTAATGCTACGCCACCTAATGCAAATATTGTTACTTGTTTACCTTTCATTTTGAAATTTTTTCTTATTAATTATCCTTATTTATATGGAAAATTATAATCCAAATAATTTATCTATGGCTTTTTGTGCTTCAGTCACAGCAGCGTTAGTTGCAGTTGTGCTTGTAGCTGGAGTTGTTTGTGCTGAACCTGAAGTATAAGTTAATGGACCTGTACTTGTTTGAGGTGTGCCCAATACAAAGTAAAGAATTACGCCTCCCAATGCAATCGCACCGGTAATTATTACTATTTTTTGTGTGTCTTTTGTCATCTTATTATAATTTAGTTATTTGTCGATAAAGGGGTGAAATCGTTTAAATATGGTGACTGTTGGTATATAGAATTAATCGTAGTTACTGCAACTGGTCTTTTTAAAACATTTGGATCATTATAAAGTCCTACATTATTACCAGCCGCCGACATTTGTGCTGAACTAGAATTGCTAGTTGTTCCATTAGTGTAGAATACATTGCTTTGACTAGCTGACTGTGTCTGTGCAGCTACACTAGGGCAAGGCATACTAGTTGTTAAAGCAGTTGCCACATTAGTACCATTAGTTATTATTGTTCTATATTGTTTGTTAAGACATATAGTGAACATTCCATTGTAATTTACAAATGAATTAGATGTGAATGTTTTTGAAGTTAAATAACCAGTACCGTCATCAGTTACAGCAATAGCAGCTACATTAGCATTATTACCTAATCCGCAACAATCATAAGTATTATTTGATATGCTTATTGTATAAGCAATATTCGCATTACCTACTATGCTACTTCCACTAGGAACAGTTGTGCTAGGAACAGAAGTTGATCCAGTTACAGTATTTTGCAAACCAGATGCTACACCACTTAAATCCTGTGACAAAGATAAGTTAGGGTACTTTTTATTATATAAATAAGCCATTGATACGGCTATCCCTGCACCAAAAACTAGTATATCGCTTGAATCCATAAAATTTATTTTAATTTATTAAACAGTTGTTTGATTTGCTACATTAGTAGATTGAGCAACAACAGGCATTACCGATGGTGAAGCTGTTTGTGCAATTCCAGTTGATGTAGTTGTGGATGATGTAGAAGTAGCGGCTGTATTATTAAATACATAATTGAATAAATAATAACCGGCTACAAGTCCACCACCAAAAAATAATATTGCTTTCATATTGTTTATATTAACTTAAATAAATATTAGTAGGATCCGCAAGCCAATAAATACCAGCATTATTACGGTTGTCTAGTATAATTAATTTGCCAGTTGGCATATCTTCAACATCTGGGAAAACTTGCGAAATATCATACTGATTGCCATTAGGTACAAAAAATTGAGTATTCGATAATGAAAAACTTCCATCTGATGCTTGGTTAAGCTGAAACCAGTTAGAATCTTTCTTTATATTCAGATATTTCAATCCAGTGTTATTATTGTAAGTATTCAGTAGAGCATTTGTCGCAGCATCATAATCTGTTTGTGCATCCTGACTGTCTATTTGATCAAGCACAGATTGTAATTGGCTAGCATCTGAAATAGAACTTAAATTAACTTGTTCTTTTAAAGCAGCCAAAGTTTTAGGACCAAAAATACCATCTATTGTAACTCCTAATTCATCCTGTAAAGCCATTACTGACTTATTTTTAGATCCTACTTTTAATGGGAAGTCACTTGTTGGGGCAGCCGGAACGACCACTTTTCTGTTAGTTGGCAAACCTTGCAATGGATAAGAAGATGGCAAACTAGTTTTCCCCCCTTTAATCATTTGATAAATAATATAACCCAAGCCTAATGTGACTGGAGTTAAAATTATAAGCCATTTTTGTGTTTTAGTCATAATAAACTTATTTTCTGTCTTGCTTATCTTTTAGAATCAATTTAATTTCGGTTAGATCAGCCTGTATCTTATCGTATTTTTGATCGTTTTTTTCTTGAATAGCTTTTTGATCTTTAATTTCTGATTCAATCATTTGTATTTCGTCACCATGTCTGATTAATGTTTGAAAGCTACTTATATTCAATCCTGCAACCCAAATAAATAAGGGAACTGTTATTGCCAATAGTTCAATCCATCTAATATTTTTATTAATTACCCTTTCATTGGTGACTGAATCCATATAATTTACTTTTAACAAATATTAAAAATTTAATAGATACGAGAAAATAACACACATTAGGCTATCTTTTGAAAGCATAAAATTAAATTTAAAAGCTAACATAGCACTATTAGTAAATAACTAATTAGTGTAGGTTTCTACCTATACAAAGGTAAATAATTGATAAAAAAGGTATTTTATTAAATTAATTTAAAATATCAACTCACTTTTTTTCTGATATATATTTTTCCAGCATAGTTACAGAATCAACTATGGAAATATAGGAAGTATTTATTTCTAGTAATTCGTTGGAAGCAAATTCGCCATCTGGAACCTCGAAGTCTTTTGCAAATAGATTGGTCCTTCCACGTTCCTGATCGTAAAATAAATATATCTGGACCAACTTATTTGCCTTCCCAGCTAAATAGTTCCTAAGTTCTTTGTAGGGAGTTACAAAACTTAGAATAGGAATAAACCCTTCTTTTTCCAAAAATAAAGCCATATTGAATGCTGACTTAAGATTTTGCATTCTTCCTTCCTTACTATAATTGACATTGTTGGTTATAAGTCGCCAATTATCCCCATCTATGTGTATGTAAGTTGAACGATTTTCATTATGCTTAAAAACTCTATTGTTTATATAGGACTTAGCCAAAGTAGTTTTGCCAGATGCAGGTTGCCCGAAAAATAAGACTATCATTCTTAAAATATTATTTAACGAATATAATTAATAATTTTTAAAGAATTTATTTTTTTTTATAGATATTTTTTTATCTTTGACTAAACTAAAATAAAACACTTTATGCAAGTCAAAATACCTGTTTCCGTTGGCGAATTATTTGACAAAGTAACTATCTTAATAATAAAGCATGGAAAACTAAAAAAGCAGGAAGAAAAAGATATAGTATATAAAGAGTTGTCACTCCTAGAAAAGAAATTAGCAAAAATAGATCCCCTTTACTTAAAATCGCAGTTGTTTAAAAGGCTTAAAAATGTGAACTTGGACCTATGGAATATTGAGGAAGGGAAACGCCAATGTGAGGCTTTAAAGACCTTTGACGGTCATTTTGTTATGCTCGCAAGGGAAGTTTATATTAATAATGATTTACGCGCTAAGATTAAAAAAGCCATCAACAAAAAATACAATTCTGATATTGTTGAAATTAAGTCTTATAAAAAATACTGACATGAATAAGGTAACAGAAATACTAAAATCGTACAAAAACTACTTTTCATCCACTTCAATGCAAAAAGTTATCGCAGCAAAAAGATTAGCTGTTTGTTACGAATGCGAAGAATGGAATGGAGTAATCTGTACAAAATGCGGCTGCCCAACTGCTGTAAAAGTTTTCAGCCCAGTAGAAAATGCTTGTCCACTAAAAAAATGGGATCAATAATGCCTTATAGTTCAACTCTTTTCAAAAAAGAAATAAAAGACCACATAGTAAAATATATTTCTAAGGATGCCACCATTTTAGATATTGGTGCTGGCTGTGGTACTTATGGATCAATGCTTAGGAATGATTTTAAAAAGATAGATGCTATTGAAATATATGAACCGAACGTTCACCGTTTTGGTTTGATGGATATATATAGGACGGTATATGTAAATAATATTTTGGATTTCAAAAAGATTGATGACTATGATTATTTTATTCTTGGTGATGTGTTGGAACACATTGAAACGAAGGATGCACAATACCTTATTCAAAAAATAACTTATAGTGGCAAGTTTTGCTTAGTAGCCGTTCCCTACAATTACGAACAAGGTGAATATGAAGGTAACAAATATGAAATTCACTTGCAACCTGACTTAACTAAGGAAGTTTTCTTAGAAAGATACCCTGAAATGATTTTTCTAATGGGTGACGAACATTATGGATATTTTATAAACTACAATTATTAATATGGAAAAGATATTTTTTCAAGCTAGTTTCCCTAGAGCCGGAAGTACATTGCTTCAGGAAATAATGGGTCAAAACCCTGACATAAGTGCTTCACCCACTAGTGGAATGATGGAGTTAATTTATGGTGCGAGAGGTAATTATACTAACTCACCTGAATTTTCCGCTATAATAGATAAAGATGTACTTAAAAAAGGTTTTAATGCTTTTTGCGACAAAGGTATTCACGCATACGCGGAGGAAGTTAGTTATGGTAAAAAGTATTATTTAGACAAAGGCAGGTCATGGGGATATTACTATAAATGGTTAGCTGAATTTATGCCATATACTCCCAAAGTTATCTGTATGGTAAGGGACTTAAGAGATGTTTATACCAGCATGGAAAAGAATTTTAGAAAGAACCCTACTAAAGCTAAAGATATTCTTAAATGGGATGGACTTATTAATACAACAATTGAAAAAAGAATAGACTATTGGGCAAACAATTTACCGATTGGTATTGCAATAGAAAGATTAAAAGAAATTATTCATCAAAGATACGATCATAATATATTATTCGTAAAGTATGAGAACTTATGCTTGACCCCTGAAAACGAACTTAGAAGAATATACAATTATTTAGAAATACCATATTATGAACACAATTTCGATGACATCCCACAGATAAAAAAGGAAGATGATAATATATATGGTGAGTTTGGAGATCATGTTATTAGGAATAGATTAGAACTTACACCTTCTACTGCTGATGTGGTATTGGGGAGAGATATATGCAACTGGATAGTTCAACGTTACGCATGGTTTTATAAATACTTCGGATACATAAACTAAAATAAATGAAATCAATTTGTCTTAATTTAGGAGATTGTAATGGATTAGGTGATTTAATTTGTGCTACACCTACCATTAAAGTCTTATCAGATTCATATGGTAAAAAAATTACTGTTTTATCTAAGATGCCAGAACTATTTAAGATGAATCCTTATGTGGATGGAAGCTATAAGACATCTTCCATAGATTGGGATTATTTCAATTCTAATTATATCATGCACAACTCTTTTTATAATGTAGGTAAAAAGAATGAGAAAGGCATAGAATACCACCACAATAAAATAGATATACGCCAATTCCATGCTATCCATTTAGGCTTCATGCTTTCCAAAAATGAAATGGAATGTATATACGAACCAACTGAAGATTTAAAGTTTGAAGTACCTGAAAAATATGTACTAATTCATCCTGTGCAAACTTGGCAAGTTCGTACTTGGGATGCTATTAAGTGGATGGAATTAACACAAAAATTAAATAATTTAGGATATAGTGTAATAAGTATAGGTAAAGATTCATCTGAAACTGGATTCTTTAATGTTCAAAAACCTGTGTTCAATTTTGAAATTGAGAAGGGATTAAACTTAATGAATAAGACTAGTATAAGTGAATGCTGGCATCTTATCAATAAAGCTGAATGCTTTATAACTATGGATAGTGGATTACTTCATCTAGCAGGAACTACTAAAACTCCTATCATTCACTTAGGATCTTCAATAAACCCTGAATTTAGGGCTCCTTATAGGCTCGGTGGGCAAACTTACAATTATCATTATGTAAGGGGTGAATGTGGCTTAGAATGCGCATCAAATATGAAATACGCAATGGACTATTGGGATGACATTAATTCTATCCCCCCACTAATTAAGTGCTTAGAGAAAAAACCTACTTACGAATGTCATCCTATTGTTGATAAAGTTTTAGAAAAAGCATTGTTATACGTTAAATAAAAAAAATGAAAGGATTATTAAAGAAAACAGCTGGAACAGGTAAAAACTTTTGGACCGTAACTTTTGTTTTCGGTATTGATGAATTATTAAAAGATGGTACTTATCTATTTATAAGGGACCACCAAAACCTTAACATGGGGGCTGCTAGTTTGCCTATTCTTCAATCGCAACAGGATAGTATTCCCGATGACCGTTATGATACAATAGCAGATTTCACAATAGTAGAACAAGACATGGGCTTTTATACAATAAGAGAAGCAAAACTTAAATAATTATGAAGAAATTACTAATCATTTGTCCTCATTTATCAACTGGGGGATCTGGGCAGGTTACTTACAATAAAATTGAATTGATTAAGGATAAGTTTGAAATTCAAGTAGTAGAATGGTCCTTTGTTGCTTGGAAATTTGTAGTCCAAAGAAATAGAATTATTAATGCAGTTGGCAAAGATAAATTTCACTCTTTGGGAGAAAATAAGGATGCAGATTTAATGCTAATAATTGATACGTTTAAGCCAGATATTATTTCGATGGAAGAATTCCCCGAAATGTTTATGCCAGATGAAATAGCTGCTAAAATTTATTCTAGGAATTTGTTTGGAGGTAAGCATCTAATATTTGAAACCACTCATGATAGCAGTTTCAATCCACGCAATAAAGTATGGATGCCTGATAAGTTTATTTTCGTTTCTCCTTACAATGCTTTGAAATACAATCATTTGGACGTTCCCTATGAAATAATTGAATATCCAGTTGATATTAAAAAGCAACAAAAGTTTGCAACTAGAGATAAATTAGGATTAGAGCATGACTATAAACACATAGTTATAATAGGCTTATTCACTCCCAGAAAAAATCAAAAATATGCTTTTGAAATTGCAAATAAGTTAGCTGATTACAGAATAAAATTTCACTTCATAGGTAACCAAGCCGACAACTTTGGTGACTATTGGAAACCTTTAATGTCATGGAAGGAAGAAAACCCTAGATTGAATAACTGTATTATTTGGGGTGAAAGAAGTGATACTGAAGATTTTTATAGAGCATCCGACTTATTCCTATTTTCTTCAAAGGGGGATCGAGGTAATAAAGAGTTGATGCCACTAGTTATAAAAGAAGCCCTAGAGTTTCCTGAATTACCAAAGTTGATGTACAATTTAGATGTGTACATGAATAGATTTAATGATACTGAAAACATGAACTTTTTAACTGGGGATCTGGATATAGATGCTAAAAAAGTCCTACAACTAACAAACCCAAAACCTATGGAAAACATGGACGAAATAGTCATAATTGGCACTTATCCTAACTTGAAAAGTAGGGTCCAGCTTACAAAAGACACTATAAATAGCTTAAAAATATTGGGCAGGAAAATAATGTTAGTATCGCACTATCCTGTGGATGACGAAATACAAAGGATGGTTGATTTCTATATCTATGACAAACATAATCCACTTACACACCATTCTTATTATACAAGGTTTTATCGTGATACTGATGAATATTATGCTGAAATAAATATCAATGGGCTTAAAGATAGTAACCAGTCTTTAACTGTTTTGGTTAATATGTTCAATGCTGCTAAGGCTGCCAAGCAATTAGGCTACAAAAGTTTCTTTTATACAACTTATGATGTAGTGCTGCATCCAGATGACCAATCGGAAATAGATATTGGGTTCTTAGCAATATCGAATAATCCGAACTTAATAGGTAGTTCATCAAAAGCATTTTTAGGTTCACTTAATACACCATTCGGTAAAGGGGTACAAACGAACGGAATGTTATTCAATGTTGATTTCTTTTTAGAAACATTTGACGATGTAAGGGAAGCATCTATGTACAATGAAATATGTAGATCTATTGGTGCTCAAAACTTCTTAGAAGATTATCTTATAAAGAAATTACAAACGTCAATAGATAATAAAATTGTTGTATTACAACATTATAGAGAGGAAACACTTTTAAAGAAAAGTGGGCTAGGGGTTGCTAGTAATTCTGAATACTATTCTATCATTCCGGTTGAAAAAAATGAAAATGTTTATGTGTTTTATTTTTATACCTATAATGTGGATGACCGAGATGTAGAAGTAACCATTGTGGAAAATGGAGTTGAAATATATAATAACAAGTTCAAAATAAGCAAAACAAAGGAGTTCAAAAAAGAGTTTGAATATAAAGGTTCACAAATAGATGTAATACTTAAATTTTATGACGGTCCAGATGTGTACAAAACTGAAATATATACACTTGACGAAAAAAATATTGGTAAGTACAAACAGACTGGCAACTTTAAGAAGAAAAAATTTACACCCAAAATTAAATTGGTCCACATTCAAACAACTTTAAATGATGAAAGAGAGCAAAAAAGCCGAGAATCTTTATCTACCATATCTAATTTCGGAATCGAATACATCAACCACACTAATGTCCCTTATTTGGACTTACCACCTAAGCATAACTGTATCCGACCAGATTGCGTTTCAATGGATTTATTCGATGAAGCAACAGTAAATAGACTAGGCACAGCATTAACACCGGCACATTATGGATGCTTTGAAGCATTCAAAAATGCGATATTGGCTGAATTTGATGACTGCGATTTTTTAATAGTTTGTGAAGGGGATTGCTTAGTTGAAAAACCTATGAACGAATTTGCTTATTATATAAAAGAAGCAGCAAGGTTATGTGAAGAAAACAATATTGGTTTTTTTAGTTTTGGCGATACTAAAACACTTGAACATGGTTGGATCCAAAGTAAATTAATTCAGGAAATACCAAACCAAAATTTGTTATTTATTACAAACCATATTATTGGGATCCAGTCTATTATGTTCCCTAGTTTCACTAAAAAATGGTTGAAGGAACAATTAAGGAATCATAATTGGGATGCAGCTGATATATATTTCAATACTATTTTTAGAAAGAGCCCTTATAAGATAGGTATTGTAAAAGAAAGACTTACTAGCCAATTCGATGGCTTTTCACTTATTGATAAACAAGAAAAGAAATTTATATGATACCTATAATCTGTATAAACGATAAAAATAGACCAAACGAGATACCTGCCAAAGATTGGGTAAAGGAAGGTGAAACCTATCATGTTACTCATGTAAGTATCCAAGTAAATCAGATGGAAAATGGTAATGTGGTTACTGGATGCGATATATACGAAAAGCCACTTAGCTTTGAAAAACACGCACCCTACGAATGTTTTAGGTTGGATAGATTTGGATGCACAAAAGAAAACATGGAGGCTTTAATGCAATTAATGATTGATTGTTACCATTTGCCAAAAGACTATATCGCACAACTATTGGAAGAATCAGAATTACAACAAGTAAATGACTAAATATGAAAATTTGCCAAGTAATTAGCAGTAATATACCTATCCTTCCCACTGGGCAACGTGGATGGGGTGCAACCGAATTAATAATAGATGAATATTCTAAAAACCTTAGAAAATTGGGGCACGAAGTTGATGTTAAGTACCTTAATGAAATTCAGCCCAATCAATATGACATAGTACATATCCATGTAGCTAATTTGTGCATAGAAGCCGAAAATAGAGGGATTAAGTATGTTTATTCTACTCATGACCACCATTCTTATCATTATGGTAAGGATAGTTGGAATTACCTCCAACAAGTACAAGCCATTAAAGGATCCGTATTTTCTTTGGCTCCAGCTGAATATGTAGTGGACTATTTTGATGACACTGATAAATTATTTTATTTAACACATGGGGTTGATACTTCCTATTATTTACCAAACTATTCACTAGATACTAGCGAACATAAATTATTAATGTGTGCTAATAATGGGGTTGCTGGCGACTATGGGGCAGATAGGAAAGGTTTTAGATTTGGTATAGAGGCTGCAAAACAGTTAAACTTGCCGATTACTATTGTAGGGGCTAATGCCAACACTAAATTTTTTGAAATACATAAAGACTTGTTAGATTATGAAAAACTAACTGTCATAGATACAAACCCTACGGAAGCAGAAAAATTAAAGATATTCCAGCAACACACTATTTTCCTGCATCCATCAAATTTAGAATATGGGCATCCTAACTTGACACTTTGCGAAGCAGCTGGGTGCTGTTTGCCTATTGTGGGAACTTATCGTGGATCAAAACATTTATGGGGTATGTGGGTTCTCCCTAAAATAAGTACCGATGAAGTAGTTAGAGGAATAAATAATACAATAGCCAGATGGGAAATATTAAGGAATGAAATGCTTAATGTTAGAGATAGCTTTGACTGGATAAATGTAGTAAAGCATTTAGAAAAGAATTACAAAGCATCTTTACAAACCGAAAACTATTCTTCAGATATAATTGCACTTAATCATTTTAACGCTTACACATATAGTTTATGATAAAATATAATATGCACCATGTCAATGGATTATTCTTTGAACTTTTGGAAGATGAAGGAAAGAATAGAGAGTATGATGTTCAATTCATAGACAAAGGAAATAACAATAGCATCATTTATGAAACTAAGATGAAGCTAAAAATGTGGACCAGATTAGAACGAAAATATTTATCTGATTTGGCTGTTAGGGTTTCTTATTCTGGGAGAGTAATTAAGCAGATAAATGTTTTAGATGAAATTAAGGGGAAAAGAGTATTTATATCTTTTGAAAGCAAAGCACTAGGAGATACATTGGCATGGATCCCTTATTGTTTGGCTTTTAAAAAATTCTATAATTGCGATGTAATCGTTTCTACATTCAAAAATTTCTTATTCAAGGAATCTTATCCCGAATTAGAATTTGTGGATAGAGGTTTGACCGTTGGTAACTTATTTGGAATGTTTGAAATTGGTTGGTATTGGGATAAGTCAAAAGAGCCGGTTAATCCAGCAACAATATCCCTACAACAATGCGCATCTAATATTTTATGCTTGCCACATAAAGAGATAAAGCCATCTATTGATTTTGTGCCGAAAGTAAGACCTATGGAAGAAAAGTATGTTTGTATTTCTATACATTCTACTTCGGAGTTAAAGCTATGGCAATACTGGCAGGAAGTTGTTGACTATTTAGTAGATAAAGGGTATAAAGTCCTAGAAATATCCGACATACCGGAAACGCATAAATCTATTTCATCACAGCCAAAACTTAATAATATTACTTTACTAGAAGATAAGTCCTTGCACAATACTATGAATGTAATTCATCATAGCGAATTCTTTATGGGCTTATCCAGTGGCTTATCATGGCTATCATGGGCACTTAAAAAACGCGTGTACATGATTAGTAACTTTACTGCAAAAGACCACGAATTTGTATCTGATTGCATTAGAGTATATGATGAAACTATTTGTCATGGATGCTGGAACGATCCTAAATTTAGATTCGATAAAGGTAATTGGAAGTATTGCCCTGAACATGAAGATACACCTAGACACTTTGAATGTCATAAATTAATTAAATCAGATAGAGTAATTAAATTAATACAACAAAATGAAAATATCTAAGGAAACTATAATCGATTACGCTTACTTATTAATTATAATAATTGTTTTCGCAATAGCCGCTTATGGTTTGTTTTTTTATTAGGGCTTTTTCAATAAAGCTGTTGCCCTTCTTAGAGCATCAATCCATTTTTCGTTGGGTTGCTGTATTTCTTTTGCCTTTGCAATTATTTCATTCATACTTGCCATAATTTATACTTTTTTAAATTAAAAAATAATTGTTTCTAAGGCTTGATAATTTTGCAAAACTTGTTCTGCCCCCAAACATGAATAGTATATAGCTACATTTTGAATCTTGCCATCAAAATATTCAGAACCAACACCTGTATATCCTACCGTTAAATTACTTGCATCAGGCACAGCATGAGTTCCTGAAGGATTATCAGAACCAAGTAAACTTCCGTTTAAATAAATACTTCTTGTATTTGTTGCACCAACATAAGTACATACTGCATTATACCAAGTACCTGCTGTCAAACCTGCCGTTACTCCTAAATCATCTCCCCACCAATAATTTATTAAATCAGAATTATTTAAACGTAAAGCATTACATTGGTCTGTTGTTCCATAATTGCCCCAACCTACCAACCCTTGTGTGCCGCCTATTACAGATGGATTGAACCAAACACTAATAGTATAGTCGCTATTACCGATAGGAACATAATTATTTCCGCTATAAGCTATATTCCCTACTGTTGATAAGCCATCGAATACAAGAGAGGTTTGAGCACCGCTTCCACTTATTAAAAATGTTCCGCCTATTTCTAAAAAATTACTATTTGATAAATCAATCCAATAATTAAACCCTATGGTAGCAGAATAAGCATCGTAAGACATTGAATACCCACTTAGAAAGCATAATGCTAAATTATTGGTTACGAAGTTTGTTAAATCATAATTAGCAAGTATTTGTGTGCCTCCTAATTGATTTACATCTCCATAATAATATACAATAGCATTAGCATCGGTAAAATGACCAGCTGTTCCGTATAAGTAGTTTGTAATTTCTAATAAATCATTAAAGCTATTTGCTACCTGTGTATATATATTTCCAGAACCATCAGAATAATAAATTGTCCAACCGCCAGTTGGAGGAGTAGAACCATTATAGAAACCAGTTTCTCCTGTTGTTCCGTAGCCCACATCATTAATACCTAAAACAATATTACATTGAAAAGGAGTTAATGTATTAGGTAAATAAGTAGCATTAGGCTTTACTACATTAGGTACTATGTTGAAGATTGTTGACATAAAATTTTATTGTTGGTTAATAGATTCTATTATTTTATCAATATTGAATATTTCATTTTCGCTATTGTAAGGAAATTCCTGCAAAGCCCCTGTTATGTTATGCCTTGTAAAAGAACTAAATCTTAGGTCTGGCTTTACTGTTTCTGGATTAGCAATAATATTATCGTGTAATTGATACCCGAATTGATTTGGTCTATTAACAATCCACAAAACAGTTGATTTTAAATTTAAAGTAGCCGCTATGTGTTGCCCTACACTATCTAAAAATAATCTTTTTTCACTTTTGGATATAAGACAAGCTAGACCTTTATAAGTATCTGATACCCAAGTAACCCCTTCAAAAGAAACTTGGTTTTCGCGCCTAATATGAAATATTTGGTAATCATTTTTGTAATGATCGATAACACTTTGAGTAATTGAACGAGGTATATCCCTTGCCCATGAATATTTCATTTCCTGTTGTGCGCCACCCCCATTAGATTGAATAACCATTATAGGCTTATCAGAATAATATTTTATACCATAAAAAGTACGTTCCCTTTCGTTTAAACTAATTATTGGCATTTCACCATTGTAATCTATATTATTAATTCTGCACCACGTTTCAATGACGTGTTCCTTCCCTTTAACATGGTAAGTATCTAAATAAGGCTCTTGGGCAAATAATAAGAAATCTTTGTTTTCGATGTACTTAGAATAGAAATAAGATTCTTGGGATTGGTCGAAAGCATAATCCACTGATTTTATCCCAGAAAAAACTTCAGGATAGCCAGTTAATACAATTAAAGTACATTCTGGATATTGCTTTTTAATTGCTTCGCAAACGGCAGTAGCCATTACCGATTTGCCCATGCCACCATTAATAGAAAAGATTAAGTTCATATTTTAGTTTTAGTTTTTAGTTTTTAGTTTCCGCCTGTTCTATTTGGGTTTGCAGCTTTATTCTGCTCAACTCCGTTCCATCCGAATTTTGCATCCCTGTCGCACCTTGTTCCTATTATCAATACATTGTAAGCACCATCGCAATTAGATGTAAATGTAACACATGATGAAGTATCGTCAATAACTCCATATGCTTTACCAAAATGATTTACCGCTGAAATTCTCATTTGTGAATTTTCATTCAAAAACTTATAATAACTCGGAAGTTCTAAGGTTGCCGAACAATTACAAGTTGTTACTTGGTAACGATATATATTATCCCCAGCTGTTGGGCTTTCCACAAAACTATGGAATAACGCCATAGTTTCGCACTTGCTCGGATCTGGATGATTTATTTTAAATGTACCGCTTGTTTTTGATCCGCCACCTATTGTAGTATGATGATCTGAAGTAGATGAATTGTTGTAAATTGAAAACATACCTCTATAAGAACCTGAAACAGTATTATAAGCCCCACCAGTTACATAACTAAAACTACCATTCGCTACACAATTACCTAAACCACCCCCATGATAGTTATACCTACAACCTAATGTATTTCCTTGCCCCCCTGCTAAAAAACTGAATGGGGGATCTTGTTTCATACAGTTATTTTGTCCGCCACCCAATACAGAATAATACATACCTGCACCAGTGCTATCATTTGCTTGGTTATTTATTCCCCCTATAATTACACTCCTATGAGCATATGACATAGAATTAATGTAACCACTTAATATAGCACTATCATTAGCACTAGTTAGAGAATTGCCACCATAATAAGGTATAATATTATTGCTACCCCCAGTAAAACATAACGGAGGGATACAATCCGATCCACTTTGCCCACTATTCCCACTTACACCAGAACCTCCACTTCCGCCACTTATCCCACTAGATCCCGATGTGCCACTTACTCCACTACCAGCCGAAACCCCACTATACCCAGATGAACCATAAGAACCCGATGTACCGCTAGAACCAGAAGTTCCACTTCCTGTCGATGTTCCACTTCCCCCATTTGCACCGTTTGATCCCGAAGTGCCATTCGATCCTGAAGTACCGCTACCAGTAGAAACTCCACTATTCCCACTACCACCACTTACACCCGAAGAACCAGAAGTGCCACTAACACCACTACCACCGCTACCACCACTTGCACCATTAGAGCCTGAAGTTCCCGACGTTCCTGAAGAGCCATTACTTCCAGCTGTTCCAGAAGAACCGCTTGAACCACTTGTTCCAGAAGAACCATTTGAACCACTTGTTCCGGAAGAACCACTTGTATTAGATATGGCATTAGTTCCTGAAGTACCGTTACTTCCTGATGAACCATTTGTTCCATTTGTTCCACTTGTTCCTGATGAAGCAGTGCGTCCAGAAACTCCACTAGTCCCACTTGAACCACTTGAACCACTTGTGCTAGATGCACCATTTACAGCACTAGATCCGTTTGCTCCATTAGATCCACTAGATCCACTTGTTCCTGAAGTTCCATTAGAGCCACTAGAGCCAACCGAACCGCTTGTTCCGCTACTTCCATTTGTTCCAGTAGACCCCGAAGCACCAGATACACCTGAAGAACCATTCGTTCCAGTAGAACCACTTACCCCCGATGTTCCTGCTGCTCCAGTTAAATTAGCATCCCATGTGGTGAATGTTCCACTTCCCATAGATAATGTAGGGGCAATAGTAACACTACCAGTAGATGCCGTATATGAAACGACAGTACCTATGATATAGTCATTATTATCGGAGGCTATCTGAATATAATCGCCAGCTATATAAGAAAGGTTAGGCGATATTGTAATTGTTATGTTAGTATATGTTGGCATTGATTAGCATTAAGCTGTATGTTGCATATCCATTATTTCGCTGCTCACTATTGTAATATTAGCACCACTGGTTTTATTGAATTTATCAATAGCTAATTGATGTATTACGCTATCGTCCGTTCCCCATGTAGCTAATTCAGCTTGATTCATAGTTACCCTAGCAGCAATTACTATGTCTAACATAGGGTTGCCATTGGTTCCATCTGGCTTTTTTTCGTATTTAATGTTCCCAAAACGAATATTAAAAACGCTGTCATCATTAAATGTACCTGCAATAGCACCTATGACGTGCTTTTGGCAAGTAATAATCATGTACTCCCCACTTAATGTTTCGTTTTGAAACGGATTTACTTGAATTATTTTAGTAGCCGCTGGTGTTATTTTTGATACTAACATATATGTATTTTAATTTGTTTTAAAGTCATTTTCGTATGTTTCTACGCCTTTCCAATGATAATTCACATCTCTATCTTTTCTAGTTCCAATAATTATTACATCGAATTCACCATCTGTATCTGTTGTAAAATTAACGCATGATTGTGTATTATCCATCAACCCATAACCGTTTCCAAAATTATTGGTAGGGCTTAAGGATATATGCTCATTGCAATTAAGAAATTTATAATAATCTGGTAATTCTAATACTGCATTACAATTTTGTGTTGTTATTTTATAGCGATAAATATTTTCTCCTGCTGTTGGCGATTCTACGAATGAATGTGCTAATAGCATAGTATCACACTTACTCGGATCTGGGTGAGTTATTTGAAAGCTACCCCCATATTTTACAACATTATTCATAAATGTGTAGCTACTTGAATTTGGATTAATATAAGCAGCTGCAGAAACAGTAACTAAATTATATGCACTAGAACTATAAGAATAATTGGTCGCAAAACTAGAACTATAATCAGACTCAAGATACATACTATTATCAGCTCTACTACTACTGTAATTACCAACAACAGTAGTATTTCTACTAGCCATTACAGTGCTAGCATTTCCTTGTGCACTATTTCCGTAGCCCCCCATAACACTAGAGAAATTACCAGTAACAAAATTATTGTATGACCCTGCGATAACACTATAAGAAGAACTTATACTGTTATTTACTCCAGATAAAATGCCACTATAATTTCCACTTGGTATACAATTATTTGGACTACCTTGACAAAAAATATAACTACAACTACCAACAAAAGCAATAGGTGAACAAGCAACTCCATTAGCACCATACGATCCTGATGTACCATTTGAACCTGAAGTTCCATAAGACCCAGATACGCCACTTCCCCCACTAGCACCGTTACCACCACTTACACCATTACTTCCAGATGTTCCACTAGAACCAGATGTTCCTGAAACGCCACTCCCTCCACTGCCAGCACCTACACCCGAAGACCCATAAGAACCTGAAGTTCCGGAAGAACCACTTGTACCACTTCCTCCACTTGAACGACCTGCACCACTAGAACCTGATGTACCACTTGAACCTGATGTACCGCTACCACCACTTGCACCGTTACTACCCGATGTTCCACTTGAACCAGATGTGCCACTTACACCAGATGCACCTGAAACTCCACTAGAACCACTTGTTCCAGAAAGCCCTGATGATCCACTAGACCCAGATGTACCACTAGAACCCGAAGAACCCGAAGTTCCAGAACCACCGGCATTACCATTAACCCCAGAAGTTCCGCCACTTAATCCAGATGTTCCACTTGAAGCACTTGAACCACTTGCCCCAGATACTCCATTTAATCCACTTGTGCCATTTGATCCATTAGTTCCAGATTGTCCAGAACTTCCTGCCGTTCCACTAGAACCGTTTGTTCCACTAGAACCATTTGTTCCTGAAGTGCCATTTGATCCAGAAGTTGCCGAAACCGCTGAAGAACCTGATGTTCCCGAAGTTCCCGATGTTCCACTAGATGCACTTACTCCGTTTGTTCCACTAGAACCGCTTACACCACTATTGCCCGATGTTCCATAAGTACCTGAAGTACCATAAACACCTATTAAATTTATGTTCCAAGTAGAATAAGTAGCACTACTGCCACTAAATGAATATGGCGTTAATACCATAGATCCTGTGGCACTATTGTATGAAACTACCCTACCATATATGTACGCAATAGTCCCATCATTTAACTCGACAAAATCATTCGGTTCAAATGAAAGGTTAGTATTTACCGTTATTGTTATATTAGAGTATGCCATTATATACTTGTATCGGTTTTATATTTTTCAGCACCATTCCATCTATTCATTGCATGGCAATCTTTTCTAGTTCCTATTATTAAAGCTGTATAAGCACCATCGCAATTAGATGTGAAAGATACACATGATTGTGTTTCATCCATAATACCATAAGCACTTCCTAAATGATCTTTTGGGGATACCCAAATTTGGTCATCTCTATTTAAAAATTTATAGTAATCTGGCAGTTCTAAAGTTGCTTGGCAATTACAAGTTGTTATATCATAACGATAAATATTATCTCCAGTTGTTGGCGTTTCTACCCAGCTATGATATAATAATTTAGTAGCTGTTTTTTCAGGATCAGGATGACTAATTCTAAAACTACCAAAAGCCTTACTTAAATAATAAAAATAAGTAGTATAATTAGAAGAACCAGTTTGCGACCAACCTGCCATAGTAATATAGTCATGACCCCCAAGTACAGTATTACTTCTTCCACCTAATATAGCCACAGATTGAGCATTTTGGCATATATTATTTTGATACCCAGCACCAATAAAGCTATCATAACCAGCTATTGAGTTTTGAAGTCCGCTTCCTATTGCCGAACCAAACCCATTAGAAGCACAAATCCAATTATGATAACCACCACCAGTAAAACTATACCCATTAGCCAAATTAGCCCTATTATTATAGCCCCCAGCAACAACCGAATTATTACAAGCCTGATTATATTGCCCTGATAAAGCACCATTATAATCTCCTATTACGCTATTTCCTCCCGCCAAGTCAACTACACTATTACTACAAAACCAATAAGGAGATGCTGTTTGGCTTACCCCACTCACCCCTGATGAACCACTTGTTCCGCTAGAACCACTTGTTCCACTTGCACCACTTGAACCAGAAGTTCCATTACTTCCATAAGACCCAGATGTTCCAGAAGAACCTGAAGTTCCACTTCCTCCATTCCCACCATTCGATCCGCTTGTTCCATAAGAACCCGAAGTTCCTGAAGAACCTGAAGTTCCAGATACGCCTGAATTACCACTAGCACCACTTGTTCCATTAGATCCTGATGTTCCCGAAGAACCACTTGTTCCTGAAACACCACTAGATCCATTGCTGCCAGATGTACCACTAGAACCAGATGTTCCTGAACCACCAGAGCCTCCACTTGCCCCATTCGAGCCTGAAGTACCCGAACTTCTAGCAACGTTATTACTAACTCCGGATACCCCACTAGAACCACTTGTACCAGAACCACCACTAACTCCACTAGATCCCGAAGTACCGTTTGTTCCACTAGAGCCATTTGCACCTCCACTAGAACCACTAAGCCCTGATGCACCACTATTGCCCGAAGTTCCGTTTGTTCCTCCGCTGGTTCCACTAGAACCAGATGTTCCACTAGAACCAGAAGAACCAACCGAACCACTAGAACCGTTTGCACCGCTTGTTCCGTTTGAACCATGTGAACCCGATGTTCCACTAGCCCCAATAGATCCGTTTGTTCCAGATGTTCCACTAGACCCACTAACACCCGAAGCCCCTGCAACACCATTAGCACCCGAAGATGCCGACGTTCCTGAAGTTCCTGTGCTGCCAGAGCCTCCACTTGTTCCAAAAGTTCCTATTGCGCCGGTAAGGGATGCACTCCATGTTGTGTAAGTTCCGCTACCTTGAAAATAATAAGGAGTTAAAACCATTGAGCCAGTACCGCTATTATACGTTACTACCCTGCCAATAATATAATTATTAGCATCGTGGCTTAACTGAACAAAGTCGAATGGTTCAAAGTTTAAGCCAGTATTTATAGTAACTGTTATATTAGAATACGCCATTTATTATTTTTTATATTCCCAAAATTAAGATAAAGGAAGGGTAATTGATGTTCCACTTGTTCCGAAAAATACTGATGAATTACCGCTTGTCGCTGAAGTTCCAGTTGTTCCAGCTGTGCCAGCCGTTCCACTTGAACCGTTTGTTCCTGAACTTCCGCTTGAACCACTTGAACCGCTTGTTCCAGATGTTCCAGACGTTCCGCTAGATCCACTTGAACCGCTTGTTCCAGTAGAACCGCTTGAACCAGATGTACCTGTGGTTCCGCTTGTACCTGTGGTTCCACTAGAACCGCTTGACGCACTTGTTCCACTAGATCCATTCGTGCCGCTTGTACCGGATGAACCGTTCGTTCCGCTTGTACCACTTAACCCAGATGTTCCGCTTGATCCACTAGATCCTGAACTTCCACTAGAACCGCTTGTCCCGTTTGTGCCGCTTGTTCCGGTCGTTCCGCTACTTCCTGAACTTCCTGATGTTCCGCTACTGGCACTAGTTCCTGATGTTCCATTTGTGCCGCTTGTACCACTAGAACCACTAGATCCACTTGAACCGCTTGACCCACTTGTACCACTCGTTCCTGTTGTACCGCTACTTCCTGAACTTCCGCTTGAACCACTAGTTCCATTAGTTCCTGATGTTCCAGAAGAACCGCTTGATGCCGATGTTCCGCTACTTCCAGACGTTCCGCTACTTCCATTTGTTCCACTTGTTCCCGAAGTACCTGAGGGTGCTTGGAAGGAAGTTGTTACATAAGAATAGTTAGCAGTACCTTCTGTATAAAAGTTAAAAGGAACAGCTACTAAAGTATTTATATTAGTGTACCAAAATTCAATATATATTCTATCCGTTGTGTTTAAAGCTGTACCAGCATAGAAAGAATCAAAATAGTATGAATAAGTAACAGTAGTTTGAAATAACTCTACTGAACCCGATGTGAATAATAAAGTAGCTACTGCACCTGTTGTATATTTATATACTTTGGCAAAAATTGATATTTGATTTGCTTTAACATTATTACAAAGAATATTCACATTAAAACCCCAAACCCCTGCTGGTATAATTGTAGCATCTGGAACTCCAGAATCAGTTGCAAAAGTTGCAAATAATATAGTTGAATCTACACTAGCTGTTACACTTAGATCTTGTTCTGCTGCACTTGTAGCTATTGGCGATAACTCTTTATAAGTAGGAGTTCCAAAAGCTGTATTAGTATTAACAGAATAATTCAAATAATAAATTTGTCCTCCGCCTACACCATCTACACCCGAAGAACCTGAAGTACCAGCTGTTGCAGCCGTACCAGACGATCCGCTTGTTCCACTAGATGCACTTGTTCCGCTACTTCCACTTGTACCCGACGTTCCGCTTGAACCGCTGCTTGCCGAAGTTCCGCTTGAACCACTAGAGCCACTTGTTGCAGAAGTTCCACTAGTTCCACTAGAACCATCTGTTCCGCTGCTACCACTTGTTCCAGTAGATCCGCTACTTCCACTAGTTCCACTAGAACCGCTGCTTGCACTTGTTCCACTAGATCCACTAGAACCGCTACTTGCACTTGTTCCACTAGAACCAGAACTTCCGCTTGTCCCAGTAGTTCCACTAGAACCACTTGTGCCGGTTGTTCCTGAAGTTCCCGATGCACCATTAAGTACATAAGACCATCCAACTTCTGCGCCACCTAATATATTTCCAAAGCCTTCTATATCAGCTGAAAACATTACTGTCCATGTACCTGCTCCAACATTATGTGTTACTGAACTTACAACCCAGATACCACCTTGCCCGCTGCCTCCATAACGATTAGCTTGCATAAATGCACTACCCGAACCATTAACAGTAATCCATGATTGCAATTTTGTGAACCAGCCATCTGTATTCGCACCTTGCGCATTTGTTGCATTAAATTCTACTTGCGTAATGGTTCCAATACCGCCACTTTGTGGAGTTGGGTAAAAATATCCTGCTATTGGTGGCTCTGTTGTAGGATCCGAAATCCAAAGTAAAACGTTACCCCCTTCCAAACCATCAATACCACTAGTTCCTGTTGTTCCACTAGAACCACTCGAACCCGAAGTTCCACTACTTCCAGAAGTTCCACTAGACCCACTAGAACCAGCTGTTCCACTAGAACCACTACTTCCAGCCGTTCCACTAGAACCACTAGATGCACTTGTACCACTTGAACCGCTTGTTCCACTTTCACCACTTGAACCCGATGTTCCGGATGTTGCAGAAGTGCCAGAAGAACCATCCGTTCCACTAGATCCCGAAGAACCGTCTGTTCCGTTTGTACCGCTTGTTCCGTTTGTTCCAGCTGCGCCAGATAGATTTAGTGACCATGTTCCAAAACCGTTACAAGTAGCCCCATCGCAATGACCATTTTGTAAAGTACCTTGTAAAAAGCCTGTCATTGGATCATATGAAGTACATATCCATGTAGCAAATAAATTAGTATCCGCTAAATAAATAGTTATAAACGCTTGTCCTGCTGTATATGATAAACCTGTTGCAACTGTTGATCCAAAAGTTGGAGAAGTTACGTTTATTGAAGCATTAAATGTGCTATAATAAGCTACTGAATTACCACTAGTTCCTGATGAACCGTCCGTTCCATTCGTGCCGCTAGTTCCTGATGAACCGTTTGTTCCAGAAGTTCCTGAAGAACCACTGCTTGCGCTTGTTCCACTTGTTCCACTTGACCCACTTGTTCCTGAACTACCATCCGTTCCACTTGAACCATCGGTTCCACTAGATCCACTAGATCCACTTGTTCCACTTGAACCACTTGTTGCTGAAGAACCACTTGTTCCTCCAGTTCCACTTGTTCCACTTGAACCCGAAGTACCACTTGAACCGCTTGTTGCACTAGAACCACTAGTTCCACTAGAGCCTGAAGTTCCACTAGAGCCGTCTGCTCCAGCCGTTCCACTAGATCCATCTGTGCCACTTGTTCCATCAACTCCCGAAGTTCCTGAACTTCCTGAAGTTGCACTAGTTCCAGAAGAACCACTTGTTGCACTTGTTCCGGATGAACCAGAAGAACCATCCGTTCCAGATGATCCCGAAGTACCTGATGAACCCGAAGTTCCATCCATACCACTTGCCCCAGATGTTCCCGAAGAACCGTCTGTTCCACTCGAACCATCCGTTCCAGAAGATCCATCCGTTCCGCTTGAACCATCCGTACCGCTTGAACCGCTTGAACCGCTTGTTCCACTTGAACCATCCGTTCCACTAGAACCATCAACACCTGCAATCCCCGATGAACCCGATGTACCGTTTGTACCAGATGTTCCACTAGTTCCGCTTGAACCATCGGTTCCGCTTGAACCAGCACCTCCTGATGCACCATCTAAGTTCACCATCCATGAAGAATAAGTTCCACTTCCAACTATTGTTGTAGCATTAACATTTAAAACTCCGGTTCCTGAATTATAAGATACAACCGTACCTACTATATAATCAGTTTCATCATACGCTATAATAACTGTTTGTCCTATTGTGTAAGCTAAACCAGTTCCTATTGTTAATATTTGAACTCCAGTTGCAATAGTTAAAGGAGTGCTAGAAGTCGTTGCATATCTATCCCCACTAATACCACTAGAACCGGCTGTTCCAGAAGAACCTGTAAAACCACTAGATCCATCCGTACCACTTGTTCCAGTTGTTCCGTTTGAACCATCGGTTCCTGAAGATCCGCTAGATCCATCTGTGCCGCTAGTTCCGCTAGTTCCGTTTGAACCATCGGTTCCACTAGACCCATCAGTTCCAGATGTACCACTAGACCCATCGGTTCCAGAAGTTCCACTAGAACCATCGGTCCCCGAACTTCCGCTTGATCCATTTGTTCCGCTAGAACCACTAGTTGCACTTGTTCCAGAAGTTCCGGCTACACCACTTGTACCATTTACACCTGATGTACCAGCTGTTCCATTTTTACCAGTAGCACCAGTAATTGTAATTTCCCAACTTGTATAAGATAAAGAACCTACAATTACAGTAGGGGTTACTACTAATATACCTGTGCTTGAATTGTATGAAACTACTTGTGCAACAAAATAATTGTTAGCATCATGAGATACTTGTACAAATTGATAAGGCGTAAAAGATAGCCCTGTTTGTGTAGTTATCGTAATATTAGAATAAGGCATTTATATTTTTTTTAATAATTTTTAACAACTATTACCTGTTGATGTTCCGATTGTACCATTTCCGCTATTCATATTATAAATTATAGCCCCTGTTAATTCTGAAATATAATCATACCCTAAAAATAGATTAACCAATGATGAATCAGTATAAACCACAACCCCAGTTGTAAATGTTGGAGTTGCTGTATAAACTTCCTGTGTTATATCTCCACAAATATTGGTTAAATTATTATCAGCCCTTACAGTCCAAGCATAAAATGATCCACCACTACAATCTGCTAAAGCAGTTATTGTAGCACTTCCATCCATGTTACTTGAAATCTGACAGTATTGTGATGTTGAAGGTAAATAATAATAATCAGCACTCTCGAATAAGTAAGGGAAAGGATTTAAACTTGAATCATTGTATATAATACTACCTACTATCAATGCGTTATCAGTTGAATAAATTGGTAGGCTTACATAACTTGAATGTGTACAAGCATCTGCGAATGAACCATACCCTACATAATCGCCATGATCTAATACTACATAATATAAATCGAATTCGTTGGAAAATGATTGACCTGAAGTTCCACTAAAACTAGCTGATTCACCAGATGTACCTGTTGTTCCAGCCGTTCCCGCTGTTCCTGTTGTTCCAGCCGTTCCCGCTGTTCCACTAGATCCATCCGTTCCACTTGTTCCACTTGAACCATCGGTTCCAGTAGTTCCACTAGTTCCAGAAGAACCATCTGTTCCAGCTGTTCCACTCGAACCTGCTGTTCCGCTTGCACCACTTGTACCAGCTGAACCACTTGTTCCACTTGAACCATCCGTACCGCTTGAACCATCGGTTCCACTTGTTCCAGAAGTTCCATTTTCGCAAACGCATCTAAAACAAAAATAATATGTTCCGCCATTTGTTAAAGAACCATTACCTACAAAATCAGTTAATGAAGTAAAACTCATTACTGGAGTTGGGTTGGAAATTGTATCAACCGACCATATACCGAATATACTTGGATTATCAACTTGTGATAATTGAAGAACTAATTTGTTGCCAATGTTATAATTAGCTTGAACAAAGGTCCACCAATAATTACCGTAATAATCATTTTGATTTAATTCGAATTGTGTAATACTAGAAATTGTAGTGCTATCTGTATCGAATGCACCAGTGCTAGAACCACCACTACCTTCATTAAAATACCAAATTCCACAACCTGCTCCAGAAGCACCATCAACACCACTAGTTCCAGTTGTTCCTGAAGTTCCAGCTGTCCCAGATGTGCCACTTGAACCATCTGTGCCACTTGTTCCACTAGATGCAGATGTGCCACTAGATCCTGAAGTTCCAGCTGTTCCAGATGTGCCTGAAGTTCCACTTGAACCATCGGTCCCAGAACTTCCGTTTGTCCCAGCTGTTCCTGAAGAACCACTTGTTCCACTTGCCCCACTTGTTCCACTAGAACCGTCTGTTCCTGAAGTACCAGCTGCTCCAGTAGTTCCACTTGAACCACTTGTTCCATCCATACCACTTGCACCCGATGTTCCTGAAGATCCATCGCTTCCGTTTGTTCCTGAAGAACCATCTGTTCCACTTGTTCCACTAGAACCGTCCGTACCGCTTGCCCCAGAAGTTCCTGAAGAACCATCTGTTCCACTAGAGCCAGAAGAACCGTCCGTACCACTAGAACCATCCGTTCCACTAGAACCGCTTGAACCATCCGTACCACTAGAACCATCTGTGCCACTAGTTCCACTAGATCCGTCCGTTCCTGAAGTTCCACTAGATCCGTCCGTTCCACTTGCTCCAGAAGTTCCACTAGATCCGTCTGTGCCAGATGTGCCACTAGAACCATCGGTTCCAGAAGTTCCACTAGAACCATCCGTTCCTGAAGTTCCACTAGAACCAGAAGTTCCACTAGAACCATCCGTTCCACTAGACCCATCTGTACCACTAGTTCCCGATGACCCTGATGTTCCACTAGCCCCAGATGTCCCGCTAGTTCCACTTGTACCATTAATGCCGCTAGTCCCATTAACCCCGCTTGTTCCATCTATTCCGCTTGTTCCGGAAGTTCCACTTGTTCCGTTTCCTCCAGATGCCCCAGCTAAATTTACTACCCAAGAAGATTCTGTTCCAGTTCCTATTACTTCTGTAATAGTCAAATCTAATTCGCCTGTTCCAGATATATAATTTTGAACTAATCCTTCAAAATACTCTACACTACTATAAGCTACAAGTGCGCTTTGTGCAGTAGTATATGATAGACCTGTTCCAATATTTACTGTAATACTATTACCAACTACTAAAGAAGATAAATCAATAGTATCAGATGAAGTAGTCGCGTATCTATCTCCCGATAAACCTGAACTACCATCTGTTCCTGCTGTTCCTGAACTACCATCTGTTCCAGAAGTTCCAGAACTACCATCTGTTCCACTAGAACCATCCATGCCAGCCGTTCCTGATGAACCTGATGTGCCACTAGCCCCAGCCGTTCCCGAAGAACCATCTGTTCCCGAAGAACCATCGGTTCCGCTAGTTCCAGAAGTTCCTGATGAACCATCGGTTCCAGTTGTGCCACTACTTCCATCGGTCCCTGATGAACCGCTTGTTCCACTAGTTCCGTTTTGACCTGATGTGCCAGATGAACCACTCGTTCCGCTAGCCCCAGATGTGCCACTTGTTCCGCTAGTCCCATTGGTTCCACTTGTTCCGCTAGATCCATCGGTTCCGCTTGTTCCATCAATTCCACTCGTTCCATTCTCACCACTAGTGCCACTTGACCCGCTTGTCCCGCTTGTCCCATTAAGTCCACTTGTTCCTGAAGATCCACTAGTCCCAGTTGCTCCAGATGTGCCGCTAGAGCCATCGGTTCCATTTGTACCACTTGTTCCACTAGATCCATCGGTTCCACTTGTACCATCCTGCGCTGATGTTCCACTACTACCATCTGTTCCTGAACTTCCACTAGTACCACTTGACCCATCGGTTGCACTTGTACCAGATGAACCACTTGTTCCAGTAGCACCTGAAGTACCACTTGAACCATCGGTTCCTGTTGTTCCACTAGACCCACTTGTTCCGCTTGACCCATCGGTTCCAGTTGTTCCACTAGATCCACTTGTTCCATCCGCACCACTAACACCGGAAGTTCCGCTAGAACCATCACTACCAGATGTTCCATCTGAACCACTTGTTCCAGATGTTCCTGAATCTCCACTAGAACCCGAAGATCCATCCGTTCCTGAAGTTCCGGTTTCGCCCGAAGTACCACTAGATCCGTCTGCGCCACTTGTACCAGAAGAACCATCGGTTCCACTAGTTCCATCTATACCCCCAGTTCCCGAAGAACCTGATGTTCCTGTTGCACCACTAGTCCCACTTGTTCCATTTCCACTTGTTCCACTTGTTCCGTCTTGCCCACTTGTTCCATTTATTCCTGAAGTTCCATCCTTACCAGAAGTGCCAGAAGTACCCCCTTCTGCGGAAGTACCTGATGTTCCTGTTGCACCCGAACTACCTGATGAACCGCTACTTCCCGAAGATGCCGAAGTTCCACTTGTTCCAGTTATACCCGAAGTTCCACTTATTCCAGACGTTCCGCTAGATCCATCGGTTCCAGTTGTTCCAGATGAACCCGAAGTTCCACTTGTTCCATTTTGTCCGGATGTTCCACTAGAACCATTACCCGAAGTACCAGCACTACCTGAAGTTCCTGAAGATCCGTTTGTTCCTGATAAACCACTTGTTCCGTTGGTCCCGCTAGTTCCGTTAGACCCACTTGTTCCACTCGTTCCGTTAGTACCCGAAGTACCTACTGTTCCACTTGAAGCAGAAGTACCTGAACTACCCGAAGAAGCTGATGAACCAGAAGAACCAGAAGTTCCAGAAGTTCCTGTAAAGCCAGATGTTCCAGCTGTGCCAGCCGTTCCGGTGATTCCCGATGTTCCATTAGTACCATTTCCGGTAGTCAATAAAGCAGCATTAAATTGAGTTGCGGATCCTGCTGTAAGTATTTGACTTGCACTTGTTGTAGAAGTATATGCAGTTAATTGTAATGAATCGGTTGTACCATTCATATAAACTACGGTAGCATCACCTAAACTTAATCCGTCATTAACATTAACTTGAGCTTGACTAATTATAACTTGTGTAGTACCATTTTTAGTTACTTGTACATTTATTTGTCCTGTACCAGTACCAACTCCCCATAATACATTATAAGTAATTTGATAAAACCCAGCAATATTTGGTTGAAAAGTATTAGAATTTAACCAAGATTGAGGATCTGAACCTGCTTGTAAATTAATTACTTTATTCGAACCTCCCGTTGTAATTGTTTGATTATTAGGAAGAAAAGCAGTAAGAATGTATTGGGATGGCGTTAAGCCAGATATACCCGAAGTTCCTGCTGTACCGTTTGTACCAGTACCGCTGCCACCCCCTGCGCCACCGAAACCGTTATTTGAATTACCAAAAGGCATATTTAATATTTTTATTAGTTAAAAGCAATCATTATTGCTGCGCTTGCACTTGGTGTTATAACTACATCAATAGATCCTTCTGATATTTGAGTAGTATATGTCCATGTACCCCCATTTTCTATGGTTGCTATGTCGGAAGGCATCCCTTGAAATTCAGCTTCACCTAATATATTTACAGTACCTCCTTTCGCAAGTACCGAAATAAAAAAAGCACCGTCCGCCTGTGTAATGGTTAATGGTGCTGATATTGTTTTTGTCCAAAATCTCATGTTATTCTTTTAAAAGGTCATCTAATGTAATCGCCTTTACAGGATTGTGTTTATTATATAAATACAGTCTTATTATGTCATTTTCCAACCAAATCATGCAGTTAATTATAGAAAAATCGCAATCATATTCAATAGCATATTCTTTAAGAGATTTACTAATAAAAGAATTTACTATTTTGGCTGACATGGCGAATACACCCAATATATCTTTCAACCTTATTTCATCCTCTGATGCCTTATATTCCTCCAAAAGATATACCCCTACTTCGTCTGCTTTTTTCAAATAAAGAACTACTTGTATTTTATCTTCTGGCTTATGTTTTTTATAAGCCATTTTTCTGATATAGCCCTTGACTACATCTTCAACGATGTTTTTAATTTCCATTTAGTTTAGTTTAGTAGTCAAATTTACAAATAAATCTCTTAAATACTCAAATTATACCCTTGCTGTATTGCAATATTTGTAGAAAATGGCATAAGACCTACTCTAACATGACTATACCCAACTACACTTAAATTGTAACTTTTACCACTTAAGCCCGAAACTAATATATCAACTACATTATTTTCTAGTTGGCTTAAATCAACATTTGCCTGTAATTGTAATTGCCCTTGCCCAAAATTAGGAATTAACAAATCAGTCTGTTGTGTAACATTACCTACTTTAAATCCTTGAATAAATATGTCAAAATAAATATCAGTTATAGTAAAAGCAATACCTATTTTGCTTGTTACATCAATATTTATATTCAAAACAGCATTGGTTCCGTTTAATGATTGTACAGTTACACTACCTACTGAATAATCATAGTTAGATATTATGTATTTGTAATAGGCAAGTCCAAAAATAGGAACTGCTATTGCACTGATAATCAATATATCTTTACCTGATGCCATTTTTAGTCGTTTCCTTTTGCGATAAAATAACCGATTAATACCCCAGCACCTAACAATAATAATGAAGGTGTATTCATTCCTAGTGGAGCAGGTATTGATATTGTAGTTGAAGCTGGAGTTGCAGCCGCAGTTGATGTAGTAGCCGCAGGAGTTGCTGGCATAGAAGCATCAATCGCACTGATACCAGTTGTGCCATCAGCACCATAAAACTTACCAATACCATTGTGTTTACCCATGCTTCCCATAGCATTGCTAAATCCCATTTGCGGCTTAGTATTAATAAGATTACTAACTCCAGCACCGCCAGAATTAAATACCTTTTTACTAGCTGTGCTAGGCATATTTGCTAAAGAATGAGAACCAGAGTTGGTTGTGTTATAAAATTGATTTGAACTCATAAAAGTATATTTTTAAAATCTGAATTTGAATCCTTTTCCTGATAAGTAATTGTTTAAATAAGAAATTTCCTGAACATCTAATTGATCATTAACCGCTGAAACTAAATCTACATTTGTGTAATTAGATTGGAACCAACATTTAGTAATTGTCCTAGTTCCAAATGCTTTTTGCAACTTGAATAAATCAACATCATTTTGGAATTGCGCTATAATATTATATACCGTTGAACCTGCATCAGTTAATACGTTTATTGCTGTTGCAGACAAAATATTTCCAGCATTGCATCCTGTAAATGCAGTAGTTATTGCATCCGCAAAATTTGAATATTGAGCATCATTGAATGATGGTTCCTGCGCAACTGCATTAGGATTATCTGGTGTAGCGTTTCCGTTTTCTAAATTGCTTATTGTGTTGTCTAATTCAGCTGTACGTTCCGCTTGGGCTTTTGCAACTTGCGCTGCATTTATGCTAGAAACGATACCACTACCTACGGCATATATAACTAGAGCAGTACCTACCCATGCAGCACCACGAACCCATCCGTTTATACTTTTATCTGTATAAATTGAAGTGAAACGTTTAAAAAATGTATCATTTGCTGCCATAAAATATCTTTTACAATTTACTTATTAATGTTCCCGTTGTCGTATTTTGTATATAGTTAGTGTAATACCAATAACCACCAGCTGCCAAAATAGATAATACTATTATGATCCCAAAACCTGTTTGTGATGCTTTATTAGTAGCCATGTATCACTAAATTATTGTTTTCAAAGTCATGGATAAATTGTTCCATTATCTCATACCTTTCCATGTTTGATTCACTTGGAGCATTTTCAAATGTATCTATCCATGCTTCATGTGCTTCAATTCTAGGATAACCCAGAGCCAAATAAATCAACAATCCGTTTAAGTCAGCTTCAGTTTCATCGTTTGGATTTACATTTAAGAACACATGGCTGAATTCATGTGTTAAAATAGCGAACCTCATTGGTACGGTAAAACCAATAAAATCTTGTTCCGAAACTTCTATTATACCAGATCCTTGTTCAATTCTAGATGGTGTTGGTATGACATTACCATTTTCATCGGTTATTGCTGGCAAATATTTTATAAAAAATTGACCATCGTCGCTATGATAGTAGTCATCCTGATTATTAGGATCATTAGTTCTTATGCAACCTGCATTAAAAGCAAATTTTTGAGCAAACTTTATAAAACTTCTTAATTGTTGATTTCTTAAATCAATAAGATCTAACCTTTTTTCCAAAGGCATTCTTTCAATAGAAATTAAATTGAATGTGCTATCATCACTAGGATTAGCTTCATCCATCAATAAAATATCGGTCCTATTCCCACATAATGGCAATCTAACATAGAATACAAATATTCCTGAAAAGTCACGAAAACGATCTGTAAATACCGTATTTTCTCGATCAGCATCTTTAACAATAAGCCTCAACGTTATTTCGTCTGGGGCACTTACAGTTATTTTAAGTGTTTCTTCTTCGTATCTGGTTATGACGGTCTTTATCATGGTAATTTTATTATGCTTGATTATCTATAACCATATCCACAGTTCCTATTGTCCTTGCTTCAGATGTGTCATAAACAGTCATGAAGGGATTCAATGTATTAGATACTGGTGAATAGATATTACTTTCACTTGGTGACATTGGTATTATTTCTCCCATAAAAACATTTGCACCTAAATTATTCATTTGCATTTGTTTCTCTTTATTCATTCTGTATATACCATAAATAAATCCTGCAATGGCAAGTATGCCTATTACAGCTAGAAAATCTTTGCCTGTTAGTTTATCTTCCATTGCTTACTTATTTTTATTTATTGCATAAATTATTGCAATACTGCTAAATACCAAAACCCCCAACGCGATATAATTTACCTGTGGTAAATTTACGCTTGGAGTTGATACAGCAGTTGTTGAAGTGGTATCCAAACCACTAGCACTGCTATAAAATGAAACAACTTCTTTGTTGTAATTTTCAGCAAACTCTTTGAATGTAGTTGGCTTTCCCATTTCACGCCAAAGTTGATTTAGCGACTTGCTTTTATTTTCCATTTTATTATTTAGTATTATCTTCTAACATTTGTGCCCCTACATAACCTACAAAACCAAAAAGCACTGCAATACCAAAAGTACCCCAAAATCCCATGTCACGACTTCGACCGTAAATCATGCCACCAATTATGGCTCCCCCTGTTATTGCAGTTACTATTTGATCTTTTTCGGTAGCCACCTTCTATTCTTTTAAAATTAATATCCGGTTGCTGTGTCCATTGCAGAACCAGCCCAATAACCTAAAGAACCTGCTACTGCTACTGCTAATACAGTAATAAGCATATTCTTGTGAGTGTTGTGAGCCCAGATACCTGCTACTGCGCCTGCACCTGCTGTTCCGATTACTTTTAAATAATCACCTTTTGTTGGTAACATAAATCTACGTTTTATAGTTAAAAAAAAAATTACATTACAATTATTTTGCTTACCACTCCGCCAATTATCATTCCGATAAATCCGGTGAGATAAACATTTTTACCTTGAAATTTACCCCAAACTACTCCGGCAACTGTTCCAATAACGGCTCCTGTTATAGTACCTTCAGTCAACTGCGTAATGCTATTTGGTGTTGAAGATGCGCTGCTAGTTGCAGCTATAACGTCTGAAGCATAATATTTACTTTTTGCCATCTTTTATTTATTTCTTTTTCATTACCATATACACAATTCCTACTAAAACCACTACGCCTACGATACCTATAACTGGTACTAACATACTAGGAGATGACTTACTTGCAGTTGTATTAGCTGAAACTTTTGGTGTTTGACCTTGTGGTGTTGTATTCGAACTAACATCAAAACCATACGCTTTTAAGGCATTATATAGTGCTGAATTCATCAATACTTCTTTACCACTTACATCGTACCAAACTAAGTCATCCTGCTGTTGGTAAGCACCTAAATCTTTACTATAATTTTGTAAAGCTAATCCTTGAAAAGTGTACCAACTTCCGCCTTCTTCATATGCACCAGTTTTTGGATCATAATCGGTAATAGGTGTACCATTTTTCAAAAACCAATTATTAGAATCGTCTTCATATACTCCGGTAACCGGATCTGTGTAAATTGTTGCCATTGTAGTTATTTTACAATTTTTGATAAATCATTTCTAAATATATAAATTATCGCTACTGTAATTAATATAGCTGGAATTACCCAACCTACATTTGGTGCGGCTGCTAGTGGTGGGTAATATTGCCCTATTTGATTTCCACTTGCATCATATACCTTGTAACTCAAATCTATATAAGATCCGTCTATATTTGATTCATACCTATTAGATGTTGTATTAAATGTATAAACATTTGAATTATAATTTAATGAATTTACATCTACTGACATGAATAATTATTTTCCATTTACTAATAATATTGCACCAATAACAATAAATCCCAGTACAATAAAATTGCTTTGTTGCATAACTGCACTTGTCTGCGTATTAATAGCAGATGAAGTAGTTATATCGCCAGTGGCTCCATAGGACCTGCCTAATGGAGAATCAGAATAGCCTATCATCATGTTTTTTCTACAAGTTGGGCATTCTTCATCCTGACCAATAAAATTTAAATGTTTTTTTGCTTTCCCAGAAAGTTCTAGTATAACGCTTTTGTCTGGATGAATGTCCATGACATCTTTTAAGCCTTTTTCGCCATTGTCCGCAACAATTAGGGATAATCCTTCACTTATATCTTCGGGATCATTAGCATTGACAGGATAGCCATATTCTTCGCACAAGGAGCACGCTTCATTTGGCTTTGCTAATGCTATATATTCATTGTATAACATAATAAGTGATATTTTATTTAAAAAAAGGGGAAGGCTACATTTTTTTATATGTCGCCTTGCCCCATTTTTCTATTTATTCAATAACTTATTGTAAAGTCACTGTGTTAGTAGCTACATTCGGAGCAACATAGTTGTTCTGAACTGAAGAACCATTCAATGCTTGTGCTGGATCGATAACCGCAGCAGGGAAGAATGAAATTTGGAATACAGCGTTAGCGTATATGTTAGACCAAGTCAATTTAGTATAACCATTAACAACAAACGCGCTGTTGTTATAGGTAATAGTATTTTGATATTGGTTAGGGTTGATATACGGTTTGATTGGACGGCTGTAAGTTTCACCAGCTGTACTTTGAGTAGTCAAAGTATAAACATCAGAAACTTGGTTAGCGTTACCAGTCACAGACTGTAAATAAACCGCACCAACTTGGAATGGTTGCGCTTGGGTAGAAAATAAGATCTGTTGGTAGCTAACAGTAGTAAATACTGAACTGATAGTGATACCATCATTGGTAAAGCTACCATTGCTCCATGTACCGTTGCTTCCAAATAAATATTGGAAAGCACCTAACACATCAAAACCACCAGTGTAGGTAGCATTTGAACTGTTAGAAATTTGGATAATGTAAGTAGGGGCTACTGATGCAGAAGGTGAAGTAGCTGCTCCAGTTGCAAAGCCATAGGCTTTAGGATTGCTTCCTTGACTATTTGCCAAACCTCTACCAACACCACTAGTTCCAACTTGACCACCACCAGCATTGTTGTATGTTCCAGCTGCACGATTACGAGCAGATGATAAATAACGATTGATATTACTCACGATTGTTAATTTTAAAATTGATTAATTAATTACTTTGTAGCTGTTGTAGTAGTTGCTGGAGCAGCTAAAGACATAGATGCCATCATAGGGGCAACTACACTATTATAAACTGCGATACCAACGATTACTGCTAGAGCAGTCATTCCGAATTCTTTTAAATGTTCCATTTTCATTTTTTCTAATTTAATGATTTAATTGATTAGGTTGATTAGACATTGCAAAATGTCATTTTTTTTTATAAGGTATTTCAAAATGCCTTAATTAGCATAACAAATTTCAACATAAATTCAATTCTAAATACAGAATAAAAAAAAGATTAGTATAGGGGTGAGCCTTTACTAATCTTTAAAAATATTTACACTGTATGTAAAAAAACGATCTTAGACCTTTACTAAAAAGAAAAATAACCTTCAAATAATTCTTTTTCTAATTCATTGTAGGCTTGCTCATAATTTTTGTACAATTTAGCCCCTTTACGGTCCCTTTTATTGAGCATCTTCCTTACTTGCGCACCTTCGCTTATGTAATCCTGAATAGCTAGTTTTGCTTCACTTTCCGAAAAATTACCTTTGATCTTTCCGTATTCCATATCAATATATACAGAATAGAATTTTCCGTTTTCATTGTTAATATCGTTTTTCATTCCCCAGTCATAACGTCTATTAACTATGTGTTCAGCGATTCCAACGATTTCGGCTTTGTCTGCAAATTTTGTTTTGTGCTTTTCAACACTATCAAAAGTTTTATGCAAACGGATAAAATTTGTCATCCCTATAATTTTAGGGGATGCAGCTTTACCCACTAACTGATAGTGTGCAATTAAATCAATTCTAGCTTGACGAATAGTAGCCAAAGATCCTAGTAAGTCCTGCTTCATGTGGTCCCCAGTATATTTGTTAATATCTTCTACTAACAATAATCCATCTCGATAACCGTTTAAGATAATACCCAATGCTTCACTCATGTCGGCAATGGTCATTCTTTTACCATTATCCCAATATGGAGTTATTCGCCTTACTTCAGGAATTGTTTGATTGGTGAATGCAGTTAAATCTGAAATCTTTATTGATTTTATGCTATGGATAGTTCCATCTTTATACTTAAAGTTTCCAAACTCATCATTCACATCATATATTAGGGCTTTACGACCTTGAATACCCAAAGCAGCATTACCATTTACATACTTGTAAATCTGTTCTATGGTTTCAATGGATTTTCCGGTTGCCCTTCGTCCACACGCAATAGTTATTTTAGGTTGTCGTGCCATTTTTTAATTAATTTTCATTTTTTTTCTTTCTTCCCCTTCTTTCTGATCTTTTTGGATTAATGATAAGATCTGGTTTTTCCCCTTTTTCATTTTTAGCACTATCAACCACTTCAGCTTTATCGAAATTATCTTTCTTAGGTATTTTCTTTTCTTCTGGTTCAGTTGGTTGTGTTGATGACATTGGTGGTGGTGTTCCTGCGTTTGGTGCTGGAGTTGGGATGCCACCGCCTTTTTTATAATTTTCGTTTATCTCTCTCATTAAATCTAACAAGTCTTTTCTTTCCCTTGCGCCAGCTGCCAGATGAAATCCTTTTTGAACTAAATCCTGCCCGAATGCGAACATCAAAAATTGTTCGTCGGTCATACCAACGCCATTCTTTTTTAGGACCCTTGTTAATGGTTCCCTTACTGTATCCTTAAATTCATTGGTTACTTCATATCCTTGCGAAGTAGTAGCATTATGTTGCTGAACAAGTTCTTTAAGAGTAACTCTAGTTGGATCAGTAGGGCTCCTTTGTAGTGGAATACTGGTATTTATTTCACCTTTCTTTTCCAGATTTTTAAGTTTCCTGTCACTAATGGTAATTGCTTTTGGCATTAATGAACATATAGTTCCGTATAATACTAAAACAACTTCAGCGGCTTGCTTTGCAGCTTCTTCTTTTTCCTGATTAGGCATATCATTGAATTCAGGATTGAAAGGAGCCTGTTGCTGTGTTGCACCATTTGGGGGAGGGGTTGCCGATCCACCTCCAGCCATATTAGGATTGTTAATTGGTGGTGGCTGAAAGTTACGATTGAATTGTGGTTCTGGTATTGGTTTGTGAGGTTCACCGTTTGGTGGTGGCTGAAATTGATCCTGTCTAAGATTTTCAACTATCCCTTCAGAATTTAAAGGATCGAACTTTTCTTTTTTAATTTCAGTGAACTGAATTTCTTCAGGTTCTTTTACGTTGTCGTTTGCCATTTTTTTTAGTTTAGTTTAGTTGTTTTTTTCTTAATTTCCGAATCTATTTGATTTATTTTTTTAGAGATTAATTCATCCACATTTGAATTAGGATAAGAAAATTTTGCATTTTTGACTAACTTATGATAGCGATTAAGGATTTGAAATTTTAGATTAAGTTTCAAAGCCCTAGATATTTCTTCGTATGTATAATTGTAGTATTTTTTACTAAAATAAATACACATACCAATAGCCACCTTCCGTTTGTCATCCCTTAAATTAGGGTGATTAACTTTATCAACATCAATTTCTATTAATTCACAAATGATTGATAAAATGTCGTTAATCCTTTTTTTGTAAATTTTATCTTTCCTTGCTTCTTGTAGCAAAAAAATAGTTTCTTCAAAACCTAAGAACTTAACAGATTCGGCTATTTCAATGATTATGTCAGAACCATTAATCCTTGCCATTTTTATTATTTTTAGTTTTAGTTTTTAGTATTTAGTTTATCATCTTTAAATGACATCTAAGCACTGGGTGGTGGTGCAGTTGCATCTTCAACCTTTATCGTTAAACTGCTTATCTGGCTTTTTAGGTCAGCAATGTCAGCTGTATCTTTTTTTGATTTATCGCGTGTGTATTTCACATAAGAAATAGCTACGATCACTAGTGTTGAGTAAGCTAAGATTTTGAACCAATCAAATCCTTTAAACCAACTTTCTTGCGGAGGTGCTGCGGCTGCAACTGGTGCAACTGGAGCCACTACTGCTTCAGCGGATGGTGTTGGTGGTGTATTTACAGCTACTCCATTTGCTGGTGCTGCGGCTGGCGCGGCTGCTTCTATTTCTGCCATAAAAATTAAGTTTTAAATGCCTTAAAATTAGTTAAAAAAATTGTTATTGTTGGTCTGGTAGTATTTATATTGTTTTTTGTTTTTCGGTATCTTCCTCTCTATTTTTTAAAATTGCCTTTACAAGCTCTCTAGCTGTAATAATAGACATTATCATTCTCATTTTTTGCATATCATTAATATTAGTTATATTAATACTAGAATTTATATTATTTTCCATTATTTATTTTTTTAATATTTACGCGGCTGCTGCCATTTGTGGCATAACTGGAACAGCTGTTAATTTTCTTTTCTGAACAGCTTTATCAACTTCAATATTTTTATTTACTACTCCGTATACCAAACCTCCTGCTGCTAAAACGAGTAAGATCCTTGCATTATATTGGTATTTACCTCCGAAAGAATATATACCTAAAAATAATACACCATACCATAATGCAGTCCACAAATAATATTCCCCAGCAACGCGCCATTCTACTTCTTCAGCTGTTATAAGACCTGCATCGAAATCTCTTTCTAATTTATTAACTCGTGCGAAATATATTGAATCGGCTGGAGTTGGCAAAGCATTTGCAATCATAGCTGCTAATAAAGCTGTGTATATGATTGTATTGCCGTTACCGTTGCTTACTACCTTCCCTATTCCTAAGTCCATAATTAATTATTTTGGTTGTATAAATTCTTTGACTATTGCAGTTTCAGATTCAGCTTTATCTTTAATAGATTCTGCATCCTGCGACATTTTAGCTGCTATTGCTTTATTGTTACTAGCGAATAATACACCAAAAGAAAAAAACAATACTGCATCGACTGCTAGGTAAATTAATTCATGAGTTGCCATTTCTTTAAATTTAAAATGTTACTTAAAAGATATGCTATTCAAACGGTTATACCAACCCTTTATAAACTTGGCTTGGCTAGGATTGTTTTCTACGATTGCATCATACTTAGCTTTTCTTTTATCATGCAATTTGTTAAATAGATCCTGTGGATCATGCGCGTTTAATGCAGCTAATGTTTGATTACCAAAGATGCCATCGGCTGTAACACCTACAATTTGCTGAATGTACTTTGTAATTGTTGGCTTACCCTGATTGATTGCGCCATCAACTATAAAATGAGCCAAACTATCATTTACAATATTGTCGGCTTGAAAATAATCCCAATAAAGCTTTTTATATATTTTAAATGCTTCGTCTTGGGTAAGGTTTTTTACATCTTCCCAAGTTTTACTTTGGTCGTGATAATAAGTTTTAAGGTCATCGGTAATTAACCCGAATTTCGTAGCCCCTGCGGTATCCGTAGGGTCGTTCTCGAATACAACTCCTTCACTTTGTAGGATATGGGGAAATAAACTTTCAAATGCTGCCATAACTATCTATTTTTTGTCTTGATTATGAGTTTTTGTTCCAAAATAATACGAAAAAATCATTAGGACTAATGTTTTAATCAAATCAAACAACTGATTGTTTTGTTCGTCAGGTAATAATTTAATTTGAAATGCTATAACCTTGTCAACGATAAATAAAGCTACAAGTGCTGTAAATATCATTATCACAAATCGAACAAGCACATCTTTTGTTTCATTGATAAAAAGCTTATTAACGAAAACAACAGAACTTATTATTAAGCAAAGCCCTAATAATATACCTGAAACCATTACCCATAAATTACCCGAACTAAACATATCTATTTATTTTATTCGGTTGGTGCTTTTGGTTCTTCTTCCTTTTTCAAGTTCTTATTACCAAATATAGCTTCCGCACCGGCAATACCCAAACAACCAAAAGTTGTATACATCAATCCATTAAATACTACTGGTTCAACAATAAATGCTTGGTGCATAGCACCTGTAACAATATCAGTTAAGCCATAGATAACCATTGTAACAAAAGATATAAACCCAACGACTACTTTGGCGTTAATATCACTTTTGTCTGAAAACATTCTGTTTAAAAACTCTTTCATAATTGTTATTTTAATTACCATAAAATTTGATCTGCATAATATCCAGCGGACCCAGATACATGACGATCTTTTTCATGGCGACTTTTATATGCTTTCCTTCGTGTGTCAGCATATTCCTTGCCCATCTTTTTTATCCATGTGGGATAATCATTCATCCCACGATAACCGATTGATGCAAGTTTTTCGCCATTCTTATTAAAAACATCAATTTTCTTATGCTTTACAGCGGACGGCTTGATGGTTACACCTAGCTTTTTTGCTTGCTTATACGAATATTGTGTTATTGTGTATGCCATTATTTTTTTCTAAATAATTTAGGTAAAAAATCAGGAAAAACATAGTTTAAACCTAGTCCTATAACTATTAAACTAACCGCACCCCCGACTACTATTTCAGTTGTTGTAAGCCCTTCCTTCTTTTCCTCGTCCTTCTTTTCCTCGTCCTCTACTTCTTCAGCTTTTACTTCTTCAACTTTTGCCCCTTCAACTTTAACACCTTCCTTTGCGACTATCTTTTCAACAGCTGGTGCTGGTGCGGACCCAGTTTCTTTTTTAGAATTTCCAAATCCCAATTTCTTAGCATTTTCCCTTCTATTATTAGCGACTACAATATCCTGTTGAATAATATCAACAATCTTAATGTTCAATGCAACCAGTTCTTCCTGCATTTCTTTAATGTCGCCTTCTATAACCTTCCTTTTGTCTGCATCCTGTTCATCCGCTAATTCTGCCTTTGCATAAGGTATTGTAGCTTCAATTTCTTCATATTGAGCTATCAATTCCTTCCCTTTTTTACGAACTTTATCTTTTTTAATGCCTGAATTAGCCAGAAAATTTTTCCAGTTTTCCATTTTATTTAGTTTTAGTTTTAGTTTATAAAATTAATTTATTTTTTGTATTTAGCAACTGTTTTGTTTTCTTCTCGCTTGCGAATGGCTCCTTTAATGTTGCTGGCAGCTTCGTGTGCTTCCTCTTTATTGTACTTTTTTCCGTACTTAGATTGATATTTTGCCGCTACTTTTTTACCAACTAAGTTCTTTTCGATGGCTTTTACACCTTCTTCAAAAGATCCGCCAGCTTTCATTTTATTTGTATTTTGTGCCAATTTAGCCCTGCGACCTTCTTTTTTGTCTTTTCTCAACATTTTAAAATCTTCAGAATCCAGCTTGCCATTCTTATTTAAGTCTAACTTAGACTGATTGCCAACTAAATGTCCACCTTTTTCCATGTATTTTGGATCAACTTCTTTCAATTTTTGCAATAAAGTTGGATAGCTTTTTTTACAATCAATGAAAGTAAATTTACCTTCCTGCTTTTGAATAACGATTGATAAATTACCATCTAATCCAACTTGAACATTTAATTTATCAGATAATTTGATGTCAGCATCAGTATCATATTCAGCATCCTCAACTTTTAAAATATTGAAACCTGCATCCTTTAAAGAACTGGCTATCATTTTAACTTTTTTATTGGCAAATTCAATATCTTCATCCATGTCATCATAAATATCCCCACCTTTTGCCATTTCAGGTGCATCTAACTTTTGAACACCTTTTTTCCTTACAACAACACTTCTATCGTTTCCGTTTTCAGATATTGTAACTAACAAGTCTTTACCTGCAAGACCACTAACAAATCCAGTCTTGCCTCTAAACATACTTTTTGAATCAGTAATATAAACATCATTACCTATTGAAAATCCATCACCTAAATCTGCACCCCAATCAATTTCACCACCATCAGTCATCATACCACCTTTCTTATATTGTTCAAAGTCATCAGGAAAAACATCAAAAGGTACTTTTTCGCCTGTATTTCTAACATAAGCACTAAAACCTCCACTTGGCTGTTTTTCTTCTAATACTAATTCTTTGCCTATAAATCTATGTCTAATTGGACTACTTGTATTTGTTAAAAGAATACTTTGCCCTTCATATCCACTTCCACCTTCCATAAAACTTCCACCCTTAGCCATGTAGCCACCATCCTTTATCCAAATACGATTATCTATATTTTGTTTAAAAGAATATGGACTTATGTCATAAACACTATTTTTTATTTTGAAAGAAATATTATCTTTTTCAACTTTTATAATTTCTACTTTTTGATTATCCATAACATTTTTTGCGTTACTTCTAACATCATAGTAAATATCACCAACTTTTACTTCACCACCTTTAGCCATCATACCACCATCAGCCATTTTCATTTCTCTTTCATATTTTTCAATATCTTCCATGCTTAACCATTCTGGCTTTATTGGTAGTTCATTCCACAATTTTTTCATTTCCTTAATTTGACCATCGACACTTCCTGCCCACAAACTTTTTTCATTTCTATTTCCATAATTAAGATAGTATTCATTATCTTGTTTTAATCTACTAAGCAACATATATTTGTACTTATAATCACTTTCCCCACCTTTAGCCATCATACCACCATCAGCCATGTAGCCACCATGTTCAAAAAAGTCCTCATTTGCTATTAGCATATTTATTGGGTAAGATTTTTCTTCGCCTCTGCTTCTAACAGTTGCGAATCCATCTTCCATGCTTATAACACGACCACTACCATTTCCGCCTCTAACAACTACATAACTGCCTTTGCGTACTTCGCCACCTCTAGCATAATGTTCTTCATTCATTTCGTGTTCTTCACCTTCTGCATAGCTTCTACCATCTAAATAGTGTGTAATATCGCTAAGATCAGTTGCGGCTCTTTCAGCTTTTGCACTTACCCATGCTTCAACTTGTACATTCTTTGATAAAATGTGAGATATTTCGTCGGCATGATGCTTTATAGAATGAATGTTGCTCATTACCATTTCGGTATTTCCTTCATTTACTTCGCCACCTTCAGCCATATAGCCACCACATTCCATGCAGCCACCATCAGCCATTTTTTCTCCATGAACATAAAACATTTCTCTTAAACTATCTTTTGTCCATTTTTCAGCTTCTGCTAATGAATAATTTTCAGTACGCCATTCCATTTCATGGTCACTACTTCCTTTAGCATTTTCTAAACTTCTTAACAATCTTGCATATTTATTATCGTCTTTAATTCCTAAAATTTCATCAGGGTTGTGTTTTTCTCTTAAAATTAAAATTGCTAATTTATATTTAAGTGAATCTTTTAAATTATCTTCTAACCAACGATTAGCAATATTTTTGTATTTGAAATCGGGTTGGACTTTCAATTCATAGTCAAATTTAACTTCACCGCCATCAGCCATCATGCCACCATCCTCTAACTTAGGGAACTTTTTAGGGTTCTTATCGTACCTATTATCGCGATATTCGTAATAAACGTTTCCGTTTGCACTTATTCTTTTACCCTTTATGCTTATTGCACTTCTTTTTGCATCCTTTTCAATATCATTGAATTGTTTTGGAACGCCACCTTGCGATTTCCTTCTTTCGGCTGCTTCCTTATATTTTTGTAGTTTGCCATATTTCTTTTTAGCAACTTTTGCAGGTGCTTTATGATGCTCTTTTGGTGCTTCTTTGTGTTCTTCTTTCGGCACTTCTTTTTTATATTTTTTATGTGCTTGCACTGCTTTTTTTGCCGGTTCCTTCTTTACAGGTTCCTTCTTTTCAACCTTTGCAGGTTCAGCACTCTTTTTTTCTAGTTCTGCCAGATCTTGTTTTGCTTTTTTCAAAGCTGGCTCGATGGCTTTTTTTACATTTTGTGGAGTGGAAGCGTCATTCATAACTTCTTCCATATCAGCAACGTCTTTTTTTAATGTTGATATCTTACTTGCCATTTTATTTGTATTTTAAAGATAAATTTAATGCGTTAATTTGTTTTTGAATTACTATTTTGTTTTCTTCAGTAGAAAATTTGATTGCTATTTTTAAAGATTTAATCAATTTTTCAATATCTTCTTTACTTTGTTCAACTATTTCAGGTTGAACAACTGTTTCGATAATCGGCTCAACATTTGATTCGATAATTGGCTCAACTGTTTCGATAATCGGCTCAACTGTTTCAAAAATCGGCTCATTAACAACTTCAGGTTCTTCTAACAATCTTTTTGTATAAACTTTTTCATCCCTGCTAGATGGTATTCCTTCGCCTCCCTTTTCAATTATATTACCAGTTAAGCTATCCACTACTATGTAGCCATCAACAAATGATTTAAGTTCATCCAATGCTGCTTCACCCTTTGTCTTATCGCCAATTTTTGTGAAGAAATCATCAATAACTTCAGTAGGAACGTATCTTCCAGTTCTTTTATACCTTTCCAAAACTCTTTTCTTAGCTTCAGCATAAGGTATTTCCATAAATATTATATACGTTCTATATCCCAATTCTTTTACTTTCCTAATCAGTGGGAAGTATTTTTTGGCTTTATTCATAGTTCCATCGTAAATAAAGTCATACCTGCACTGTTCGGAGCCTATCCTATCTAAAAGACTATTAACTATATCCTGAGTTTCCAAATGGGTGCTATTCGCATTCCATCCTTTATATTCTGGTAGTTTTGCTCTTATTTCGTCGGCATCTAAGTGGAAAATATTTTCGCTTAATAGATAATCTGCATTTTTCTTTAAAAAGAAAGACTTTCCACTTGCTGGGCTTCCTCCTGTAAAGATAGCAATAGGTTTTTCATCACTCCTTACACATTTTACATTATCGAAAATATCATTGATTATTTTATCATGTACTTTCAAACGGTTTTCAGTATATCCATTTTCTTCGGACCAATTAAATTCTTTTGTTTGTGGATCTTTTGCCAAACAAGCATCTAATTGTTTTATAGCTTCGTCATCCGTTGCAAAAGTTTTTCCGTCATCTTCCATTGGTGGGCAACTTGTATATACTTTTTTAGGTACTTCTATTACCTTCTTATTACTTAATAAGAAATTCAATTTAGAGAAATCAGCAACTAATTCAGGTACTTCCTTGTAATTAACTTTTTGTTTTTCTTTTTCCTCAATAGCTTCCTGAATTAATATTTTTTTATTTTCATCACTGTCTAAATTTTTAAAATTTTCCTCAATCTTCAATATACTTGCTGCAATTTCATCTTTGAAAGGTTTTAATGATTCTGACGGATGATTAATGTCAAAGTCAATATTGTACTGCTTAATAAAGTCATTCATGTATCTTTTCATATCCCTAACTGCAACTGAAAAATCTGAAAAGCTGTAAGGTTTATAATAAGGATATTTAAGATCAGAAATATTTTCATATTGTTCTTGAAGTTTATTCAATTCCTTTTCTCTCTTTTCATCGCTTCCATAACGTCTAATTTCATTACTTAGATCATCAATCTTATCTTTTATGGCAGTTTTTTCATAACTGCCCATTATCTTTTTGCCTTCAATATCAGTTCTACTTTTTTCTGCATCGATAGCTGTTGATACCAATTTTGAAGCATCAGCTAAAACATCTCCAGTAAATTCTACATTTCTGTATTTTTCTAAAGATTCCTTTACATTCTTTAAATTATAATTAATTGAATGTGATGCAGTTTCAACTTTTTCAGTTATTTCAATTTGTCTTTTTAATCCTAAAATTTCAGATTGCAATTTAGCTTTTTGCTCAATAATTCTTAATTCAGCTATAACCGCTGGATTCTTAATTAAAGCATATTTAAGTTCTTCAGGATTAAATTCTTGCGTGTTCAATACATTAGAATGCCCATCAGTGGACCATATAGTATTAAGCCTAGCTGTTTTTTCCTGAAGTTTTTGGAATAAGAAAATATCAGCACTATCCACAACTAGTGGGTTCACAATTCTAACAGATTCATAAGTATTTTTTTGTCTGTATATACGACCTTCTAATTGTTGAATATCAGTAGGGTTCCAATCTATAAAACAGTTATAAAGAACAGCACCATATTTTTGAAGGTTCATACCTTCTTTAATGGTTGATGAACCAATAACCACTTTAATCCTTTGGAAGTCATCTACTTTATCGAATGTTTTAGTGTTTTCATTATAGATTTCACCGTTAAATAGATTTTTTACATATTCCTTAGATCTAATACCAGATTTAGGCAGCCCAGACCTAATTATACCTATTTCGTTTTCGGCATAGCCTACTTCTTTAGTTAAATATTCTTTTATTAATGTAAAATATTCGATACCTCTATCCATGTATATTACTTGTCCGGCAATTTTTTCGCCATGTGAAAGGTTATAATCCCTTACACTTTTTACACATTTAATAACATAAAATAACTTAGGGCTATTTTCAATATAAGATTTATAATCTGGTTTTTTTAATCCTGAAAATTCATACAAATATGGACTTAATGCTAAATTTCTACTGTATGAAAGCCCTTTAATAGTTCTAACGCCTCTTTTTTCACTGTCGCTTAAATCAGATTCATCAACTTCCGTTCCTGAAGTCATATTGGTTTCTGTGGTTTCATCTTCATCTAATGCAGATACTTCTTCATCAACGTTATATGAATTTGATCCTAATGATCCGCCACCTTCTACATAAGCAATAATGTCATCCATCATTGCTTTTTGTTGTGGCGTCATTGGTATATAAGTTTCTACTTTTCTTTCATCTGGAACATCAATTACAATTCCATTTTCTATCTCTTTAAGATAAGGTAAAACATATTTTTTAGGTCTAACAACACCTACATCTTCACCAGTCTTATAAAGTATAAACCTTCTAATTAATGATTGCAAAGAAATAAGGTTATTGAAGCCTAGTATAACCTGCTTAAACTCTGGCTTTAATTTAGAGTTTATAACAAGTTCAGTGCTAGTTTTAACATAGTTATCAAAAAAAGCCTTTAAGTTATCTAATGAAGAATTTCTTAAAGTTTCATAAGCAACCATTGCGAGCATACTAAAAATTTCCAGTGGGCTATTAGAAAATGGCGTAGCTGTCAATAAAAGTATGTTTTTATAGTTGTTTTCCTTAAGTATGTAGTAATTAAGCATGAAGCCTTTAAGCCCCCTTGAACTTGGCGATCCGCTTGTAATCTGATAATTATTTTTTCCCCTTGTTACTTTACCTGCTTCATCTTCTTCAACTTCACCTTTAACACTGGTAAATACTTTTTTCATGGCATGGGCTTCATCATAGCACATGAAATCAAAACCTAGTGATTCAATAGGGACCATGCCGCCTTTTAATCCTTTACCTATCAATTCCTCAATTCTAGATTGAAAAGATGCTTTTTGTTTTTCAGACTTTTCAGATTCCCCACCCTGATTTAAAATATCATAAAGAGTTTTTACTAATTCATTGCTAGTTTCCTCTTTAAACCCTAATTTTTCAAACCCTTCGTAGGTCATCATAGTTACAGTAAATTCTGGAACTTTTTCTATTTCACCTTTTGAATTTTTAAAGTTTTCGATATATTCAGTACCTAAGTTGTAAGCCTCTAATATTGGTATATGTGGCGCAAATTCTTTAAAGTCTGCTATGAATTGTTTATATACTTGGTTTGGTACTATAATAACCGGTCTTTTACAATATCCTGCATCTAAAAATGCTGAAATTGTAAATATTGCCGACGGAGTTTTACCAACACCTACATCGTAGCTTAAAATACCAGTACCATTATTCATAGTGAACGCTACTGCATCTCTTTTTTCGGCTCTAACTTTTTCTTCAAATCCATAAACATATTTAGCCATAGTGAAAGCAACTGGAATCTTATCTAAATTAATAGGTAAGTAGTTATTGAAGCTAACATTCCATTGCGTTTCTAATCTAACTTTATCCTTACTAAGTAATTGTGTGCTTAAAAATTCAGCAAATAGTCTTTCCCCTTCTCTTTGAGTTGATGACTTTAACTTTTCTCTTTGTGCATCTGCTTTTTTCTTAGCTTCTGGACTATCTGAAGTGGCTGCAATTATTATACGTTTCCCTAGAACATAATATTGAAAAATATCTAAATGTGAAATTGGTTCTTTTAACAATGGTCTTTTATTCAATAACCACCAACCAAAAGCCTCCTGCAATGTAATTGCATCAAATTCATCTCTTTTATAATCACTATAAATTTGTAAATCTTTAATAATATCTGGCTTACCATAATCTTTACCAGCTGTTCCTATTTTTTTAATTTTCCATTTTTTACCTTCTGGATAATCTTCAATCCCATCAATCTTAAATTCAGCTGCTATTTTAGAGTTTGCCAATATCACTAATGAATTTTCGCCACCGATCAATAACCTTTTCTGATATACAATATTAAAAGCATCCTGTAAAGCTATTACTTGGTTATTATATACATTTTCGCCATATAGTTTTACAATTTCTTCCTTATCAATCTCTAATTGAATTTTTTTATCGTACATATTACCAGACTTGTATTCAAATTCTGGTATTAAATCTCCTTTATAATAAAACAATAATCCATTTTCTACCCATTGTTCTACTTTGTGAGTACCTACATTATAAACGTAAGTTTCAGACATATTTTTTTCTTCATCCTTAGTAAAATAGTCATCCCTAAATAGTGAAACGTAATTTTTGCTTAGTGGTTTCCCTATTTTAGATTTATACCATGTATATACCTCAATTTCATCCTTGCTAATCTCTGGATTAATATTTTCAAACGTTTGTTTAAATGAGTTTAACTCTTTAATAGGAGTAAATGCTGCATCTTCTTCAACCTTTAATTTGCTGGTTTTTTTTCTAGTCTTAATTTCTTCAAAGGACTTTTCAATTACTTCCCTAACAAAACTATTAACTTCAGGTTGCAAAAGTTCCGCTGAAATATTCATATCGCTTGAAACTGAAGCCAAAGGATCAATCATAGCTTTTGTAGCACCGATAAAATCTTCACTTACTTCTATTTTAGCTAAAACATCAATATCGCCTTTATATTTAGTTACTTTACCAAACCTGCCAGATGCTTCATACGCAACGCCTAGTATCTTATCCGGATGCTCGTTATACCAATTATCGCCAAAAAATAGGCTTTTATTATCCTTACTAATTAGCTGAACTGGCTCGGATAATATTTCCTCCGTTTGCACTTCTGATATATTATTTTCCATTGTATTGTTAGATTTTATATTTACTGGATAGATAGATTGTATTAATTTTCTATCTTTTTCTTCAACCGCGTCGGCTATTGTTAATTTAAAGATCTGATCCACATTTAGTTTTTCAGACATGAATAAACTTTCACCTTCATTAGACTTAGCTGATTCGTTATATCTTCTTATTGCGTTTTTAAAGTCATTTCTACCTTGTCTAAGTAAAGCATTGATATAAAGACTTTTTGTGTCTATTTTTTCTTCATCAAACAAAGTTTGGCTCCTTATGTAATCGCTGAAATCGCCAACTTGTACTATTTTATATTGTATAATTATTGCTTCGGATATATATTTTTTCAAACTACCTTCAGCCAAAGATTCATTTGTAATCAATAATGGCAAGCTGCCAATTATAATCTGTCTTAATCTTTTAACTCCTTCAGAATTACTTACTCTTAAAGCATCTGGGGTAAGTACAATAGAACTCAATAGCATTTCTAAAAAGTCCTTTCCTACTTCGGTGAAATCGCCATTATCAAAATATGTAGGTAATTGGTTTTCTGTTATGAATCCAAAATTAACAAGGTTTTCAACTAATCTTTTACGATCCTGCCTTCCATTGGGTGAATAAAGGTCCGCGAATGTATCGTAACCATCAACTATGGATAAAATGGCATTTCTGGCTCTATTATTAGCCAAAAGTATGTTTGAAAGTTTAATAGCCTTATCAACAGGTCTTTCGCCTTTTTTGGTGTCCTGATTGAACTTTGCTAGATCTTCAGTAGTTAAATTTTCCGGCAAACTTTCATCCAATCTAACTAGAATAGGATGCTCGAATACATTAATATTTTCCTTATCCAGTCCGAATGATTCAATATCTTCTTCCAGCTGCTCTTTATACTTATCGTAATTTTCTGGGTGCTTTTTTAAAGCTAATTTCAAACTCATGGTCCTATTATTCCCACTTACTACTATACCATTTTTATCGATTATTGGTGTGCCGGATGGTGTGGAAGTAAGGGCAATAAGATTTTCAGGATTAAGATTTTCAGCTATTTTAATAACCGCACTTTGAGCCGAAATATCTCCTTTATAGTTCCTATCATTAATGTTTTCGCCTAATTCATTTGTTGGGAAACCAATAGTATTGGAAAAATTTTCTTCATTATGGCTTGCTTTAATGTTAGACAAATCAGTAAGCACATAATATGAATTATGTTGCTCTCCGTTTGGGAGCACTAACTTCCTTTGTTTACCTTTTATTAAATCAATCATATAATTATCTATCAGTGCTGTTAATATTATATTCCATCTCTAGTGCGTTAATTGCTTCACCAATGCTCATTTTTTGCTTAATAACCATTTTCTGTATCAATTTCACTATTTTTTCTTTTCCTTCTTTTGTAGAAATTAAGCCGCAAACCGTTGGTGTTTGATTACCTTCACATTCGTTTAGGACCGCATTTATTTGCTGGTTAAAGACTTCTAATAATTTTGACATAAGATTATTTCTTTTTAAGTACAATAATATCTGTTAAAACATCTGTGGTTTCAAACAAACCGTTTGGCAATCTATAAGCATCTACTAAATCAGCTTTTTCGGCAATCATAGATTTAACACGATTCATTTCTTGCTTTAAAAATGGTGTTCCTCCAACGGCTACTTCAGTACCAATAATATAAATAAGCAATCCGCCACTTTCCAGCAAATCTAAGCCTCTAAATATAAAATATTCTATGTAATTATTAGCTTTTGAATAAGACTTTTCTCCCATTCCTGCATAAATGCCACCCATGCTACCATATGGTGGATTCCCTATTATAAGTGAATATTTTTCTACATTTTGAATATCGCCTCTTATTGAATTATTGTTTTTTATAAACAATGTTTCAAAATATTTGCTTTCAATCCTTGCTTTTGGATAAAGTATTTTACAAATCTTAGCACTTATTTTGTTTATTTCATATCCAGTAAGCATATCCTGATCTGGTGCATATTTCAAAAATTCACCAATTCCGCATGATGGCTCCAAAACTTTTCCTCCACTAAAACCATATTTGTAAGCCAATCCCCACATTTTTTTAGCTATTTCAGATGGCGTAAAGTATTCATAAAGCAACCCTTTGCCCTCACCTCCTAATTTTTCTAGCCCACCATATCCGGCATAATAACCTATAAAAGCCTTTTCGGATGGTGTAAATTCATCAACTTCTTTGGTAGCAACAAATTCTTCAATAGCCTTATTTACTTCAAACTGGTTGGCATACTTATAATCTATTCCTTGAAAATACTTCTTTTCAATATTTGATTCAGTTTCTTTTAAACCATTTTTTTCTTTGTATAATTCATTCAATAATTCAAAGGCAGCTTCAGTATTTGCATAATAATAATCTTTATCTCCTGACTTCTTTATACTGAAATTATTGCCGCCAGTATAATTAATTGCTTCCTGATGTAATTTCTTACCATCCTCTTTTGATGATACATTAAATATTATCGGGGGAAAAACATCTGTTTCGCCTCCATCCCTATATTTATTCTGGCTGCAACCGCAATCCATTTCACCGCCTTCAGCGAATTTTGAATCATATTTTAATTCTATTCCGTCTAGCAATTCCATTCCGAAGTCAGTAAGCCTAACATCAAAACAGTCTTTATGTTTTTTTGATGGCGTTGAATAAACAATACCTTTCTTTTCAATCCCTTTTATTTCATGTAATTTTTCAGCACTTATTTCGGTTTTCCTCAAAGTAGAATGACCTAATTTAGCCAAAATAGACATTTCTAGGTCGTTTAATTCATGATCGTGAATAGTACCGCCATTTGCATAAACGTCACTTGAAAGGTATTTATATCGATCCTGATTGGCTACATACTTATTTTCATTGAAATCATGTCTGTCATTATCAGTTTGCCCACCCTTTGCAAAGGCAACTCCACCACCAGACTGGTTAATTTCAGATAGAATTTGCTTATTAGTCATTTTTCTACCATTGAATTCATGTAAGGTATTGTCGGCAACGCTTCTTTTATTTATTACTACTTCGTTTCCTTCAACTTCAATCGGCTGCTTTGTGTCCACATTTACAGCTTTTATTCCTCCTTCAGCATGGCTTTTTCCTTCAAAGTAACCGCCATGCTTGGCATCATTTGACTTTACGCCATCCCCTTTAACATGACCGCCTTCTGCTAAATATTCTTTCATATCATTATTGTTTAAATTAGCATCGTTATTTGATTTAACTATGTCGTAACCTTGCTGGTTAAGAATTTCTTTTAACCTTTCCTCATTTGAATATGTATCCGGCAATGATATAACTCGTTCTTCCATATTGTTTTCTTTTTTTATGCCATCATGTTCATAATAAGGTGAATTATCGAATCCACATTTATGACATACATATTTGTCGCTTTCATCTGAATCAGCTGTATTCCATGACCATCCACAATTTTTACATACAATATCTTTATTTAATCCCCCATCTTCGTATCTTATATCAGGATTGGCTGCATCAAAGATTGTGTTGCTACCATCGGCAAGTTTTATTTGGGTTGGTTCAAAAACTATATATTCGTCCTCCCCTTTTTTTATTTTTTCATTATTATTATAATAATCTCTAACATTTTTAATTATCAGTCCATCAAAATCATTGTTCTTTGCATATTTTATTAAATCCCTAGTCCCAATTATTTTTACACCATTAATTTCAGTTTCAAATTTTCTCCATATTTGGTTTTTCGCATCTATAATTAATGGATTTTGTAAACTTAAGTAAAAAAACATCACGCCACCTTCTGCGTTTTGATAATCAAAAGCCCTCCTTTCATCAGCATACGATTTTGCCATTGAATAACTACTTGTAAAAAAGAAAGCACCATCATTAAATCTTAGTTTGAATATGTAATCACTCTTTAAACCTCTTAAATCTGGACTACCATGATAAACTATTAATGGGTTTCCTTTTTTATCTACAACTTTACTATTCCCAAACCATTTTTTGAAAGCATCATTTTTAATTGATCCACCATCATCGTATCTTATATCGGGGTTACTTGCATCGAAAGTAGTATTAGTTCCATCGGCAAGTTTTATATTTTGTGAATCAAATACTAAATAGCTATTACCTACATAATCTTGCCAATCAGGGGTTTTTTGCATTATTTCTACAACATTATAAGCAATAATTCCATCAACCTTTTCAACTCCAAATTTACCTTCTTTCAAAAATTCTATTGCATCATTGCCACTTGCTATTTTATAACCCGCATCGACTTCTAAATTGTAATAACCTTCTTTATTTGTGCCTAATTTAGCATCAAATTCTTTAACCTTTCTTAGATTTAAAAAAACTTCATATACTTTACTATACCATTTATCAATCTCCATTTCAATTTGACGATATTCTCTATTACTTTTTACCGTATCGAGTAACTTTTCAAGTTTTGATATTTCTTTTATTCTTTCTTCGTCTACCTCTTTGGTATATTTAATTTTCCTATATAATTCAGCTACTAATATGTTGCTAGTAAAAAAGTTACCATATTCTTTTAATCCCGAACTTACTCTTTTTGATTTTTTTATATCAAAAATATTTATACCGCCATATCTACTACCATGATAAACCACCAACGGCTCACCATTCTCATCTAAGACCTTACTAGCGTTCTCAGGGTCATTCTCCCAATCACCGAACCATTTTTTGAATGCAGGAGTGCGTACAAGCTTATATTGCTCGGGGGTAAGGTTACTTACTTTCCCGTTGGGTGCTATCAAGCCGCCATCTTCGTATCTTATATCGCTATTGCTACTATCATAAACCACTTCATTCTGGTTCACAATAATTAAGTTAGATTTTTTATAGTCATCAATTTTGCTTTGATTGAAATTCTCATAATTCCCTTTATCAACTTCCTGAATTATTTTACTTGCTACTTTTTTTGATGGTATTGCATCATAAATAACTTTTTTGCTATAAAGGGATGGTTTTCTTTCCTGATTTCCTGTATTATAGGCAATTACCGTAATTCCACTATTCTTTAATACTATTCCATTCTTTTTTAGATTAGTCATTGCCATTTCTAAAGAATGAGTTAAACCCCCATCTTCATACTTTATTAAATCATCATCCTGAACATAGGCTTTTTTAACTTTATGCCCAGCCGCTTTTTCCAAAAACTTATTCACCCTAGCAAAACTCCATGCTGCCCTTGTATTAGGCGCGCCTCCAGTAATGGTTGGTCTATGTGACTTGCTATAAGCACCGCTTCCTCTCCGATATACTTTTTTTAAATCCTCTAAAGTTATATTTTCAACATTAGGGTGTTTTTCTTTAAACTCTTTCAATTTATCTTTTAGCGTTTCTACTGTCTTTTCCGAAAGTTCAATATTTGATCCTTCAGTTGCAGCAGAGCCTTCGATATTTTTCTTTGATCCGTATATTCTATCTGATTTAGGTGCTGGAGTTTGTGCTATTGTTTTGCCGCCACCTTCAAATTTATTATAATTATTTTTTGTAATATGTGCGGAGTGGCTAGAATTGGTTGCCTTTGTAGAATTGTTAGCATACCTATGCCATTTAGAACTATCAGCCATTAGATAATTTTTGTAAAGATACTATTTTAAAACAAATATTTGCAAATTTGAAAGTTTATTTGTATAGGTATTTGCATATACAAAAACCCCCACAGTAGAAACTGCGGGGGAAATTAAAAACAAAAAAGCCTAGACCGAGAATTAAAATATTTATATTAATATATTTCTTTGAAATAATTAATCCATGTTTTGCAAACCTTATCCCAAGTATTGTCATTAATGAATTTCAATGAAGATTCTATTAAGGATATATCATTGTTGTTAGATTGCAATATATAAGATTCATTTATCTTTTCTCCAATTTCAACTTCAAAACACGCTTCTCTAATCGTATTATCAATAATGTCACAAACATTATTTAATTCCTGCAAAAATAAGGATCTTCCCTTTCCTATTTCCATGTATGAAGTATGCAATGGTAAAATCGTTAAAGTTCCACAAGCCATAGCCTCCGTTGCAGTAAGTCCCCAACCTTCGCCCCTGCTGGTAGAAATATACACATCTGTTGCATTGTATATTAAACGTAAAGTTTTAACGTCCACTTGCAAATTTGCATCTTCGGACTTAGGGAACATATAATCAATCCCTTCAATTAAATCAGTTTGGCTTAATAGTTCTCGTAAATCCCATCCATTTGGGTCCTTCGGGTTCATGTGCAAATAAAGGAAAGGACGTTTCGGGTGCTTCCAATTTTTCTTTGCTTCCATAAATCCAAAGATAGTAGCTGGAATATCTTTTCTAGGCTGGTTGCGATTGATATTACTTATTATATATAACTCACTTTCGTTTTCACCAAAATAACTCACCCTGAAATCCATCTTTGTTTTGGAAGGAACAATATAAAAATCGTTTAATGACGTTCCATGTGGGATTACTTTTACTTTACCTTTAAGATCTGGATTAGAAGTTAATATTTGTTTTTTACCGAATTCAGTATATGTGGCTATTAAATCAAAGAAATCTAGTCCTTCAAAGAATTTAGGATTGATATTACAATCAATAGGGAAATAGAAAATAGACTTAAACTGTTTTCTATTTTGCGTTCTTTTGGCATCTTTTATCCCTTTCAATACTGGAACTATTGGCATAATAATACCTAAATCCTGCATGATAAAAATACCATCGAAGTCCATTTGAACCAATCTTTCCAAAAATGTCATCCTACCAAAATCGTCTTGTTCAAGGTGTTCTGGTGTCTTTTCCTTATCCTGACTTAGCTTTCCACTTTCCACATATACAATTACAGTACCATTGAATAATGTTTTAGTTGGCTCGCCAAAATAGTTTAATGCAACTATATGCAAAGCAATGTCTGTTCCAAAATGTGCCGTAATGTGTGCGACTATTTGTTCACTTACAATACCGTAACCGGTCCTTGCATAATGATCGCATAGCATTAATACTTTTTTCATAATTATACAATTAAAGTTTTGCTTTGCAATTTTTCCGCGTAAATAACTTCATCTATTTTATGGTCAATAATTTGCCCACCACAGTATATGGAAGCCAAAACAAGCCCTGTATCTGCATCCGTTGAAATGTCAAACAATGGGCAATTAGACATACAAGGTTGAGCATCAACCTGCATTTGATTTGTCATTGGGTTTTGTTTTGGAATAGGTTGTTTGTGTGGGCAACCGCACGTTGCATCATTAACTGAAAGGATATAGGCTGACTTATCCCCTTGTTTTAGTTCTACTAACTTTTTGACTGATTTGATTGATTCCATTTTTTAGTTTTTAGTTTTATGATAAAGGGGTAAAATTCACACATGGCTATTATAATGACATAAAGTGAATCAAATATTATAAAAAAATATAATATGTCCGGAGGGTGCATATTTATTTTAAAATATAAAGGATAGCAATTACAGCAGCAGCAGCACTAGTAACAAAGTTTTTCCGCTTACTTTTCTTTAAAGCCTTATCCGCGTCATTCCTTTGATTAATTAATACTTCCCTTTGATTACTGTAATTAGCAATCATTTGGTTATAGTCTTTAATACTTTTGTTTTGAATTGTTATTACGCTATCTCTATTTACCAATCTTAAATTCAATATTGAATCTGTATATTGGTACATTGGTATAACCTTTGTCAAAGTATCATATCGTATTAAATCAGCCAAAGATTTCATTCCTATGCTTTTTTGCAACGTTACTATTGAATCAGTTTTTATCGTATCTGTTGGGTATCTGGCAGCGAATGCACTATCTAATTGCTTTAAATTATAGCTATTTACAACTAAAATAGGTTTATTAACCGATTGAGTAAGTCGGGCAATTTCACCTTTTTTCGATTGATACTGGTCCGTAAGTGCACCATTAACATTATCTAAACTGTGAATAACATATTCATTATCCGATATCCTTTCATGTAAGCTATCAATTATCTTTTGCGAACTGTCATAAGTATGCTGAAGTTGCGCTTGCCTATTAATCTGGGAAGATATTAATGAATCTTTTTGCAGCAACAAATAGATTAAGATTGCAATTACAATCAGCAGGATAGCGTTTAAAATGTTTTTCATTGTAAAATTTTAATTTATTATAATTTGCCTTTTTGAAAATGCTTTAGCAAAATTAATTCCAAGTTGGCTTCCTTCTCCTACAATTTCTCTATGAAATAATACGATACCATCATTGTATGACTTATCTTCTGGATCCCCTGATTCGTTTCTTAAATCTAATCCTAAAGAACTTTTGTAACCAAAGTATAATTGAATCACTTCGTTTTTTGTAGCATACTCCAATGTTGGGTGTGAATTGTATAAGCTAGTAATTAAATATCTTTCACCATCCCAATGAATTATTTTTTGCTCACAACAGATGTATGGGTTTTCGTCATCATTATCTGGGGTCTTTTGAAAACTAAGATCTTCTGATATTGGAGCATAAGAAACCATTTTAAAATAATCATACAAATTTTGTAATTTCAAAACTTGTTCTTCAGTGGTAACATTTGGTAATTTTTCAAGCATAAAATTTATTTTATTTTTTAATTAATGCCATCTATTGAATGGAGCAGGATCTAAAATTAATTTATTATCTAGTGGACTGAAAAACCAAAAATACTTTTCCCAAACTTCAGCCCTTACTTTATCAGCACCTTGCGATTCTATTAGTTGCCAATAGTTTCTCCAGTGCTGCCCAGCTGAAATTGGTAAATTTGTTGCCGCGTATGCAGCGGCTCCATTCTTTGCTTTTTTATAAAAATGATCCCAGCTTCTATATGGAAAGTGTCTTATATATATGGTATCGGTACAAGTAATTAGTTCCGATTCACTAATTACACTATGGTTTCCTTGTGCAATAGCCAAATCATTGGTCCACTTTATTGCCACCTTTGGCAATGGGTTTATATCTGTATGTCGCCATTTCATGTCAGCAAATGGATTACCGGTTTCAGGATCCAATGCAGTCCTAAAATGATTAATAATAGGCACATTTATTACCCTCACATAATCCGGCAATGAATCAATTACTTCGGGGAACCTGCCAGCTGGGGCGTACCAAAGTTCATCGCAATCAAAAGGTATTATCCAGTCTGCGCCATAATCATTCTTAGCCAGTATTGCTAAATTAGTCATTTTAGTGCTTTGCCAATATCCAATTTCGGGATCGTCTATTATAACAATTTGGCACTTATGTCTTACATCGGCTTGGAGCCTCAGTAATTCACTTTTGGTATTATCAGTTGATAAATTATCAGCTGCAATAATTCCATGAACTCCCTCACTTACCATATTCAATAGTGAATTATATACAATATCTTCTTCATCCTTAACCATTGTAATTGCCCAGATCTTATTCATACTTTTGTTTTAATAGCCGAAGCCGTTTCTAATTTCACCAATATGTGTAACTTTTGGTGCATCAAATTTATGTCCTAAAAATGCACTTTTATAATT
>Ga0214173_100002_pt1 | contig 115327 bp, 128 predicted proteins | sample TroBogEpilimnion_34_FD_153011 | JGI IMG/M metagenome (GOLD analysis project Ga0214173, IMG submission 153011) | Freshwater microbial communities from Trout Bog Lake, WI - 25JUL2007 epilimnion | ecosystem: Environmental > Aquatic > Freshwater > Lake > Epilimnion/Euphotic zone | place: Trout Bog... | reverse complement strand
AAGAAATGGAAATATGGAATAATGAAAATACAAGAAGTGTAATTTCTCAAAAATTCTATGAAGAAAGACAACAAATAACACAAGAGATAAATGATATATTTCTAGTATTAAGAGGGGATGATAATACAGATTTTGCAGAAACATGGGAAATTATTCTTAGCAACATTTATGGTCATAGAGATGAAGATAACCAACCTGTAGGAACTGAATTAACAGCAAAAGCCACTGCAAAAATAAAAGATGCAATGGAAAGACTGGAGGAAATAAAACAATCTGTAACAGGAAGTTCAGGACTTTCTCCTTTAAAACAATCAAGATTGTCAGAACTTATAGAGAAGTTAAATCAGAAAACTATAACAAATGCAGAAAAAGATGAAATGAAAGCTCTTTTTAATGAACAAAAGAGTAATGGTCTTTCAGAATCTGCTAAAAAAAGACTTGCTGTATTATTTGATAAACTTAAAGAATTACAATCGAGAATACCTACAGAATACTATGTAGATTCCTTTAACAATCTTTCTCAAAAATATGGTGTTTCAATAGATGCATCAGGCAATGAACAAACAGCTTTAAATCAAAATGGTGAATATGTCCCAATTCTTGAATCAGATAAATTAAATCAACTTTTAAAAAATGACGATTTCAAGAACTGGTTTTATGCCAATCATATAGAAGTGGAGTACTTTAATACAGATACACAAGAACAGGATCTGAAATGGCAAAGATTATTTCAATGGAATAGGATTATTCCAAATGACCCTAAATATATTGAAACAAAACCTGCTTTAAAATATTCTGTCAGAGTTGTTAAAGATGAATATAAAACTAAACAAATTGTAGGAGAAACTATTGACAATGCCGGAAACTATCTACCAAAGACAGATGGTAAAACTGATAAATATATAAACAAGAAGTATGAAAGACTTGAAAATAGCAGAAGTGAGACAGATAAAGTATTATTTAAACTGCTTCAGGCACATACAAAATACATGCTTAAAGCACAGGAAAATATACCTGACAAAAACAAACTTTATTTAGACCTTCCAAGAATAAGAAAAACTAAAACAGAAAGGACAATGAAACTCATTAAAGAGCTTCAGGAAAAACCTTCTGATATTCCATCAGTTGTATGGTCAGGAATAAAATCTAAAATTGCATCTCTTACAGACTTTAACCAGGATGAGGGCAATTATGAAAATGTTTTTGCAGATAAATATGGAAATGAATTTACATCAATTCCTATAAAATACATAGGAAGATTAGAAGCTGAAGATGTTTCATTGGATATTTTCAGGGCTGTAATGAAATATACACACTCTGCAAAAATAAATCAAAAACTTATAGAATTATCTCCTGTTGCAAATTCTTTAGAAAGAGTATTGAAAAATGAAGACTACACTCCTGTAGATACAAGTAAAAAAATAATAGGAAAAAAAGGAAGAAGTCCAAAAGGAAAAACAAATGTAAGATCAGAAGCTATTCAGTCCATTATAAAAAGACAGTTTGAGGGTCAGGAAAAGAAAATGGAAGCAGGTAAATTATTGGAAACTGTTGTAGGACTTATAAAAAAATTAACAGTTATTAAAAGTATTGCTTATGACCTTCCTGCATCTTTGGCAAACGTAATAAGTGCTGAAACACAAAACTTTATAAATGCTTCAAATGGAGTGATTACACACACCAATCTTGCAAATGCTCACACTATATTCTTTTCAGATTATGTTCCTTCATTTATGAAAGAATATTGGGAAAATAAAATAGGTGAAAAAACATTGCAATCACAATTATTTGATCTTTATGGGTTTGTACAATCACATTCTCATGAAGATAAAATAGGAGAAAAAGTATCATCTTCAAAAATAAAAGATGCTTTGGCTTTACATTGGCTTTCAAATCATAGAGAATGGGGAGAGTTGTTTGTTCAATCTGTAAATGCTTTAGCTTATATGGATGCCATAAAAGTTGATGAAAATGGCAGAACAATACCTCTCCACCAAGCCTATGAACTTGATAAAGATGGAAAAATAAAGCTAAAAGATGGAATTTCTGATGAATGGTCTCCAATAGGTATTAAGTTTAAGCAACTTAAAGAAATGATTGCAAATCATAACAATAGAATACATGGTAACTATGCAAAAGGTATTGATAAACCAGAAGCTGAAACTTATACATGGGTGTCTATTTTTATAATGATGAAAAGATTCTTCACTTCCATGTTTTTAAATAGGGCAGCAGCATCTGATGTAAAACTAACTAAATATGGACTTAGATCTTCTGCCAGATTTAACACAAGAATGGGAGCAGAACATGGATATTATTTAAAAACATTGGATTTATTTGCCAGAGAACTTGAAAGCAAGTCACAAACAGGTGAATGGGCTAAATTAACTGATAGTGAAAAACAAGCTTTACTAAAATCTACATTAGATGCAGGATTTATATTAATGGCTTATTTATTGGTTCGCTTTGCTTTTGGTTTTGATCCAGATGATAAAGATAAATATAAAAAACTTAGAAATAAATCATGGTCTGAAAATCAAGCTCTCTATCAAGCAGCAAGATTATATACAGAAACATCTACATTTCTAAACCCTTATCAGTATGGTGAATTTATATTTGATTCTCCTATGATTTGGCAAACAATAAAATCATGGGGAGATCTTATAAAATATACAATCAGTCAGGAAAAATACAGAACTGATTCAGGAATGTATAAAAAAGGAGAGTCTAAAGCAAAAGCAAGACTATATAAAGTAACAGGTATAGAAAAAGTCATGAAAGCAGGAGATGAAGATCAATTAATTCAAGACTATTTGAAAATGAGAGCCAAATGATGGATTTGCATTATAAAAAGGCTTAAAACCTTCAAAATCATATTTATTTGCGAGAATTTTGAATTCTTCAAAATCTACTTTTTCATTTTCGTAATATCCAGGATCTTCAAACATTTGAAAAAATAAGGATTTTGGATTGTCTACGTCAATATATCCAAGTCCTATTATTTTATCTCCTAGAGTTCTTTTAAAGTATTCTATCATTGATGTAATTTTATGAAGCAAATATACTTCATTTTTTTGATTTTAAATTGTTAAAAATTTGATTATTGATAAATTGTTTGTATATTTGTAACTTAAACAAACAATAAAATGGAAGAAAAAGAAATAACTGAACAAGTGGAAAAAAGTCCTTTGGGTTTTACAGCTAAAACAGATGTTCCTGCAATGGTGACATTTCAACAGTTTTTTGATGTTATGAGAATTGTAGACACCCTTAATACTTTGATAAGTCTAATAAAACAGGAAAATTTCAAAGCTGACAATATGAGATACTATTTTGATACAGATCTTGTAGAAACTACAGATGAAAATGGAAAAATTGTAAAAACGCTTAGAGAAGATTTTTGGAGTAAAGAACAACCAAACCAAATATAGAAAAGAAAAAGGGACTAATTATAGTCCCTTTTTTATTTCCATTAATTTTTCCCATTGTTCTTTATGTACTAATTCTTCCAGAGGTATTTGTATTTTTTCATCATATTCTTCCTGAGATGTTAGATGATAAACACCATTTTCACAAATATCACATAGATAATACCTGCACTCTTTTCTATACCCCTTTCCACTTTTCAAAGCTTCCTTAAGTATTGTTTTAGCACTTTTAAGATTCAGTTTTTTCTTGTTGCATTTCATTATCATTATTTAAACAGGCAGCAGTATGATTATAAAAATCATTCATAGTTCTGTTTACTTTTCTGATATTTGCATCTCCTCTTTCTATTTTTTGTTTCCATTCCGGAAGAGATTTACACCAGACATGCTTTATCCAGATATTTTCAGAACTATGCGTCCCTATAGGACCATTTATATTTTGCCCAAATTCATTTATATATTTTCCAACTATTGTAGCTTTATGAGGATTAGGAAAGTCCAATATAACTTTAGGATTTATGAAAGATTTAATAAGATGATGCTTATACCATTGTTTATATTCTGACATTGGTTGAGGGTTTTCTATATATGGATTAGCTCCATACATACGCCAATATAATCCCAATGCATCAAATTTTCCATATTTGTCCTCAAGATCTTTAATATCCTGTTTAATATTCATAGTTTTTGATTGATATAATTCATCAGAATCCAAAAATCCCATATAGTCATATTGTTTAAATTTTTTAGCGCAATCCAAATAAGCTCTTGACTGACTTCTAAATTCTTCATCTTTCCAATCTATAACTTCTACATTAGGATACCAACCTTCATCTTTTCTTAAAAAACTCCTTACAGAGTTAGTGCTATTATTGTCATAAATAATAAAATTATCTATCCCAATTTTAGTATGATGACCCAGCCATTCCCCTAAATACTCATTTTCATTTTTTATTATAAGACAACACGCTATTTTCATTTTGTTAATTTTAGGAAAGGGGCAATTGATACAGGAATTCCCGCAACAACTACCCCTTTTTTTTAAATATTCAGCAGACAGTGGTTTAAACAATATTAAGAATTTTTAATTGTTTTTCATGCAAATAAAAACAAATCAATCTTTCCAATACAAAAGTGTGGAAGGTATAATGATCAAGTCCTGTCATTTCTTTTAGTTTTTCAGGAGCTATACCACTTACATAATTTGCATCTTCAAAATATTCTTTATCATTTTCCATAAATTCCAAAGCAGGAATCACCCATTTCTCTACATATTCTTTATAATTTTCTGTTTTCATTATAAAAAAGTTGGAATATGTATAGTTTTCTTTGTCGAAATTATATTCTTTTCCAAGATGTAAAAGAACTCTTTTAAGAAGTTCCTCCAGTTTTGGATGATTATTGTAGCTGAATTCAAGATATTCTTTAGTGGTTTTCCAGTATCTTCTTGACAGATTTATAAATTCATACTCTTCAAATTTTTTATGCTGTAAAGTTTTAAGAAGAATATTTTTCATAATTCCTGTTTTATTCAGAAATTTCCAACTAAACACTCCTATATATTCTTTGTTTTCTTTGCTCAAAATATCAATAATAGGATTGTATTCAAATCTCCAGGATTTTTGTTCCAATATTCTTATAGCAGAATTATCATATTTTGTATATTCTACAATTTGATTCTCGTCATAAACAACACTGTAAATATCCAAATTATCTATTTTTGGACTCAAATCTTCATTAACCAAAGCACCTATAAGAGATTTTGTGTTTTCAAATCTTTTCTGAAAATCAGCATCTTTAAGATTTACATTAACAATATGATTGAGAATAATATCTCTATGAGTTTTATCAAGAAGCCTAAGAATTGTTTCTTCATATTGTAAAGCACTTTCAGCCACTGCTATTCCTTTAAGTTCCTTTCCTGTATATAAAATACTTCCTACAGGAATAGTTTTACTTATTGTACATTCCATTAATTTCAATGCAGATTTACAAACATTGAACTCTGTAGATTCCAAAGGAAGCAAAACAACATCTATGTCATTATAAAGTTCCATATATCTGTCTACAGGTAAGCTATTTTTTATAACAACTTTCAGATTCTTTTTAACTGTAAACATTTTTATAACTTCTTTCCATGCCGGGTCAGATTCATCTACACCACAAATATAAAATTCACATTTTTCTGCAATTTCCTTATTTTTGGCAATTCTATTTATAACTCCCTTAAGTAATTTCCAATCTGGAACATGGCTTACAGATCCCAATAGTCCTATTCTAAGTTTATCACTTTCTGTTTTAACCAAAGAATAATCAGCAGGGTCAAGAAAATTAGGAAGAATTGCTACATTCGTATTGTATTTCATTACTTGTAATGCAAGTCTTTCAGTTGTAACCATTACAGCATCAGCAAGAAGCAAATTCTGTATCACCATATTCTGTACATAATTTACAGCAATAGGACTTGTATAATAAGGATGAGTATCACTAAATTGCCAAAAATCATCTACACTATAAAGTATTTTAACTCCTTTAGCCTGTAACTGTCCTAATTCCTGGACACTAACTTCCAAACTCCAATGGAAAACAAGAATATCAAATTCTCCTTTAAGAACATCCTGGTCAAACTTTTTAAATTCTATTTCTATTTGTTTGCCATCAAGATCAAGTCCATTTATTTTATTTAGAGGATAGTTAATCCTATGAAAATGACTTCCGCTAACTTCATTGGTTATAGCCAATACTTTAATTTTCTCCATTTAGTCTTTTTTTGTTTCTTTCAAATGTTTTAATATCTCTCAAATAATCTTTTAGCTCATGTAAATCCATGTATTCCAGCTTACTTTTATCCCAAGCTCCTTCTTTCAGGCATTCTTTAAATAACGCATAGCTATTTGGAAATGTAATAATTTCTTCTACTAATTTGTGTTTTTCTGTCATTTTATATTTATTATAAGGTATTTATAATGTTTACATACTCTAGTAGGTTTAGAAAGCACTTGAAATTTCTCCCCTCTTGTACCAACACATATTTCCCCTAGTTTAAGATCTGCATTTGCAAAAAGTATGTAATAAGCCTTTTCAAGAATATTAAAATACCAAATTCTTTTAAAGAAGTATATTATTTTTTGCATTTCTTTTTCAATTCTATATAATCTTTCAGTATTTCTTCCTGTCTTGGAGTGGGTTCTGTAAATATCACCCATGTTCCATCCCCACTAGGATGTTCTATTTTAATTTCTATCATATTTTATATTTGTCTTTAAGAATTTGTGTGTATTCATACATTTTTTCACAGGATTTTGGATTTGCTTCCCAATTTGCATGTACATCAGGAAGAACAATTAATACATTTTTTTTGTTAAAAGCCATTTCAGGATGTGTGCTTTTAGGGATTTGGTGACTATAACAGCAAATATTATTTCTATATATTGTTCCGGACATAAGAATATCTGTCTCAAAACATGTCACATTTCCATTTTTATCAGCCCTTTCATCCCATAAAGATAAATAAAAATCAAACAGTTGTTTAGTTAAACTTGCTTTTTTCTTTTTCTTCTCTATTCCTCTTTCTGTTATCTTCTTAAGAGGTTTTTTAGGAACACAACTTTGGCAATAGCCCTTACTGAAAATATACTTTTCTTTATTACACCCCTTGCACAGTTTCTTCTTTCTTTGTATCATCTTCAGGTTTTAAGCAGTAACAATTTGTATGTATTCCCTGCAATTTAGAATTATTTTGCATTCCTAAAAATATCTGTTCATCCTGATTTCTAGGCTGTATTTGTACATTTGTACTTATACAAAACAGATCTTTTTCAAATTTACCAAACCCCTGAGAAACCATGTCTTGAAACATGGCTCTCAGAGAATTTAGTCTATTGTTTAGATTTGGTATTATTTTAATGTCAATTTGATTCATTTAATATAATTTTCCATGTTTATACCCTCTAATGGAATTATGATGTGTTATCAGATCAAACAATTTATCTAAATCTATATTAAGTCTGTAAGCAGTGTGAAAACATCTTATCATACAATCAACAAGTTCAGCTTCAACACCTTCTTTAATGTGATTTTTAAATTGTTGTTTGAAAGCAGAAACAAGTCTTTTCTCTTTTTCTTCTTCAGATAGATTTGAGTTAAGAGAATTTTTAATTTGACTCATTCTATCTTCAAAAGCTTCTATATCTGAATGTTTTCCAATTCTGCTGGCTTCAACCATTTCTGAACATTCTGTTGTAATCAATGCAGCAAGTTCAGCAATGTTTATTTCCCTGTCGCTAAATCCATTTTGAGAATTTATAGTTCCAACAAAGTCTCTAAGTTCATTAAGATTGGTTTTAGGCATTTTCTATTAGTTTATTATATATTTTTCTTATTTCTGTTCCTAAAGTTTGATCGTGAGATTCATTTTCTATCAATGTTATTACATCTGTAGTGAATGCGCCAAGTCTCATTTTTTGTTCACAGTAATTTGCTCCATCTAAAAGTTCATCCTGTAAATGTTTTAGATAATTCTCATCATTATTATCCCAAATAGTTGTCCCATATTTCTTAATTCCAACAGAACTCCTATCAAGGAGTTTCTGTCTTACATTTTCTACAATTTGATCCATCATATGTCTTTAAATTTAATATTTAATTTTTCTAAATCCAACACCTCATTTTCAGGATTGAAAAACTCATCAAGTTCACAACCAATTAAATGTCCTTCCGGAAGTCCTAATTCTAACTCGATCTTTCTTCTATATTCATCTGTCTGACAAATAATATGAAATTCTTTAGTTAGTTTCCCATTGTTGTTAAAAAATATATTAGCATAGGTTTTTCCAAGTTTGCTATATAATCCACTTGCCACAACATCTTTAGCAAATTGGTATTTTGAATCTATTTTCATAACCAACACTATAAAGTTATTGGTTACGTGATACATTCCCACAAAATTATTAAGAGTTTTGAGATATTCATAAAATGAATAAAAATTAGTGTATAATATTTTGTCTTTTGGAACAAACACCATATAAACTTCATTTTCCCATTTATCTGGACAGTCTTTCCAGGAGTGATAAACTCCTTTCAGTCCTAAATATCTCAAAATATCTATTGCTTTTAAATGAACATTGTCTAATATAATAGACAGTTTATCCAATCTCATTCCTAAAGTTGGCAATAAATATCTTATTGTTTTATTGTCCTTATATGGTACATCAGGACAAAGATCAGGTTTTATCATCAAATAAGGATTTTACTACTTTAAAATTACAACTGTTTTGAAAATCTTGAAATTCTGCATTTTCTGTAAGATCATTATCATACAAATATACACAATTTTCATCAATTTCATATTTACACTTGTCTCCAAAAGTAAGTTTTAGCAAATCCTTCATTGCTTTTTTGTCTGTTTTGTTTTTCATCAGTCTTTGTTTTTCCATATTTATAAATATAGGCTTTATCCTTTCAAAATGTTCCAATTTGAACAATCCTTCATAAAGTCCTCCTTCATGTATAACTATGTTCCTGTCAATAAAAAGAGCCTTTTCTTCTGCTTCTTCTTCTAGTATCAGTAAAAGATCATAAATATCTTTATCCTGATCAAATGCTTCCTCTGGTATCTTATCTTCTGATACCCAACTATATGCTACTAAATTCATTAACTTATTAAATGTGGTTTACCTTCAATATGTCCTGCGTTTGTAACCTGAACAAATTTTGGTTTAAATTCTTTTAAGTTATTAGCCCCTGCATAAGACAAGGCACTTTTAACTCCATCTATAACATCAGACAACACTTCTTTTACATTTCCCTTATATGGAATTATTGTACTTTCTCCTTCTATGTTCCTAACAGCCTGTCCATTATTGATCTTGGTCTCAAATGAAGCTGCTCCTTCATATTTCTTATATAACCCATTAGGTTTTCTAATAAGACTTCCAGGTGATTCTGTTGTACCTGCAATCATAGAGCCAATCATTACACTTGAAGCACCTAAAGCCAATGCTTTAGCAATATCTCCACTTGTTCTTATACCTCCATCTGCAATTACAGGAACCTTTGCAACTTTTATTATATCTATCAGACATGAAACATTTGGCACTCCAAAACCTGTTTTTAATCTTGTAGTGCAAAGACTTCCTCCTCCTATTCCCACTCTTAATGCATCTGCTCCCCAATCCTGTAAATCTATAGCTGCTTGAGCTGTGGCAATATTTCCGGCAATAATATCTCCTTTAAATAAAGGTTTTATTTTGTTTATAGCCTCTTTTACATTCTTGTGATGTCCATGAGCAACATCTATAAGAATAACATCCACTCCACTATTAATTAACTCTACAGCCCTTTCAAGATAGTCTCCTGTAGCACCAACTGCTGCTACAATAGGGGAATGCATTCTATTCATTAATAGACATCCAACTACATCTGCTTGTTGTTCTATAGACATAAATCTATGAATACAGCCTGTTGCTCCAAATTCCATTAATTCTATAGCCATATCCAACCCACAAACTGTAGGCATTGGAGCAGCTATAATAGGCATATTTATAGAAAAGTTTATTGTCAATTTTGTATCTAAAGAAATGTCTTTTCTTGATTGTATTTCAGAATACTCTGGAATCAATTGTATATCGTCATATGTTAATGCTATTTTCACTTATTATTTTTTTTATTCTTTTAATAATTTGTTTTTTAGTCTGATTATCAAAACTTTCAACATCGTCACCAATTATATAATCACTAATACCCATTGTAAAAGCTATTTTATGATTTTCATTATAAAAATTCAAATCCCAACTTTTAATATATCCTCCTAATTTCCAACCTAACATGTATACTTTATATAATTCTTCTTCCATTTTTTTAATTATTTTGCTATTTCAGAAACTGCTTCGTTCCTTACATTTGTTTTATTTAAAAATTCCATTACTTTTGGTTCTATAACTGTTCTTGTATATTCTTCATTATCAGAAAGATATTGTATTGCGTTTGCTTTTCCAACAACTTTAAGTTCAGGAAGATCAGGAAATGTATAGGTTCTTCCTGTTACATTTATAACACCAAATTCTATAGCCAGATCTGCAATTTCAGAAAATACATCAAAACCCTCATCCCATTTATAAACAACTGTTCCCACTTTAAAAGGAGGAGCAAGTTTATTTTTTATCACTGTAAATTTCATGATGTTTTGTTTATTCTCCCTGTCTATCTCACTTCTTGTCACTCTTATTCTTACATGAGCATAAAAAGGAATAGCTTTTCCTCCTGAAACTGTTGTAGGATCACCATATCCCCCTATCTTTTCTCTGATTTGTTGAATCATTACAAGACAAGTATTGCTTTTTTTCAAAGCATCCATAACAAGTCTCATTTTATCACTGTTAAGTCTTGCCTCCAAACCCATAACTACAGAGCCTTCAAATCTTGCTGCTGGAGCAAATGAAGTTACAGAATCTATAACTATGCATCCAAATAGCCCACTATTTAATGAATCCACTACAACATCATACATATCTTCTAATGTTTTTGGGCAAGCTGTTGTAAGTTTGCTGTTATCTATTCCAAGATGTTCTCCATAAAATGTTGTATATCCATCTTCTCTATCAATAAGTAGACAATTATCCCCATAAGTTTTTTGACAATTTGCTATTATGTCATAAGTTGTTGTAGATTTACCTGCTGAAGTATCTCCATCCAATGTATATAGTTTTCTTTTTGCAAATCCTCCAATTCCAAGAGCATTCTTAAGACTAATTGATGTAACCGGAATTACATCTCCATAATTTGATTCTTCTACAGCATTTACAATTACACCTTTGCCAAATTTCTTATTTAAAGAACTAAGAAATTCTTTCATCTTGTCTGCTGTTTCTTCTGCCTTTACTTTTGCCATTTTTTATTTGTTTTAGAAAGTAAAAATAGCCAAAACCCCTGTATTTACAAAGACTTTGGCTATTTATATTTACCAGTTTTCCTTTATTTGAAATCTCCTGAAAACTATTTCAGGATTGTATCTCATTCCATAATTATTAAACCACTTTTTGATTATGAGTATTCTTGTCTTGTTTAATTTATATTTCATTTGAATTCTTGTAATTCAACTATTCCATTGTTATCAAAATTCTCTTTGGAAATATTCCAAATGTCATTTTCCTGTGCCCATATAAAAGCACCCATAAGTTGATCTATTCCTCTATAATGTCTTCCATTATTTGTAAATCCATATAGTCCCTGATCTGTATGCACCCAATTTAATTTATATACCAAAGGTCTTCTATTGTTTTTAGAAGTGTCTGCTACAATAAATTTCATAGGGAGAATGCTATAATCAGACATGTTGTTTTTAGCAGCCCATACTTTTATTCCTTTATGATAAAATGCCTGTTGGAGATAATATCCATTCTTAAGATAAGAATAATTAAATTCCTCATTGTCATATGTACACTTAAGATCATAAGGTTGGATTTGTTTGATTTCATGATCAATATCAATAGCATCTGCTTCCATTTTGCAATTCACTCCTTTATAGTTAAATTCAATTGCAAATTTGGTAAGATATTCTCTATCGTCATTTCCATTAAATATATCTTTTGTAAAATCATCTGTAAGAAGCTGATTTACAAGATATTTAGCTTTTTCAACAACAAAAAGATCAACCACTTTCTTTCCAATAGAATTTATCAGAGTTTCAAAATATGATTGTCCGTTATTTACAAAATCCTCAAGAGCTTTTGCCGGAGTTTTACCTTTATATTTACCTGCTGCTTGTATATTTTTAAGAGCTTCTTCAAATCTTGATTCAAAAGTGCTGCTGATTTCTCCTTCTTCTGTAATGCTTGATTTTGTAAGTTTGAATATCTCATCTGCAAGATCAAATACCTGTGCACTTGTTCTTGTTCCCTGAAACACTGTAAATTTATCTTCAAATTTAAAATCAAATTCAGCCTCATTTCCTCTGCACTCCAATAAATAAAAATCCACAAGATCACCAATTAACATTGCCTGAGAAGTAGTTTCTTCTCTTGGCTCTTTGAGAATGAACAACTTATAAAAAGTTGAAGGATTCTCGTCAAATACTTTAAGCATACTCTGATTAAGAGCATCTATTTTTCTATATTCCTCTTTAGGGGTTTGTCTTACTATCTGCATAAATTTCTTTTTTAATTAAATCATAAACGTCATAATAAATATTCTCAGCTAATTGAGAATAGAGTTTTGTCATAGACCCATCTTCAGCAATTTCACTTTCATGAATAATGAATTTAAAATACTTTGGAAGTATTTGTTCTACAATTGTTTCTGCTACAATACTTGATCTGAATTCGTTTTCCATTTTAGTCTATTTTAGATTTTTTATATTCCTCAGTTTTAACTTTATGACATTTTTTACATAGCACCTGATACATTTTTGGATCTTCTGCTGTAAGTTTTTGTATAAAAGGAACAACATCTTCCCAATCTTTCAAACTACCACATTCTATTTTGTGATCAATTTCTACAGATTTCCTATCAAACCACTTTAAACAATGAGCACATTGAAACTCCCATTTCAATTTCTTGTTATCAGATTCAGAAGGTCTCCTGGCATCTAATAAAGCTTGTTGTATTGGTTTATAATATCTAAAACCATTTCTAAGCACTTGTCTTATTTTACCAAAAAACATACTTTTTGTCCAAAGCCCCATATTATGAGGTCTTTCAAGATTTTTTCTAGGAGTTCTTTTTTTCATTTTTTTATTTTAAGTTCTTCACGTTTAACAGGAGTGAACATATATCCAGTTTTACAAAATTTGGGAAAATCAAAATAATTGCCAAATTCTAAAACCTCTCTTTGTGTAATTTCAAGATATTTTTCTTTTAATTCATTTGTTGTTTCTATTTCAAAACTTTGAATCATTTGTTTAATACCTGTTATTACATCCCAATCATTTTCAGAATTTAGCAATTGTTTTATTTTTTCTGCAATGTTCATATTGCAAAGTTATAAAAAATAATCAGAAATATAATAAAACCTTTCAATCCTTCCAGCTTTTGATAATACTCATATTATTAAAAAATATTTCATTTATTTTTCCATCAATTTCAATTAATCTTTTTCCACTTCCTATTGCATGAATTATAGTGCTATGATCTCTTCCTCCAACCAATTTACCTATTTTTTTTAATGTTAGTTTGGTATTAAACGTAATAGCATAAATTGCAAGATGTCTTGCTTCCACTATGTCTCTTTTTCTTGTTTTAGACTTGATCTGTTTAGTTGTTAAATTACTTGTTTTTGCAAAAAGTTCTATTATTTTTTCTGCTTTTACAGATTCATTAGATGAAATAATAGGTTTTTCCTCTATAAAAGTATAAGGTTTTGTATCCTTGATCATTTTTTCAAAAGCAAATAATACACCTCTGTCATAAGGAGTTTTAAATGCATTTGGTATATTCTTGATTCTTTCTATTTCTTTTTCAAATTGTTCTGTTTCTATTATTTTTACCATTTTTGCATTTTTACTACTTTGTAATTAAAAGGATTTCCAAAATTTGTAACCCCGTCAGGAGTTATAAGTATCATTGTTGGTATTTTAGCTTTTATTGTAATATTTGGAATATATCCATCAGTTGTTATTATACAAAAATTCCAATTATTTTTTTTATAATTTTCATTTGCATAGACAATTGCAGAATTCAAATCTGTACCACCACATTGAGTTCTTTCTATTTTTAATTTTCCATCATATTCTTTAGCTCCTGCTGAATCCACCTCCTGATCCCAACTAATATAATCAATATCACCCCCTGCTTTCCAGACATTATATAATTCTGAATTGCATAATTCAAGCATTTCATCTGAAACTGATCCACTTGACATTTGTATTCAATATAAGTCGTTAATTTATATTCGTTTATTAAACTGCTTATAGTTTCCTATAAGATTAGACTATATCATCACCCCATAAGGGTGTGTAGCACTTCCACTCACTTGAGTGTACTTCCATCACTGGAATAGTCGTTGAACTTTTATCCTTTAATTAGGATACTTAGCTGCTGATTGCCCAATCTTTGTCTCTTTTACTATACACAAATCATTACTGTTTGTAGGAGTGTACAAAGCTCTAAGGGGTTTCCAGTCAATTCACTACATACTTATAAAAAATTACTTTTTTATAGGACTCTTGACATTATTGATTAATTTATTATATTTTCTGGACAAAAATATTGGTTCATCTTTATATAACCATTTTATAAATTTTGATAATTGTTTATTTCCACCGTAATTAAAACTTCTAGTATTTGTATTTCTTTCAGGGTATCTTTCATATAATTTAGTTTTTTTAAAACCTAACTCTTTTATTAATATGTTTTGATATTCTAAAATAAATGCCTCTGTCCCAATAATACTAATGTTAATTTCACCTGTTTTTTTTGTTAAACTCACTCCACCATCTCCATCAAAATACCCCAACATAAAACTTTTAATTAATTCTTTTTTTAAAAAACTTGGAAAAGTTAATAAATGTGTTTTGTTAGGAACAACTCCCCACTTTTGTATTGTATTAAAAATATGCTTTGAGTAAATATTTATAGTTGCAGTATCTTCAAAATTACACTTTTTACCATAAATAATATTATCTTTTTTTCTACTTATTTTTATATCTCCTGTATATTCTATACAATCTTTAAATTGTTTTAAAATATCAATATCTGATATTTTTAAAGATATTCTTAAAGAATCTTTTGATATATTTCCGTCAGCATATATTAATCCAAGCCAATAAGCTTTTTCTTTTGTGTCTATTAAATCAAAATAGTTTTCATTAAAATCATATTTTTTAGCACTTTTTAAATGATAAGGTATGATTTTAATATTATTTAATTTTAATATTTTTGCAACAGAAGTGTTTGTTGTATTGTACTTTTTAGCTATTTGATAGCAATTTAAACCATTTTTATAATCAGTTATAATATCATCTTTTATAAAATAATTTTTATTTTTTATTAAAGAATAATCTGTAAAAGATAAATTTAATCTTTTTAGTTTACTATAAATGTTTGATTTTAAGGTGCTAAAAATACTTTCTAGTTGTTTAACAGTTGTTTTTTTATCAATTATCAATTTTTTAAGAAGTTCTTCTTCTTCTTTTGTCCATATTTTTCTTTTTTTAATCATTTTTAATTTTTGTTAGTTTTAATGAGAAATAGTTCCACATATAAAACACAAAAACCATGCCAATTTTTAATCTGAAGCAAATAAACCAGATACTTTAAATTTAAATTTTGTAGAAGGATTTTCTTCAAATCTCCTACTTGGTCTTTTTCTGTTAGCCATAATATCTGAAGAAACTGTACTTCCTACAAATCTTCTTAACAAAGCTTTCCAACTAACAGATTCTTTTATTTTCTGTATACTTTTTAGTACACCCTCTAAATGAGAAGGAATATTTCCATTTTGCTTACTTACCTCTTCAGCTATTTTTTCAAGCCTATTTACTATATCCCTTTTAAGTATTTCTTTTTCTATATCTGACATTCCTTCTGTCACTTGTGACCACGTGGGATGGGAATCAATTTTTTCTTGGTTATCAAGAAGATCATCAAGATTTTTGCAACCAGAAGTTCCATTTTTATTTCCAGGTTCTCCTGCCTTGCTATCTTCTTTCCCTTTAGATTCTTCTTTCTTATTTTTTGCTTCCTTAAATATTCTGTAATAATAAACACTATCTTTTTCTTCTTCCAATTTTAATTCAGGGAAGTTTTTTGGCAATATTCCTCCTTCTATAAATTCTATTTCTTCTTTATAATTATTTATAAGTCTTGAATTTATAGATGCATCCATTGCAATATTGTCTAAAGGTGATTCCATTCCAAATTTCCTGCTCATTGTAAAGCAAGAATCTATAAGGTGCATAGTTTCATGCAAAACCAAAAATTTCCTTTGCTTTTCATTCAAAGTTTCCCAAAACTCAGGATTGAATAACATTACAGGAACTCTTGCATTTTCATGTTTTGCAAGACATGCTGTAGGTATTCTCTTATTGAAATATTTGTTAACTTCTGTTAAAAATATTCCATAAAATACTGTCTGTGAACTATTTAAGAGTTGAAAGCTTATATTCTGTAATTCTTTTTCTTGTTTTATGTAATTCATTTTATTGGTTTTTTAGTAAGTAAATACTTAGGAGTGTAATTCAAAGAAACCTCATCTCCATTTTTTGACCATAATTTGTATTTACCTTCCTTATCAAGTAATAGGGTCAAATCGTTAGTTGACATTTCTTTTATTAATATATTTGCAGCTAATTAGCTGTTTCTATATCATCAGAATTTAACATTTCTTTAACACTCATAACAATTTAATTTAAGACACAAAAATAATAAAAAGGGGCAAAAAATATTGCCCCTTTTATGTTAATTATTGTGTTAATAATGCTATAAGCTTTGGTCTTTTGATCAAATCAGGAAACAGTTTTGCTGTCTTTTTAACAGAAAGCAATACAAGATCTGGAGACATGTAATTGCTTTCCATAATAGAAGCATAAACATCCACCATATCCTTAGTGAATTTTTTATGATTCACCAAAGTATAATTCATAATTCTCCTACTCAAAATAGAAGAAATATCAATTCTTTTGTTTCCTTCTGTTCCTATTACAGATTTCAATTTATCCAACGCATCTTCTGCTTTACCTTTTAGCAACTCTTCAGGAGAAGGGAGTTTATCTAATTTATTTTCAATAAATTTATTCAACATCAAAAGATGTTCTACAGGAAGAGAATTTTGACCAAGAAGGAAAACCGTGTTCCAATTTTCAGAAAGATTATTAGCAAGACCTTCACATAGATGAAAGAACTTAGTCCAAACTCTTAGATTTCCTTTCTTAATGGCATTTCCATCATCATCTTTACTTGATCCTTCAATAATTTCAGGATGTTTAAGAAGAAAATTAATAAATGAACTGCTAAGTCCTGCCGGTTCAGCATAATCTAAAGCCCAATCGTTAACACTTGCTTTCATTTTTAGTGTCAAAAATCTTGTTTTTTGAGCCTCATCCAGAGATACAACTGAAAAGCTTGTGTCACTGTCATCAGGATTGGAAGTTAGAATTACACTTGAACCTTTAGGCAGTTTCCATGAAGTTGTTTCCTGCTCATCAGTTATACGCATACAAGCGTTCATCATCAATGGATTACTTCTAGAAAAGTCATCAAGAACAAGACAAACAGGTTTATCTTCTTTTCCAACAAGCCATTCAGGTTTAGCATAAGACATTCTTGTTTCTCCATTTGCATGATAACCCTGAAGAATAAAATCATTTAGAATTTTATCTGCAACCCAAAGACAATTTTCTTCTTTGCACAATTTATATTGTATGTTTGGAAAACCAACTAACATTTTGTTATCGTAAAGGCTCTTTATCCTTTACTTCTACAGTTTTATTTATAGCTGTAGTTCAGACTATATCATAAATAATTTAAGAATATTGGTATATTCAATTATTTTTCTGCGCTCTTGGCGTTTTACTATCTTCAGCACCACCTGTTAAGACTCCTTACGCTAGTCGTTGAACCTTTTTTATATTTCTATAAAACTTGGCTGCTGATTGACCCTTTTAGGCTTTTCCAGCAATTCACAGAATTTAACGGGGACTTAGTAAGTCAAAATATATAAATTAACATTTTAAAATTTGACTTTTTTGGTTAATCCCCAATTTCAATTTCAGATAGATTGAGTCTTATATAATGATGTGTTTTATTTTCAGCACACACTTGTTTCACCACTGATGTTTTACCAAGTCCTGCTTCACCTTCAATATTTATAGCTACCGGAGCATGTCCTTTTTCAGACAGATCTACATTTTGTTTAATTGTATATCTTAGTATATTTGCTACTTCGCTAGGTATTAATTCTGTGTTCATTTTTTTAATTTTTTAGAAGTTTTTGTTTAAATATTTGTCTTTTATCCATTTAATTTTGGGTTCTGTTTTTCTTGATTTACTCCTTTTCCACCAAGTGTTATAATTTGCTTTACATAACAGCACTAAAAATACATCTGTATTTATCTCATGATCATATTCAAAAAGAATAGACAAACCAAGATTTAAAGTTTCTACATCTGGAGATTGCAGCATTAATTGTATCTTTTCAATCATTTCAGTTGGAATTTCTCCATTAGATGCTTTTAATTTTATGTTTTTAGGGTGTATGTAAATAACATCTGAATTAATAAAATCAATAATATTATTCAACTTTTGCCATCTACCATATCTCCAATGATCTGACATATCAGATTCTTTAAATTCTTCTTGATTAGCAGCACCAAAATAAAAACTAACATCTGGAACTCCTCCTATATGATATTTTGCTTCTTTTTTGTCTTTTACAATTTTATTCTCTGGATTATCCTGCTGAAATTGCCTTCTTGATGTTTTTACTTCTTTGGAGAAATATACATTACCGGGTCCTAATTCTGCTTTATTTTTTATTTTTTCTAGCAGTTTTTTCTGTATATTACCATATTCTGCTTTTGTCAGAATATCTCCCACAACATAATTTTTAATCATATTTTTTCTATTCTGTTTTTAATATTGTTACTTGATAAATTATTATACGCCTCTATTACATTTTTGAGTACTTCTGTATTTCCTATTTGATTTTTTAGGAATTTTTCAATTAAAGCACTAATAAAATATTCCCTTTCTTTTTCAGGAATATGTTCTGATTTAAGAAGCGCACTTCCCAATTCTCTATTTTCCTGTATATCAGAATTAAGCAATTCAGAAATCATTTCATTCATACTTCAGCCTCCTCTTCTACAATTACAACCTGTTTAACAGGCTCTATTTTATCCAATATATAATTTTCCCAATTCATCCTAACTTGTCTGAATCTGCAAATATCATTCATTGTCTTAATAGCAATATCCTTTCTTGAACTTTGTGTTTTTATATCATGTGCAAAAAGAGTCACAAAGTCCAATTTAGATGCCACTCTTAAAACTTTATTTGCTTTATCTAAAATATTCTGATCATAAAGTTTTGGATTGTTGTTGTAAAAATCTACAATCTCTTTAATTATAGTTTTTTCAAATCCATAAAAAATATCATCTGGATCATATTTTTTAAGCAAAACATCCAGTTCATTCATGTCATCACCTATTTGTTTTGATATATAGGTTTTTATTATTTCATGATGCTTCAAAATATTTTCAATATCTGATACTTGGCTCTTTATATAACCCATTGTTGCATATTTTGAAATAACTCCAAAATTGTTTTTCAAATCATCTATGTGAATGAAATTATGATTGTTTTCCTGTTTAAGCATTTTTTCTGTTTTTTCGCTAACCATTATTATTTGTAAATTTGTATCCTTTTTTTGAAATTTTACATAAAGTGATTCTAAATCTTTTCTTTTAGATTCTGTTCCATAAATATGAAGTTTTGGAAGCCTGCTCAAATTTTTCATTTTTACAGGAGCATCTTGCCATACAGCAAACCATGAACAGGATCTTTCAGGTCTTCTTGGGTATTTCAAAAATATTTCTTCTTCTGATTTCTCCACCTTTTCCTTTTTCTTTTTTTCTTTTTTAGGAAGGGTGTTTTCATAATCTTTTGGGATAATATCTTCTATTTTAAGAAACACATTTTTATCATGTTCTTCTTTTAGAAGTTTGAAATCTTCAAACATCTTTTCATGCTCTGAATTTATATCCCTTTCTTCAATATTAAAATGCGTTTGTATAGAAGGATTAATTCCGTCATGTTTTAAAACTATGTCATTTTTACTTTTTTCAATTATATAAAATGTATCATTTTTTGTTTTTAAATAGTCCTGTTCAAATCTTTTCAATCTTCTATTTGTAAGAATAAATGTACTTCTTTCATTCCATGTAAGACTTGTATTTCTTAATAATGTTCCTCTTCTTATTTTATAAGATACATTATACACTCTTCTTCCGTAAAAATTCATAAATCTATGAAAATCATCTAATGTTTTAGGAGTTATATTTTTAAAAGTGGGGAGATTAAATGATCCATGTGTATATGTTTTACAGAACTCTTCAATATCTATTACTTTATTCGCAATCTTGATGGATTTATCATCTCTTCTTATTAATTCTTGCTCATATATTTTAAGATTTTCTGCTTCAAATACTGGATTTTCTTCATTGTATTTATCCAGAAAATATTTAGCTACTTTTTTTACCTTGTTTCTGATCTTTTCTTTATAGCTCTCATCAATTGTTATAACCTCTCTTGTAGGATTGGTTTCAAATTCATTTAAACTAAATCTAAGAGCTATTGGTAATTTTATTCTATTTATTCCTGCTTCTGTCCAATTTATAAAATAGCTGTATTGATCCAAACAAATATGCATTTCATTAAGCTCATTCAAAGTACTGTACTGAAAATCTTCAGATCTCACTATTTTGAATCTTTGGTTAATGTCAATAATGCTTGAAACATCGAAATATTTACTTTTAAAATATGCCAAAGTATCACTATCCCATACAAATTTTATATTTTGAAAATATTTTGCTTTCTGGATGAGCTTATCATAAAATTCATTAATTTCTGTATTTATTTCAACTTCAAAATAAACACCATCCACTTCTTCAGTTTCATAATAATCAGAACATCCAAGAAACAATCCTTTTCCATCAATTTCTTTCAAATTTGCATCAAAACCTTTCCCATTCTTATAAACTTTATAATTCCATTCTTTATTATAGGCTGCACAGGCAATACTGCCTATCCCATATTTGCCAAGTTCCTGACCTTCACTTGCATCTTTTTGTTGAGATTTACTTGATTCCAGCAATGTACCAATGAGTCTTTTAAAATCATCAATGCTTTCAAAGCTACAGCCAAAATCTCTAATAAAAAATGTAAATACGCCAGTATCTTTTTTAATTCCTACATGAAAAGGTTCATCACCTTTTCCACATTTTCTCATTGCATCTGTGGAATTTTGCATTTGCTCTTGAATAAAACTGTATTTATCTGAATACAGTTTACTTCCCAATAATTGTTGTAATTTTGAAATGTCACTTTTTACACCTATTTGTTCCATTATTTTTTGTTTATTAGTTCTTCAATAGTGTATCCTTCATAGAATTTTAACACTTTTCTATAATTTGGAAGTTTTGCTATTGTTAAAATAGCTTCCAATGTTTCCGTATCTTTTAAATAATCCTCCCAATTATGATCTATTACAGTTTTTGGAGATTCTTCACATATTTTTAGAAGTATTTCTAAAGCTTTTTCATTTTCCATTTTTCCAGACAGTTTGCATGTTTTCATCTAATAATTCTATGGTGCTATTTTCATCATTTTCATTTATATCCATTTCTGTAGCTGTATCATAAAGAATTTCACTTTCACATTCATCCATATTATATTCATTATAAATATTTTCAATGCTTTTTCCTTCTTTCAGCATTTCTACAATTTTAGAATAATCATCTTCAGAATTTATTGCAATTCTTTCCCATATTGTTTGTTTTACATCTAAATACCACATATTATTTAATTAAAAATCCCCTATAACAAATATGTTATAGGGGACATGTTTAAAATTTGATTCTGAAATAAAATTATACCCTCTCGGTATTATTTTTGTAAAAAATAGTATTTTTATACCTGAAAGGGTATATAAAAATAAATAAAATAGTAAATTTATACCAACTCCATTTCTGCATCTACAAGCAGTCCTGATTCATTTACAAAAAATCTATGCAATTCTGTATGCTGCTTAAAGTAACTTGCCGGGTGTGAATCTTTTAATGCAAAATTACAATAGTTATACAATTCCCATGCAGATCCATTGCAATTATAATCATGCGAAGGAGAAATTATTTCTTTCTTAATAATTCCTATTTGATCTGCTCTTAGTAATTCCTGCTCAAAATACATTCTTCCAAGAAGCTCTGCTCTTACTTTTGGACTTATTTCCACTTTCTTAAGCGCATCTCTTTCTTTTTGGATTTTTTCAAATGTTTCTCCTGCTTGTTTTATATATTCTGTAATTGCAGTTGGAGTAAATTCCTGTATTTCTCCCATATGTTTCTTTTTGAAATTGCCCATATCTCCATGAACAACCCCATTTTGACATCATTATGTTTCTGTAATTTCGTTATTATTACAGGTAATTATTTGTATTTTGTAAATAATTACTCATATTATCTCTAATATGTTCAGACTATATCACATGCTTAATGCATTCTCCTGTTTCCACTCACTTAAGTGTACTCCCATAAGGGATAGTCGTTGAACCTTTGTCCTAATTTTAGGACACTTGGCTGCTGATTGCCCAATCTTTGTCTCTTTTACTATACACAAATCATTACTGTTTGTAGGAGTGTACAAAGCTCTAAGGGGTTTCCAGTCAATTAAAGAGATTTATTCTTCACATGTTAGTTTATGAAGATTTGACAACCAATTGCAAATTTAAGAGAAAGACTCTTATCTACACTATTCTGCCAGCCTATTTGAAGCTGCATTTCACTATCTGAAACATTACTGATTGTGTATCTGCCATTAGCTTTAGATCCATCAGAAGTGGCAGAGTAGAGTTCTTTGTCAAGTTTAAATCCTGCTTTTTCTATGCTATTTAGTGTAAGATCAATCAATTGTGAATGAGATACAGGTTTATATGTTCTTGTTTGTTCCGGCATTGCTGTTGAAAGCAATAAGCTTTTTGTTGTTTGGTAACTATTCATTTGGTTTTATTTCTTTTATTTTATCGTTAATAATATTTTCAAATTCTTTCAATGTGTCATATCTTGATTTAATGGCACAATATTCCCATTCTGTTTTTCCTGTATTATCTAACAAGTCTATTTGCTCATTTACCCATGATTTAATTTCATGAAAATGATTTAAGCATTTTATTCTTGATAATAGCTCGTAACTTTTTTCTATTCCTTCCATTAGTTTTGTTTAAATCCTTGTTCTTCAATATAATTGTAAATTACATCATAGACATCGTTAAATATTTCTTGATACCTCTCAGTAAAATAGAATTCTCCATTATCTTCTATAGAATGTTCTTCTTTTAATTGCTCTGCAAGATTTTGAACATATGAAAAAGATGTTTCACTTGCTAATTCCACTATATTTATTTCCATATTAGTAATCTGTTTCTAAAATTTTAGTATCTGTAATCTCTGCAAAAATTCCATCAGAATCTATTTTGTATTCAAAATCATAATTCATTTCTGATAATATCACACTTATATCTGCTTCAGGATTGTGTTCTATTGTTAATTCTACAAGCACTTGTGCTTTTGTTGTCATAATTGTTAATTTAAAAAGGAAGATCTTCAGAATCAGGTATCCATTGTATCTGATATTCTATTCCATTATTTGATTTTAAAATCATATTCGCCCAGGAAAATAAATTTTCATGAGCAAATTCTCTATTTTGTCTTGCTGCTGCTGCCGGATGTTCTACATTCTTACTGTAATGAATAAAAGGAGATTCTAATTTGTTTAGTTTTTGTGCTTCTTTCCCAAAATATATAAAAATCAATCCATTGTGTTTAGAATATACATTCTCATACATATATTTGTGAAATGGCAGCCATAAATCAACATGGTTTCCTGCTTTTTGGTAAGAAGTTGACATTCCTGCATTAAGCAAAAGAACTCCTTGATTTGCCCAAAACTTAAGATCTTTTTCTCTATGTGTTTTATTTTTTAAATCATCTTCTACAGCATTCCATAATAGTTCCAGACTTGGGGGAGTTTTATCAAGTTGTGTACTAAAAGCCAAGCCATCAGCAAAATCTCTGTTATTGAATCTTGTATGATATGGACTCAATCCCATAAAAACTACTTTAAGGTCTTCTTTCTTACATTCTTGGAAAGGTCTCCATAATAATTCACTTTTTGGTATTGCCTCATTTCTTGGCAAACTTTTAAGATGCTGATAGATGTCATAGCATTCTTTACTTTCTATAAATGGTTGCAGATCTTTGTGCCAGGAAACATCTATAAGGTCTTTAAATGCATTCCAGTTTAGTTTATTCATGTTTTATACTTTTTAAAAATTCAATTGCTGTTTCTTTGTTTTGTCTAAAACAATCAGAAATATCCTTACATTGTAAATCATCAGGTTTTGTTATCATTTCAATACCATGAAGATTTTTAAGATTGTTTCCTGCTTTAAATCCAGATTCATCCCAATCATAAAGAGATCTTATTTCAGTGCAATATTTTTTAATATGCCTTATAAAATCAACATCATAATTAGCAAGTTCCCCATGAATTGCCATACTTTTAATACCATATTCCCATAGCAGCATAACTTCCTTTAAAGAACTTGTAAGTATTATACTTGGTTTGGTATCTTTTATGTTCATTTGATAGTATCCCTGAACATCACAGATATTATCTGTATTGCTATACCATTTGTTTCCTTTTTTTCTTAATGGAAAATAAATTTTCAAATGATTGGACTGTGGAAAATAATAAGCAAAACATAATTCATCTCTTTTGATGATCATTGGTTGCTTTTTTATCCACAGCTTATCTACAGAATAAACATTAAAAAGTTTTAATGTTTCATAACTAATACCAAAGCTAGACCAATATTCTAAATCTGCTTCTGTAAACTTCTTTGGAACTATTTTTATTTCCACTTTTTGTTTTACAATTTCAGGTTTTTTTGAATTGAATATAGGCTTTGCTGTAAACTCCTGGTCATTTAAATTAAAATCAGCAGCTATTTTTCTTAGTGCATCTGGGTAACTCAAATTGAATAAAGTCTGAACATAACTAATAGCTGTAAGATTATCTCCTGTACTGTGATCTTTATATCTCACTGTCCCGCTTTTAGATATATATAAGTTACATGAAGGATTTTTATCTGTTCTAAGTAGAGAACAGAATGGATTTCCTATTTGTACATTTCCAATATACCTGTTAAATATTTCCAAGTCAGAAAGATATGTATCTATAAGTTCTTTTAAATCAATTCTTTTAGCTATTTTCATATCAATTAATAAAAAAAGCCCCATAATTTATTTGTTATGGGGCTTTATATTTTTTGTTAATTTATTTAATAAGAACTATCATCATGAACTATTGCAGAATCAGTATTAACAGGATTTGCATTAGGATCATATTCTATAAGTTCTCCTTTGAATGTATGATCTTTTACACCATAGTCTCCATAAATATCTTCTACAAATTTATTCAAATTATACATACTTACACCACTTATTTTAGCTTTTCCATTCAAATCCTTAAAATTATTCTTAGCATATTGCCTGAAATATTTCATCATTCCACCTGAACAAAATGCTTTTGTAGCTATTCTGTTATATTCTTTTATTTCTGTATTCCCTTGGTCATCTGAAACTTCCTTAACTTTTACATTAAAATTAACCATTACAGAATTTGTAGAAAAGTCAACAAGAATAGAGTTAAGCTCTTTCATATTCCCTGCCCAAAACTTTTTTGTGTCCTCTACAAACAAAGAACTCTGATTGTCAAAAGGATTTATATTTGTCCAAGATGCAAGAAATTCAAGGAAATTAGCCTCTCCTTTAAATGCTTTTCTATATTCAAGAGGTTGTTTTATTTTTCCTGGAGTGTGAGTGAAATATTCGCTTAGATTTTCTGCGCTGTCACAATAAATACTTTTACCATGCTGATTGACAAATTTGTACTTTCCTGTAGAAGAAACATCTTCAGCATTATAAATAGTAAAATTTATAGGAAAAGCTTTTTTTGTTTTTTCTTCTTTCACCCAAACAGTGATGTTGAGTTGATCACAAAAAATACTATCCAGTTCATTGCCTTCTTTGTCTTTTTGTTTCAATTCTACATTTTCTTTGACATATACAAATTCATCTTTAGGTACATAATCATCTGCTCTCTCAACTCCAAGCACTTTATCCAATTCTTCTCTGTTAGGATTGAATACCAATGGAGTTACAACAGAAACTCCTACATATTTAATATTCTCAATACTTCCCTGATTTTGATTTACTTTCATTTTTGTTTAATTTTTAATTATAAATTTCCAAATAAATTTTCCTGCTGTTTTTCTTTCTTTTCTACAAGTGCTAGATATATTTCTATGATTTATATCTAAACACTCACTAGCTTCTTTAGCAGACTTCCATTCTTTAATAAATTCTTCATTCTTAGATAATTGAATAATAGGTATAGATCTAGTATTTGCTCTTCTTTCTAGAGATTCTTTAGAAAATACCCTACCTTTTGCGCCTATTCCAATTTTATCTTTAGCTTCCTTTGTATGAGTTTGTCCTTTTTTACTTTTAGAAATTTTCTCCTTTGTTTCATCTGTGACAAATTTTCCTCTATGAGCATCTCCTATCTTTTTACAAGTTTCTTCTGATCTTTTGGCTTTCCCATCAGGGTTAGTTTTATCAATATTATACCCTTTATCCCTATCCCAAACATCATAAAAATGTGCCCAATAATGTTCTAAAATACATAAATCAGCTACTCTACAGTATTCAACTATTTCAAACAAGAAGTTTTCTTTTTTATATAGGTTATAAGCATTTTGTAAGTGATTATTCCTATGCTTATTATCTCTTAAATCATCAAAATGATTTCCTTTTCTTTTCTGAAGATTTGTTGCATAACCTATATATTTTTTATTATTAATAAGACATGTTATACTGTATATTCCTGACTTCATGTTATAAATATAATAAAAACTATCTAAATCTCTAAATTACTCATATATTTTTTCCCAATAGGTGACTATTTTATTATCTATTTTATCAGATATTAATATCTTACCAAACAGCCTTGGGTTACGACTGCCAGCAATAATTGAGTCGTTTAAAACTTGAAAATTCAAATATCTCTTATTTTCTTCAGCTACAAGTTTAGCCAAAGCTGTCACTTTAGAAGCAAAAATAGTTTTAAGCTTTCCTGTAAGAGATATTTCACTTCCTGCAACTTCTTCTTTTCCATTATCTCTTAGAAGTTTGTCTGAAATATGTGCTGCATAAATCCTATATGGAGATATTTGTCTGAATATTTCTATTTGATTCAAAAACCAATCTCTTGTCCATTTATATCCTCCTCCATCTTTAAGATATTCTGTAACAAATATAAATCCAGGTTCTCCATATTTTAACTTCTTTCCATCTTTTCTGTTAAAGGTCTTACCCATAACACTATCCATGAAAAGATATGTTCCACCAATCATAGATAGAGAGTCGAGATCTGAAAGTCCATCTATTATGAGATATTCATACTTTCCTTTGGTTTGAAGAAGGAGATTTCTGTATTTCACATAATTATCATAAGCTTCTGTAAGTGTTGTGTCCTGACTTATATATGTGCTTATTTTTCTTGCATTTATATATTCATACCCTCCTTTTTCCAAATCAAATACAATAGCATTATGATTTTCTGTAAAACTTCCAAGAATTGTACCTTTTCCCATTTTAGGAATTGAAATTACTACAAGGTCTCTTGGATTATTTTGTGTAGCAATTTGTACATCATCCGGCAGTTTAAATTCTTCTTGTTGCATTTATTTTATTTTTTATTTAATTGCAAATATACGCAATATCTTACTAAATTTAAAGCAATTATTGTTTTAAATTTATTATCTCATTAAGCCAAGTCTTGTTGGAAACAGGCTTGTTCAAGATGATTGAGGCAACATCTCTTAATGTTGTTTCTCCCATAAAAGAAGCATCTTCAAGTTCTCTATATTCCTCTGGTTCTTTAAGAAGAATACAATCACTCATATCTATTTGATATTTTGTTTTTCCATCAAATATTTCAGGAATGTAGTATTCTTTATAATTTTCTCTGTAGGGAAGTTTATAATATTCATTTCTATATTCTACATAAAAATAAAAATCTTCCTTTAGTTCACTTGAAAACACACCTATGAATGGAAATCCATCTCTCAAATATGTTTTTTTAGGATAGGCATTCTTTGTCTCTACCCCAAATTTTGTTTTTAAATTTTCTATAATTTCCTGTTGTGTCATAATTTTAACATTCTGTTATACTCATTGTTTCAAATTGTGTCTTGTATTTAAGGATCATATCTCCTTCCCCGTTTCTGTTTTTTACCATGTGAGCAAAAAGATCATTCTGTTCTACAACTATACCACTTCCCCTATTCCCATAATAAGATATTCCATACCGCGAGGGTTTATTTAGAAGTATTATTGATTCTGAATACATTGCAGCAGCATCAGAACCAAAAACATCAGATTGTCTTGGAAATGCTTTATCTGTTCCATCCTCTTGTCTTGTTTCAAAATCCCTTTGTAGCTGTGTAAGCCAAATAAATATAATATCAGATTCTTTCTTGATTATATTTCCTTCAAAGAATAGATTGTAAAGCATCTCTGTTTGATTTCCCTCAGAAGCAGATTTTCTGCCAAGAATAGTGTGATCAGTTCTTACCAATATCTTCTTATCTTTATGTTTGTCTCTGAATTTTCTAACAACTGCTGCAAATTCTTTAGCTGTTTTAGGTTCTTCTTCATAATAAATAGGAAGATTTGCATATTTCTTAAGCACTTCAGAATAATACTTAAATGCTTCATCGGTAACTTTTATATTTCCTGCTGATATAACATCCTTATAGCTATTCTTTGTGTCTGCACTTAATTCTCTTAGCAATAACACCCTACTTGCCATTTCCCAGTTGAATTCTAATATTACAATGTCTTTAAAATCATTATAATCAAAGCTATTTCTTAACAAACATGAGGTGAATACAGTTTTACCAACACTAGGTCTGGCTCCTATAGTTATAGCTGATCCCCATTCCCAACCATCAAGATTTGCATTGTCAAACTTAGAATATCCTGTCTTATAGGATTTTATAACTCCTTTTCTCCTATCATCAATGTATTTTTCAGTTTCTCTAACTACGTCAGCTATACTTTTAATTGCCATTATACAAATTTTTGATTTGATTTAAATGTTGTTGTTTTTTCTTCTGTAAAACTCTCATAATCAGAAGCTAAGTTAGAATTTCCATTCTTTTCTATATAATATTGAATAAGCATAACTTTATCAAATTTCTGGTTGTGTGCTTTTTCAACATGAGAAAGTAGAAGTTTCTTAACTTTTTCCCAATCTGCCAGTTTATATTTTGTTATAACCCTTGTAAGCCTAGACTTAAGATCTATAGAATTGCATAAGAATGTATAGCTTCCATTTGCTTTAACTTGCTTTTTTCCTGTTAAAACAAACAATCTATCCTGTAATTCTTTATGAAGTTGTTCATAATTGTCTACTTTATGATACACGTTTCCTAAAACATTTTGTATAAAACTCATTCCTTTAGGAGCAATGTTCCCTGAAGGATATAAATACCCTTCTATTATAAGAGGAACATTGCAACTAAAGTTTGGAGTTACTTCTATACTTCTAAGCCAAAGATATATAAACTGATCAATTGGAATACTAATGCTTTCTATTATTTTTGGTGTTAGTATCAGTTCCATGCTTTACTTTTTTAAATTCAATTTGTCTTTTGACAAATATTTCTTCCAGTTCTTCCAAATTTAAAGGAATTCTAAAATAGTTCTCTTCTTCTTCATAACTTCCTGATTGAAATATTTTTTCTATTTCCTCATCATTATGAACATATATTGCATCATTTGCATCTATTTGTTTTTCTTTTGTAAGCGTTCCTACAAGATAAAGCTGTTTTTTTTCCATTTTGTTTTTTAAAATAATGAGATTTGTTTACAATTATTCAAACTTGCAATGAAATTCTTATCTTTTTTATTCTTTTCAATTTTTGCAATAAGTTTATATGCCTTATAAATATATTGATTTACATCAACATTATATTCTTCAAAAGGCTTTTCTTCATGTTTATTATAATATTGAACATAAAGAGTTCCAAGTTCATTAGGAGCAGCCTGGTTTACATTCATTGGTTTTCCTGTTGATCCTGTTCCTCTTTTAAATAATTGCCAGTTTGAATTTTTAGATAAATAATATCTTACAAGTTTTTTAAGTTTAATGATATTTCCGCCTTCATCCTGAAGTTCAAGATGAAGTTCCCCTGTTGCTCTTGACATTATACAATAATCAAAAATATTTTTATGATTTGTAATAAATTCTTTTGGATCTGTACCTTTTGTAAAATATTCCTGAAGAGCCAATGCTACAACTCTATTTGATTTATTTTTCCATAATTCAAAATCAGAAATGAAATCACCTTTAGTTTTAACTTTTCCTTCATTTGTTATAGCAATATAATCATTTACAGTGGAATATATTATTTTAGAATAATCAACCCTTTCAAGTACAAATTGTGTTTTTTGTTCCCATTCTTTACATATCTTTTCAAATACTTCCTTTTTATCTTTATGTAATTTAAGAGTGATGCCATCAGTATTCAAACTAAATACATGTATGCCTTCAAGTTCCATAGCTTCTACAAGCATCAAAAGAGAGAATTGTCCAGTTAAACATACACTAATCTGAACTTGTTTATCAAACATCCAACTATCCATAGAACCCATTTTTCCGTAGGACGAATTAAGTGACAATTTATATGCATTTACAATACCTGCTATTCTTTTGTCTTTTTTGGCTAAAGGTTTAAGCTCTATTCTCTTTTCATATAATTGCTTATAAACTCCTAATAATTCTTTACCAAGATGGTATGGATAATAATTGTTGTTTACAATAATAGCCGGATATAGAGATCCAACATCCAAATCAACCAATTGATATTCTTCATCAGAACTCCAAATCTCATTAGTATTATCACTATGAGCACCACCAAGTCCAATAGTGTATGATGTACCTCTAAATGTAAATTTAGATTCATGGCTCTCCTGTTGTTTTAATACTTTTTCTTTTGTGTCCTTTAGAAGTTTTTGGAGTTGTTCAGTTTTAAATTCAGCATATTTAGGGATGCAGAATTTTAATTTTATTTCTTTTCTGAAAGTTCCCTTTTTGGGAAGATCTTTAACTTCTTTCTTTATTGCTTTTGCATAATTGGATTTAAGAAGTTCATCACCTATTTTAATATCTGAATAATTTAAGCAATCAATTCCAAATTCCTCCTGAATATCATTTCTTAATTCTAATTGGTTGTTTCCTTTGTAAAGAGGATGAGAAGTATTTCCAATAACTATATTAAAAAGTTGTAAAGTTACAAGAATATCATTTTTCATATATTCCTTCACTTCTTCCAATTCTTTCAGAGTTAAAGATTTAACACTATGGTGTATTGGCATTTCCTCAACTTCTTCATCTAATTGAAAGGCACATTTCTTTAATGAGCTTCTTCTCATTTCATTATCAAGTCCTAAAATAGTGTAGACATCTATAGGTTTTATTTCAATTGAGTCTTGTCTAAACTGATTAAAAATACCATAATTTTTATCATCTATGACTTTCTGAGCAGCATCATATATAAATTTGCATATTTCAAGAGGACTGTTATCAAACCATTTTTGATAGTTGTTAAGGACAAATTGAATGACCTGTGTGTCAAAATCTATTCCATTGAACCAAACTATTCTGTCCCAGTTTGCTCTATTATAGAATTTAACAAATGCATACAGGTCATTCTTAAATTCACTTATTTCAAAAATATGCCATTTATCATTTTCAAAATCATAAAATCCAAACATAGAACAGCAATATAGAGTTTCTATATCGCCAATAGCTATTTTTAAATTAGTTTTATCTATTTTCATATAAATTTATTTTACCGGGAGTATAATCCCATATTTAATTGTTTAATTCTTTTATTAATTCTTTTCCTTTCTCTGTAAGACAATATAAATCATCTGTATCCTCCCCATTTAGCGTTATAAAACCCAGCACCCCAAGTTGTTGTGCAATAAATGCATAATCTGAAATATCATCAAGATCAAAAATTTCATTTTGGGTGTGCAAAGATATTAAAAAAGCCCAACTTGTAAGAGTTAGGCTTTCTTTTTTTATTCTTCTTAATAGCTCTTTTGTTATTTGCAATGTCATTTTTGAGTTTTAATTTCAATAAATTCTATTTTCTTTGGGTCAAAATCTTTTAGTCCTGATCTTGTCCATTGTTCATCTCTTGTTCCTTTCAGACAAATAATATGAATATTTGCTATTTGGTCTTCTGCATAATTTAATGCTCTTGCAAGTTTCTGTGCTGCTTTATTATTAGAACTATAACAATGAAGAATAACAACATCATTCAGATTATGTATTGTAACGCCTGCCTGAAGCTGATTTATTGTCACCAGTTTGTTAATCTTTTCAGTTTTGAAATCTATTAGATTTTGTTCTGATTTAGATTCCTTACTGTGATAACTGGGAAATCCCATTAAATCACATTGCTTAGAAGTTTCTACAAAAAACAATCCTCTGTCTATTTTATTAGACAGTTTTTTCATATATTCTAACTTTGTAACACTATCCTGAATAGCTCTTATTAAAAACAACATTTCATTAAAGTTTCTTGTAAGGTTGTATTTATTTTCAAAAAACCTAATCTTGGCTTTTTCACTCCAAAACTTTCCAGATTTAAGAGCAATATTCTTTTCAGAACTTGGCTCAAGAAGATGTACAGTTATCTTATAATCTTTATTAGTTTTACCTGTTGTATCATCTAAAGTTTTTTTGTAAATAATTGGACAATATGTATTCATATAATCCAGCTTTTCTCCTTTATCAGGCATAGTGCCTGAAAGACCATACATTCTTACAGGAATATTTTCAGAAATAAATTCCCAATTTGCCACTGAAACTGCATGTATTTCATCCAACATTACACAGTCATATGATTTTAAGTCTTTTTTACTTAAACTAACATGAGTGGTGAAGTCTACATGATCAATACTAATGTCAAATTTATCTGAATCTTCTTTCCAACTGTTAAAAATGGATTTATTAGGATAGCTGACAAGAACTTTTTTAAAATTTTCAATTATTCTTAGCCCTACAAGAGTTTTACCTCCCCTCATAGGAATTTGAATAGCCCCATAATTATTTTTCAAAGCAACTTGTATTGCTTCTTCCTGTATTTCTTCTCTAAAGTTCATGTATTATTGTATATTTTTCAAGTATTGCTTTTAGATTCTCAATAGAGATACACTCCACTTCATCTCCTTCAGAGGTTTCAAGCCATTCAGAATTTTCTCTGATCTCTTCCAGTAATTCTTCCATTGTTTTTTAATTTTCTTTGATTATAATGTTATGTTCTTTTCTGTACTCAACTTCTTTTTCAAGCAGGCCTATTTCTATAGCTACTGAAGAGCCTCCCTTAGGATGTAATGCATTCATATCCTGCTCAAGATCTTTTAAAAATCTTATGGCATTAGCTACGTATTCATCAGACATGTTTTGATAGGTAGTTATTTTAAAAACACCATAGTCTTTAGAATTAGGCTTACCATAACCGGCTCTTGAGGCAAACTGCCTTACTTTTTCAAAAGGCTCGTCTGAATAGACACATAGGTCTACCTCATCACCATTGTTAGATCTTCTATGATATGACAGTCCTCCGTCTATCATGTACTCTTTTCCATTAGCATCTTGATAGACATTGTAATCATGTCTGCTCCAGCTTTCAAGAACCTTCCCATCAGGCGTTCTTATAGCATTGTAAACTAATTTTCTTTCCATATTGTAATTATAACTTTTTTTCAGTATTCAAAAGGTTTTAACAAATTATTTTTCATTAGATAAAAAGATGTTACTAATTGCTTTGAAGCTAATACTAGTATCAATTGATCTAACTACTAATCCTTCTCTGTCAGTGTTTGGATTCAGGAAAGATTTACCATCTGCTAATTTCAGTATTTCTTCTATTGTATTTGGAAGAATAAACGGTGTTAGTATTGGAACAGTATCTAAGCCGAGAGATGTGATAAAAGTAACAAAATCATCAAAATATAATATTTTCTGTGTATCAATATCAAATACATTGTAAAATTTTACAGTGTGTCCTTTAATCTTATAAGGATTACCTTGTATGCCTTCGCCAATTAATTCTCCTTGTAAACAAATGTTGCGATTAGTTGCTAACAATTTGTCTTTCAATTGCATCTCACGAGCAACTTTCCAGAAAGTATTTTCTTGTTTAGGTCTTTCGATACCATCTTCGCAAGTAACCATTCCCGGAACAAATTCTCCCGAATCTTTAAGTTCTAAATTTCTAGAGCATACACCAAACTCACCATTTCTTACATAAAATGTTGCAGATGATCCATCTAATTTTTCTGTTGCATAAAATGTAGTATTAGACTTTACCCATTCTGGATATTTGTTTGCTAAATTTTGCACTCGTTCTTCATCAGTTTTTTGTAAAAATGAAGGAAATAATCCTTTAACTTTACCGGCTAATTCAGATGGTATCGGTGGTTCGTATTTTACAATCCCCAAATATTCAGTAACATCTACACCTTCAACCCATTCTTCAGAGTCAATTAAAGGATCTTTTTTGCGTATGTATAAAGAGCTAGCATCTGTTAACGGAATAATAAGTCCTTGTGATATCTGACCTCTCAGTCTTATTGTCTTCAAACGAAATCCTTCAGTACCATCAACTAATTTCTTGTAGCTACTTTTACGCAGAAACTCAAACTCAGGTTCAATTGGTAGGAAAGAATCTATTTCGCAATAAACAACTAAGTCACCTATTTTATGGTTTACGTCTTTTGCTACTACAACTTTCCAACCATCTATGTGTGCTAATTCGATTTTATCTGCACCTTCAATTGGTGTTAAATTGCTGATCTTTCTTATTGTTGCTAATTTTCTTTTCATTTTATTTTTGTTTTGTTATTTCAATTAATTTTTTCAGGCAAGTTAATTCAGCTTCTTCATAGGTATCACATTGACCACTGCCGTCTTTAGGTATAGACGGATTTAATTCATCTTTACATATATACCAACCATATTTTTTTAAATTCCCACCATTTTTATTAGAAGCTTCGATAGCTCCTTGTGGGTATCTACTTATTGCATAGTGGGCGTTATGTTTCTCTCTAAACCATTTAAAAGCCTGTGAATATAGTGGAGCCGATATAAACTCTTGAGTTTCGTGACTTCTAAAGGTATGTGTAAAGAAAAACATTTCTTTAGTTTCTAACTCACCATTTAAGTAAGTAGTTAAACACTCTTCATTAAAGCCTAAGTCTCTTAAATCTTTTGCTTCTTTGTATGGTACAAATAGTTCTGTCATAATTATTGATTTACAGGAAGGTTATTAATATCTAGTTTCATGTGGTATACCCACGTAGAGGAAGTCCCAGATTTTCTACCCACGTTATAGAACTCTCCTTTACCATTAGCATATCTTAAAGTCCAAGTATCGGCATTAGATGTTCTAACCAAACAAGGAGTTCCATCAGGGTATACTTCTACATCTTTTCCAAATATATCATCAAATAGAACATTTTGAGAATCTGTACAAGCTTTTCTCATTTCTTGATAAAAATCTTCTAAAATCTCTATATCTTTTGACAGGGCTATATTAAAACCCCAATTTGCAGCTAGTTTCTGTTTCCAATTTTCACAAGCGATATTGATTATTCTTTGAGCATTTGCTGCTGATATTGTTCTGTTTTTCATTTCTTTTTGTTTTTCTTGTTTAAGTATTTCTTGTTGGATAGCAGTTACAAATTTTGTTAAATCTTCAGCAGTTTCACATTCTGGAAAAGCCCCTACTCCAGAATACCCTAAAGTTTTTCTTTGAAGAACTTGTTTATTTAAACCAAGCCTGATAAAAATTTCATCACTATTATCTAAAGGAAAAGAATTCTTCAGATACCATTGTTCTTCAGGTTTTCGTACCGTATATTTTATATCTAACAATTCAACAATATCCCCCTCTTTCAAAATTGTGTCTTTCATTTCTTTTTGTTTTAAAACGTGTTTGATAAACTGTTCTGTTGTTATTTCTTGGTATCCTTTTGATTCTAAATGCTTAAGTTCTCCAGTCCAGTAATAAGAGTTATCATTCCAATGAGAAGAAAGAACACAATATTTAGAAAAAATTACATTTTTTTTATGATCTCCAGAACAAACCGATTTTCTCCAATTTTCCAAAATTTCTTGATTCTCTTTTGTAATAACACAATACCATTTTTCAGGCAGTTTAAATCCATTTACAATTTCATCCCACTGTTCAAGAGTTATTTCTACAGTACCTTCTTCAAATTGAGATATTCTGCTCCACACATTAGTACCTTGAGTTGTATTTTCTGTACCATAATAACAACCTACAGAATCACCATCCCATTCACTTCTCATACCATTTTTATGCCCATACTTATTAAGCCATTTTAAGAATCTAGTCCATAGTACGTTTGTTTCATAATCTGTAGGACATTTAATTGCAAAGTATTTAGGTAGTTTCATTCTTTATTTTTTTAATGATTAAATTTTTAAGTTCCTGCTCAACTTGTTCTTTATTCTTAAAACAGTGACCAACGCCCATCTTCCCCCAATTATCAATAAAATGCTTATGTATTTCTGATTGAACAAAAGTCTTATCTTTTGGTTTCTGATATTTAGGATTCGTCACAAATACTTCTGATCTTGATAATTGAAAGTTTGATTCCTTCAATAGTTTTTGGAGCATACGGTATCTTATGTTTAGTAACTTTGTAAATTTATCCCAAGCTGAGTCTGTTTCAGCAAGTATAAATAACAAGCCATCTTCAAAAGAAGATAAGTTTGCTTCTTTATTTCTAACCATATCAACCATTCTAGCTATTTCATCAAAGTCTTTTTGTCTCATTGTTATAGTTTTCTCGCCTTAGTATTATCCAAAGCTCTATGTTAATTAATATAAGATTCAAAGTAAGGCATATACAGCTAGAAGATCTTTTATCCTTAGGAAAGCTGTAATATATACCCGGTCCTAAATAAAAACTAGCACATTCCAAACTATTGTCATAGAATGTATCGTAGGTTAGTTGTAGTCTATCCCCCTCAGGCTTAAAGTATTTCTTCATCTGTTTCGTATGTTTTAATGTAATATTCATCTCCAAAACCAAAATTGACTATTGCTGCATTATACATTCCTTCTTCAAAAGCTATTTCAATTTGCTCTTTTTCTTTTGGGAGTAGTTCTTTTACTTTACTATATAAATCTTTTGGTTTTATGAACATTTGGGAGTTCATCCAATCCAATAGTTCTTGTAATGCTGTTTTCATTTTCTTTTAATGTTTTGTACAATTATGTCTATTACAACTATAATCGTTATTCCTAAAATTACGCCTATTATTTCCATTTCAGCTTTTGCATGTTATTTTGTTTTCAATTAAATTTTCTCCAATTTGCTTTAAGCGTGTTGCTTCATCAGAATTTAGCCAATTTTCAGGGAAATAAGTATTAACTTTTATTGTTCTTGTTGTTTTATAAGCTATTATGCCTTCTTTTCTTTTCTTATTTCTTGGAAACAAACTACAATATTTTATATTATTCACTGCTCCAAGTCCTAAATATTTGATTGTCCACAAAATACTCTTATTTTTCATAATTTTTTACATTTTAGTTATATTTTTTTGATAATTTGGATCTTCGGCGTAATTTTTAAAATATTTATTCCAATAAGAATTAAAAAATATTGTGTAACATTTTATACAATTTTTGTAAGAAGAATATTCACTATGTCCATTTTTAAATCCTTTTGTATAAAGACATGAACATTTCAAACCTAATAAATTCTTGTTTTCTTTAGTTAATTGGCTTTTATACCAATTACTTTCTTTGTGTATTTGTTTTAATGCAATTTCCGGAAATATACAACTATCTGAAATTAGTTCTTTAAGAATACAACTATCTTCAAGTTCTACATCACAACTGTCTCTGCAAATATTATATTTAGGAATATCTTTTGGTTTTATACCTTTAACAGAAAATCCCATAAGTATCATACCAAATATAAATATATACAATATTCTAAAGTTCCATTTTGGTGCAGCTATTAACATACAATAGCTGCACCTTTTATTTCCCAGATAGTCTTTTTGTATTTTTGAGTTACAACATCTACTATTCATAATTAATTTATATTATGTTCCTGATCCATTTCTATATTTTCCACCACTATCATGATACTAATGCTGATTTATAGTTGTGTTTTTCAAGATCTTGCATGAGTTTTACTCCCTGAGAGTAGTTATAATTTCCCCACACTCTAATCACTCTTTTTGTTCCATCCTGGTTAAAACCAGTGATTGTGCTTTTAATTTGATTGTCTTTCATTGCTTTTTGTTTGTTTGAAAATTTTTAAAAATCTTTTTAGGCTCGGATATGTTTGTTTTTTATTTTTTCCCATACCGTACTCTGTTTGAATGTGCAATAAAATGCCAATAAAACTCAAATAGCTTGCTGTACAATCTCCAAAAGAAATGTAAGGTATTCCATTAAGGTCATTAGCGTAACCTGCGGCTAAATAAGCAAAAAATACCCCTAAAAGGTACATAATTATTATACTGATTATCATGTTTTAAAATTTGTTTATTTTTAAAGTATCGCCTACATTGAAATCAGAATCTGAATAAAATTCTATAGTACAAGTTGATCTAGCAGGACTATAACTTTCTATTTTATAGAAAAACTTACCATAGTTATTATTTTCAAGTTCTTTTCTAACAATTATAGGATAAGACCTTCCACAAATTACTGATGGAGTTAATTTACAGGAACTTAACAATATTCCTGTTATAGCTATTAATATTAGTTTTTTCATATTTTTATTTTTGCTCCTGGTTAATTTCAATCAAAGCCCCACTCTCCCACATATCATCAGTAGCCCACCATGCTATGCCGATTGTGGTGAGGTAGTGGAATTGGTCGCCGTTCATAGAATTGAAATATACTCTCGCTGTAAATGAATCATATTTTTGGGATTTTACTGTACACGTTACTCTATCAGGTTTGATAGCCATCCATCCGTAATTATTACCTTCAATATGGTCTTTATCGCGTTTCAGCAATTCTTTCGCCTCCTCCTCCGTCAAACTACTTAGCTTTCGCATGTGGGGGATGATGGTGTAATCTTTATCCTCTGCGTATATAGATAATGCATCATAAGTTAAAATTGCATCTGTCGCTGAATTGGTTTCTATATCCCTAAAGGAAGCTCTCCTGCCTACACAATAAGGCAGGTATTGTTTGATGTCGGTCATGGTTTGGTGGTTTTAGAAGTTAGTTAATCATTTCAAGGCAAGCCTCATTAACAGATTCTTTATAGAGTATCAATATTTCATTTTTACCCCACCCAGTTTTAGCTTGTAGCTTTGCTGTAAATATTTCTTCGATTCTTTGAATTAGCTTTTTGTTCATCTTTCATACAGGATTTACCGTTGCCTGCGCGGGTTTGTTAGTTAATCGTGTGGATTTTCTTTTCTGTGATTTAGGTTAAAACACATACCTTTTTCAATTTTATCTTGATAATCAGCATAACTCACTATTGATATTGTGCGCCATCTATCTTTTCGGTTACTGCCTAGTTTTTCAGATGGTTTTGGTTCACCACAACTATTTACCAATCCGCAATAATTGCACGTTACTAACCTTACGTCTTTTTGCTCTTTATCTTTCATCCCTCCTTATTTATAGAGTTAAACCATACTATTGCAGAGTGTAGGGCAGTGAAGTCTTCGAGAGGGGTGCCAAATGAAATTTGTGTGCTAACCGTTGCTCTATGCTTATAATACTCCAACCAAACAGATAAGTCCATTTTCATAATTTCATCTAACATATCCCTAAACTTCTCCCATACAGGATGGAGCAAACGCCAATCTTCGTGAATGGGATACTTTGCCAATATTTCGTATTCAAAAATTAATAAACCTTCACTATTCTCATAGTAAGATACCCCATTAGCGGATTTCAGTTCCCATCCATCAAACACCATTACGGTTTTAATCGCTGATTCTAGTTCTTCGTTAGTCATCCTTTCTTATTTTTTATATGATTAATTGCTATCGGCAGACCTGCTGTGTAGGCGGCGAGACGGGTGGGGTAAAGTGTCATACTACCGCCAGATCTTGTTGGAGCATAGATGCTGTATTTAAAACCTGCAATTTCTGTGGCGTCATCGTATGTTTCTGTATAAACCTCTACATACACCCCCTTACTATCAGTAAATTCAATTGCTTCGTAGACTGTGGGGGCGGAGATTTTATTTAGGGACGCATTAAAGTTTTGCGATTCCTGGCTTTCAAACGCTCCTATGGTGTGGTCACGGTAATAGAATCCATCACACGTCACATCATACCCTATATCTTTCAAGGCTTCGGCTATTTCTTTGGTTACTCTCATTGGTTAAGTTTATAATTTTCTAAAAAGAATTTGAATAGATAAGTATTATACAGTGGGCTTTGAGTTATGTCATAATTAGTTTCTTGAACATAAATACCCTCTAAGTCTTTTACGATGTTACCTATTTGATACATATTGTCATCTTCACCTATAAGCTGAGTATCTATACATAAGTAGTTATATCCATTTTCGCTTTTTTCTAAACAGACTAGAAATGCTAATTGCATATAACCTAATCCAGCATCAGTTTGATATACTTTCATTCTCCAATTTTATATTTTGATGAAATAAGAGCGCAGATGGCAAATGTGTTATCAGGTGTTTGATTTCCGAAATCATCGGCATATTCCAGTTGACCGTTTTCATAAACTATCAAATCGTAATCTTCCATTACAAGTTTGACAAATTTATTACCACTTGACACTGCAAATACTTCTTTTTTCTCTGGATTGCACAACCTCGCAATTTCCTCGCACATTTCTTTATCTTCTGCCAGTTCTCTGAGAGGACGGAGGGGAGCAGGTTGAGTATCATTAGCCCCACTATTTAGGGTTGATCCGTAGAGGACGGCATCTATGAGCGATTCTCTTAACGCTTGCCTCATTCTTACATTGGCATGGTCATCTACTTTAGGGTACATTTTATAGGCATACTCCTCCGCCAGTTTGCCCACATCAGCATTGTGAGCGTTGATTAGGGTGCAGAGGGCTTCGGCTAGGTCTTTATCACCTACTGCAATCCACATCTTTAAATCTTCGTCATGTACAGCATAGCCAGTTTCTAAACATACTACCTGTACAGGCAGTTTTATCAGGTCTTTTATCATTGTTTTGGGTTTATTTTTTGTTCACAATTAGCTACTGCTCTTTTTAGATCTCTTATTCTTATTTTGATATTTGTTGGTTTATACCAATAACTTCTATGGAAAAGAGTTTTTATTTTACCCCTTTCAATAATTTTATATATGCTTTTATATCCTTTTTTTGGTTTTTGCTTGTACAATTCAGGAAGAGTGCTAATATCAACTATACTTTCGTTAATATAAAAATATGTGCAAAATCCGGAGTCGTTACGATCTAAAGTATCTTTCATGTCATTTATTCCAGATAACTCTTTTTCAAAATCCTTTAAAGCTTTTTTATACAGCTTTAGTCTTTGTTTTACGGTGTTTATTTTCATATTCTTTAATGTCTATTTTGAAACTATTCATCCATCTTTTCATACATCTTCTTGAAACTCCCATAGCTTTAGAGGCGTGAGTTATATTGCCCTTATACTTAGTTAAGGATCTTTTAGCTAATCGGTGATGTAGTTCTTCAAAGGTTATAATTTCTTCAGGTTCAATCATAAATATTAGGGCTTTTACCAATTGTATACTTTCCTATTCTCCAAATAGCGCACAAATAGTTTTTGTAATGTCTTCGTTCTGCATACAAACTATATTCATGTATAATTGTTTCACTCAATTCTACATGAAAATCATACAGAACTTCTGTATCTAAAGTCCATAGAATGCTCACAATTGCTACAATGACTAGATAAGATGTATAGAGAATTGTAAGAAATAGTCTGTATATAAATTTTGAAATTGGTATTACTATGTATTTCATGTGTTTAAGATTTAAAAACCCTCCTGTAAGGTTAGTACAGGAGGGAAACAAGTAGTGAATTAATTATGCGTTAGGAAAAAGTTCTTCCTGAGTTACCTGAAGAAAATCCAGAACTGCAAGCACATTTGAAGCATCTTCCTGAGCTGCTTCAAGATCCAGGTCAGCTTGTTTAGCAGCTTGGAAAGTTCTGATAAGGGCATTAGGATCCAAAGGCACAGCTCTTTTAGCTTTTTCTACAGCTTTAAGAGCATCAGACACTTTCAATTCTGCTGATTTTACAGCAGACATCTTGTCTATATACTGGCCTTTTACATCCAGTATAGCTTTTTCAATACTGTTCTCAGCTCTTTCTACTGAGAAATCTACTTGTTCTGCTTGAACTTGGCTATCACTCATAGTGATCAGATCTCTGTAAGAGGTTTTAGTGATTGCTTTCTCTACAGACTTGTTGGTTGGTGTTTTTGCCATTTTTTTTGAATTTTTGTTTGTTTTTAAATTGTTACTGTTTTGTTGTTTAAAAGAACTACTTGTTTTATTTTCTTTGGTTGAGTTTTTGGAAGGTCTAGTACTACAGTTGTGTAAGAACTTACTCTTACATCTGTTTGTACTGTCTTTTTAACAGGTTTTGAAATAGGCACCACTGAAGTTTCCGGAGCTACACAAGATGTTTGATCATATATACCAAGATCTTCTAAAGATACTTGTTTATGATTCTTTTTTTGAAAAGAATCTATATCTCCCCATGTTATTTTTTTATCGCTAGTAAGAAAACACACTCCATTTGAAGTATTAACATGATAGTATTTAGATTTTGTGTCTGTTGCCCAGACAAAACCTAGCTCAAAAAGTTTTTCCTGAACTTTCCTAGAGAGCTCTTCACTATCGCCTATCCATATTTTACAGTTTTCAAAAGCTTCTTTATTTGGTTTTTCTGTTTCTACAGTTTCACAAAAAGGTTCCATGTCACTCATAGGTACAAATTGACTACAATCAACTCCTCTTAAAATGAAATTGTTTTTTTCATCACCTATTGTAACTATTTTAACTACATCTCCTATTTTAAAACAATGAGCAGGAAAGCCATCTTTATGAATTATTTTTACCTTATCTCCTACTTTGTATTTTTGAACAGATTCTTCTACTAATTCAAAATAGCGTGACATATCCTTTGCAGCATATGCAAAACCCCACTTTTCATCAGTAAAAGTATTTCCATCCAGTCTTTTCATTACGGTTATATCACCTTTTTTATGATTTGTATTAGCAGGACAGTTTACTATAGCTCTTAGTTTCTTACCTACTATAGATTCATCCCAAATAGTTTTAGGCGATCCTTGAGATTTTTCAGGAGTGTAGACTATTTCTGCCCAACCTTTATTAGGTTTATAAATAGCAGGATTAGAACAACCTTTGCCATCCCCAATACCATTATCAGATCTCACTACTCCATCAGAACCAACATACCATGTACATCCTGTATGACCTGAGTAAGGCGTAACTTCTCTTATTAGTCCTTCACTTTCTAAACTTTTGAATCTCACTCCAATAGTATAGTCCCGTTTAGCTTTTTCAAGAAGTTCTTGCTTTGAAGAATAGTCTACTTTCTCTATAATTTTAGCCCATTTTCCATCTAAGTAAAGAGAGCCTTGACCGTCAGGTCCATATACTTTACCTACAGGACTTGGCTTCCAATCCATAGTGTTAATTGTATGTTTAAATCCCTGTACTGATTCATACACAGTTCCTATAGGATAAAGCTCTCTAGCTTTTTTAAGAAGGGCTTCCTGAATTTCTTCTTTACTTTTAAGAAGCCTTACTTCAGATTCTGCAAAAGCGTAAGATATAGCATTTACTCCAGGCAAACCTTCTACTTTTATCTCAAGTGTTGAATGTGTTCTAGCAGTGCTTCTATAAACCTCACACACATAGCCTGTAAGATCTTCTCCTCCAAATATGGATTTTTGGAGAATAAGTACCATATCTCCTTTTTTAAATTCTTTTTCCATTGTATTAATTTTTTTTAAAATAAAGCCTCACCAGACTACCTGATGCAATTCTACCAAACCTAGAAATAACCCCTCAGTTAATTTTTAATTTTTAATTGATTTAATATTTTGAACAACACTACTTTTCAGTAAATGAGGCTTTTAAATTTTTAATTCAATAAAAGTTCCTTCTCAAGAAGTTTTTCTATCTGTTCATCTGATAATTCTGATGATAGTTTTGCCAATTCTATTAATTTCTGCATATCATCCAAAGCTATAGCAAATCTTGATAGTTTGTAGTATTCGTAAGGAAGGCATGATTCATCTAAAGATATTTCTGATAGTTCACATCCTTGAATGTTTTTCTGATTAGAATGAACTGTCACTTTAATAATAGTGTATTCTGAATCTTTTTTAAGCCATTTGCTTTGTGGTATTTCTTTGGGTTTGTCAGAATCATCTATACAAATTGCTTTTATCATGAAGAATATGTTTGGTTATAATAAATCTCTCCCGGTGTTTGATAATTATCACTTTCAAATATTGTTATATATTTGATCTTTTCACTTTTATTTACAGCATCTATAATAGCTTGTTTTTCAAGTTCAAGAAAATATTCCTGATCTGATTCATCTATTTCATACATCTCAATCAATTCCTGCATTGGACTTTTCATGATGCAATATAATTAAAAAAGCCCTGTAAAATTGTTAAATCTTACAGGGCTTTAAGTTAAAAAAATTAAGCTGTTGTTACAGTTTGAGATTCAAACTCTTTTGCAAAAAGAGCCAAATCAAAATCTATTTCTGTTTCTACATCTTCAAAAGTCTCATATTCTCCCTGGCTGGTGATCTTGTAACGCATTTCTCCTGCTTCATTTTCTGTTTTTACAACAGAAGCACTTTGCAGATAGTTTTTTACAGATTTACCTTCTCCAAATGTATCAAGAACAAGTCCTGAAGCATTTTTAGAGAAATAAAGATTTGTTGCCCTGTTATTTGCATTCATAACAGTGACAAATGGATAACCATTTGTGTTTACGCGAAGTACAGAAAAGTTTTTCAGATTTGCTGCTTTGAACAGTCTTTTAAATTCAATTGTTTGCATGTTAAAATTGTTAAAATTGTTAAAAAAATTTAGAGATTTTGTTAGTCTAATCTCAAGTAAACTGTAAGAAAAACTATTCGCAGTTTCTCACCCTGCTAAACAAGATGTATCCTGTTAAAGGAAACATGGGAAACCCTTTTTCCTCTTTCTTTGGCGATCTGAAAAGCTTTGTCAAGGCGATCAAGCTTGTCTACAGCATCTTTCAAACCCTGTAAATAAGAAACAGCTTTTGCTTTTTCTCTTTTAAATTTGTTTAGATATTCTTGAGTTGGAGTATATCTATAACTCCCGTTTGCAAAAAATTGCAATCTGCCTTCTTTGATGGCTTGTTGTACAGCGTTCATATTATTGATTTTAAATTGAAATACCAAAACTTTGAGCAAGCTGACCTCTAAAATCTTTAGAAGTACTTTTTACAATTTGTTTTGTAAATTGAGCTTTTATTAATTTTGTTACAGCTTTTTCATCTATTCCTTTAGGAAATCTATCGAGAAAAGATTGTACATTTTTATTATGTTCTTCAACCTCAGATATAAATTTTTCACTTAAATTAGTTGAAACAGTTTTAGAAACTCTTCCCTCAAACAAAACTCCGTCAATAGTTATTTCATATCTGTTATTTTGCTCCACAGAAGAATAAAGTCTAGTTGAATCTCTGGAAATATCAATCTTTCCTGAATTTCTTTCAGTTGTTTGAATTGAAAAAATAGAATAATTACTACATTCACTTTTTGTTTGATAACATTTAATTTCAATTGCACCTTTAGGTGCTTTTACTTTTAGAACTTTTGAATTGTTATGTTTTTTAATAAGTTCTTCTGACTTCAGATTAAGTGTTTCCAATTCTGAAAGTATTTTCTGTATCTGTTCAGATACAATCATGTCTATTACGTCATTTTGCGTAACTTTGATCTCAATGCCTTCATTTAGAAGGTCTTCTTGTTTAATTGCTGGTAGCATTTTTTATTGGTTTTTGTTAAAAAAATATGAATTAATTGTTTTTATTGTAAATAAATAGCACATTTTTCCAGAAGTATAGCCTCCTCTTTTTCTGTTTTGTTTTCAGCCAGTTCAATAGCTTTTTTAAGGATCTCTATCCTTGGTTTGATTTCGCCTATCTTAAACCACCATGCATAAGGCCAGTGTTTATAAATTTCATAATAAGCTTCTTTAAGTTCAGGTAATTGCCAGTCTATAGAAAGCTTAATAAAATAATGGCAAAGACCGTCTTCAGTTCTGTAGAAACTTTTCAGAAAAGGCAGATACTTACATATTGTGTAGTCTCTCAAAGCCATTTTATACATGGCAATTCTGTCTTGTTTTTTCATTTTTCAGAAAGAGTTTTAGATAATATAAAAATGTTAACATTCATAAATAGAAAATCAATAATCTACCAAAATATCTCCATTTATTGCCGAAACTATTGTAAGGCAAAGAAGGATAACAATGGCACAAACATTAATCAAAAAGGTGAGTATCCGGTGCTCTTAAGATTATATTTCGCCTGTTCGTTTCATTTTAAGAAACTCCAGACTTGAGTGACAAACTTCGTAGAAGGTTTCCTCTGTAAGAGTAAGCCTTGTAACTGCTACTCTATCTCTAAAAACATGAGCTCCTTGTTTACGATACTGTTCAGCATCTTTAGGATCTATTGTAGTAAAAGCTCTTAGTTCAATAGCACGACCTTGAAAATGATCAGGAAGTTCGTATATTTCAAATCTTTTGTTCTTTTTTCTAAGAACTATTCCATTTTTAAAATAAGTAACACTTGTTCCAGACTTTTCTTTCTTTTCTTTCATCTTCTATGGTTTTTATAGGTTTATACTCTGATAACCAATTTGTGGAAATGCGCCTTCTTCTGTAGAAACTTTTTATGAAAGTTTACTAATTCATCTCCTAGTTTTTCACTAACAGCAGATATTAGAATTTCAAGTTCTTGTTTTCTTTTCATTGTTTTGTAATTTTAAATAATTGAATCTCTCCAACTAGATTTACTTAACATCTCAAGTGTATTAAGATATTTAAGATAGTTATCAGATTCAAATACTTTTGTTTGGTTTACATATATTTGATACATTGCTTTGTTTTTTATTTGTTATACGAATAAAAGAGGGAAATGTTTCATAATAAAATTGCAGAGGGAATATTTATTCGTCTTCCCCTTCATCATTATCACATCTCCACTCTATTGGGTATGTTACCATTTCGTTAAGCTGAAGTATGGCATCATCAAAGTCCATTGCTGATATTGTGAGAGTGCCACTACCATTCTTCTCATAAAAGAGGAATGTTTTTCTTTCCATTGCTTTGTTTTTAAGTTAATTAAAGATTGTCTTTTATGATGATGCTGTCAAAAGTTTGAGATTGATTCCATTTTACAAATGAGACAGGTCTACTACCTTCATAAATAGTGTATCCTTTTAGATTTGTTTCTATTTGGTAATCATAAGATTCCGGAAATGTATCTATTTGGTGTTTTAGATTTTCTATTTCTTGATTTCTTGCAATGTACCCTCCCCAAAATCCCCATATGAATATAAGAGGATACAGAATAAATTGAAATATTTTCATTGTTTTTCTTTTTTAAAATAATAAGTAAAATAATCAATATTGCTTCTATGTAATACGGTAATTAACTCCCATCCTAAATCACCTAGTCTATCTGCTTGATTTGAAAATTCAGTATAGGTCCAGATTTTTGATAAATATTCAAATTTTTTCATTTTTTTGTTTTAAAAGGGAATCAAAAGGTTACTAATGCGGTATTCCGTAGGAAGTAGTTTTAAATGTTGTAATTCTAACAACCTAACCTAATGATTCCTTATTATCACTCCGGAAGATTTTCGTAGAACTCGTCTGCTACAATTCCTGCCATCCACCATCCAAACACTGTACAGTAGATAGCAAACCACGAAGGATCTGTTATAACATCTGCATAAGGAAACCAAAGTGCGCCTACAGATGATATCAGAAAGAAAAAGAACATAAAGGTAAAGAAGAAGACAAGAAAGGTTAGTAGATTTTTCATTTTTGTTTATGGTTTAAAAAGTTAAAAAATAGGTTTACCAGAGACATTTCTATCTCCAGTAAACCATTTAGAAACCAATGCATTCTTGGTCTGTTATATCTGTAATATTCCAATCAGATATATCTGTATTTTCTACAGTTATTCCTGCAAATACATTTACATTGTTATCTTTTACATCGGTATCTTTGTATTTAGACTTTTTCAGAGTCTCAAAAGCAAGTTGTTGATTTTCTCCCTTTACAATAAAGGTATCTCTTTCCTCATAATAGGAAATAGAAAAGGCGTAAGTTTTTTTCATTTGTTTAGTTGTTTTTAAAGTTATAAATTGTATATATTAATGTATTTTTTTCAATATTGAGAATAATTGATATTTTCTTTTGTTTTTTTTCTTTTAAAAGCCTTTTTGTTTTCTAGCAATAGCCTCATTTTAACACAATTTTAACATAATGTTTAAGCAAACGACACAATTTCTTCAACAAACTAACTTCATTTATTTTTCATATTTCGTACCAAAGTACAGAAAAATAATTCTATTGAAGAAGAATTTGACTTAAAGCATTGACAATCAATATTTTAAGTGTTTTTTTGAGTTAAAAAATTTCCAACGTCATTTGAGGAGATATTTCCTCTTAAGATTTAGTTAACATTGCAAACTAAAAAATAAAGCGTTTATAAAAATCATAACTTATTGATAATCAATGTTGGTATTACAAAAATGAAGTATATGTAAGGGGGTTTCTTATTTTTATTTTTTATAAAAACATAAAACTCTTAACATTAGCTTAACATACCAATATTAAGACTATAGGTGTCAGACATTTTAATTGTTCAACTCTTCTGAAATAATAATAAGAAGGAAATCAAAGGAAATGTGCCTCAAACTTAATGCTGCTAAAGGTCTTGGGAGATTTGATGAGTAGTGAAAAAACACTACTTTTTCTGGTATTTGTATGGAAAAAACACTACTTTTTCTATAATAGAATCAATTCACCGATAAATAAAGGCTATTTACCGATTATATTTGGAAATGTCAAAAATGTTATTTATATTAACAGAGTAATTATCTAATTAAATCCTTAGGTGGTTACAGATAAATTGATTATCTTTGTATTGATATAAATTTTGTCTGTTGCTACTGTTAATATATTTAGATGAAAATCTAAATAGAATTAAGGATTTCCTTAGCAGCAGGACAAATTAGAGCCTGTTGGTAAATCTTCAGGCTTTTTTTATGTCCCTAAGTTAAGAATAAATTCTTATAATTACCTCATCAACTTGGAATAATATCCAGAGAGAAGAAGGATTAAATCACCTTTATAATGGACATATTTTGCCTTTAAGATAGGAGATCACTTCAAGGTGCTTAGAGACTTCAAAATAAAAGCGAAGTTAAATCTATAGTGGTGTGACAATTATGCTATAGAGCTGGAGTGCACTGTATAGTTCTAGTCTTAAGAAAAGATAACCTTTTCTTGACTGGAGTTCAAGATACCTGTATAATATTTAAAATCAACAAGTTATGAAAAAGAAATAATACTTTTATGTCACAATTATACAAATATTTGTGACATAAAAATACATTCATAATATTGAAAATCAATCAATTATGAAAAAATAAAAGAAGTTTAGCCTTTGATACTATCTCCGGCTAAACTAAATTAGACTTTTTTGATAGCATTATTTGTTGCCACTATCGTAAATTGATCTGTGCTACCTTTAGTAGAATCCCAAGCATCAAGAACATTGGCTGCTCTATCACCTAGGTTATCTCCTTTAATAATGCCTTTACCTACCCTAGGCATAGTCATTATTGTAGCACAAATTATTTTTCTAACTTCTTCTCTTAAAAATGTTTCTTGCATAATTTATTGATTTTAAATGGTTAAATAAAAAGTTAGGAGAAGTTTCATCTCCTGAGACCGCTGGTCTATCAGATTGCTATCTTGTTCAAGCAATAGAACCATTACTATATCCTCATTTTTTAATAGTAATAATTTATCGAAGAGTATAGTCTGGAAACCCAACTCTGTATCTTTTATAAGAATAGTTTTGTTCGATTATTGTACTATTCTTATTTTGGTCTTTGAACCATTTGATATAGACGACCAACTTCTATTCATTCTATTAGACTGTTTCATAGTATTACCAGTACTATTTATCTCATCTAATAAGTCCTATAGCTCCTAATAGTCCATCCCTGAACTAAAAGGAAAGTCTTAACGACTAATACTTTATACAAAAAGTCTTAGTTTTGATCAAACTATTGATCATTAAGAAAGCATTGTCACCCCCTGTTGTTCAGGAATTACGTGACAATGTCTTAGGAATTAGGCTGTAGCCATGAGCTTTTCAAGCTCAAGCTGTGCCTTAAATTCTTGGAAAGAGACAAAACTTCTGACAGTGGAGCCATCAGATTCCCAGGTAGGAGTGCTTCCCTTGAGATACCTTGGCTCTCCGTTCTCATTCAGAACAGAACTGTCTGTAGGAGCTTGAGCAGGTTTGCCATTAGCATCATACCCGAAGATGTAATCACCTTTTGTAATGATATTGCCTTTCTCGTCTTTTACATCGCCTTTGTGGGTTTCCACAATAACGACAGTTGGTTCAGGGAATTTGTAGATGTCTTGAACAATTATTCCCCTTTTGTCCAAATATGGTTTGCGAACAGTAAAAGCACCCTTTGCAGTATTCACCATAAAAATACTTGGGTTTTTGCTCTTTGTAATACTAAGAGCGATGAGAGATTGAGTAGCCATATTATCAGTCGGTTGCCTATACACCGTAAGGTTTTAGTTATAAATATCTTAATTAGGACTAAAGGTGTCAGAAATTTGCTATATAGAAATTAAATGCTATACCAAATCTAAAATAAGACTACATGTCCTGTTTTGATTTGGCTGTTTGTATTTAACATCCCTAAATCTAAACCCAAAAAGTAACACAAGGCTAGGCTTGTAGGTTTAAATGCTATATCTATCAACATTAAGACAACAGGTGTCAGATCTGGCTGTTTGTTGTTTTCTCCTTCTTGCTTCCATGTGGGGGCATAACACCACTTTCAAAATCTATATGGGGTGTCTCAAATAACGGGCTTAACATATTAAAACACACAAAAAATATTTAAAAATTGAATTTATTAAATTGAGAATAATAAACAGGGAGGGGGATATTAAATTAGAAATTAATTAGAAGGGGCTATGTTTTAACAAATATGTTAAAATGTTTAACATATATTTGGAAGTGTCGAATTTATTGTACATATTTGTAATTATGAAAGAGCCAAACAGAGAAAGAAAGAATGAGATCAAGTATCTTATTACACTTAATGAGGAACAGAAAGAAGCCAAAAGGCTTATTATAGAGAATCAGATAGTTATCATTACAGGAAGGGCAGGATGTCTTAGTAAAGGCACTAAAGTTCTTATGTACGATGGTACTTTTAAGGAGGTTCAGAATATTTTAGTTGGGGATCAATTAATGGGGGTGGATAGCACTCCTAGAAGTGTACTAAACCTTAAAAGAGGTGTTGAACAAATGTACTGGGTTAAGCAAAATAAAGGAATTGATTATAGAGTAAATGAATCTCATATACTATCTTTAAAAAGAGTTATTCCGGCTAAATATCCAAAAATAACAGAAAATAATAAAAGAAAACTAGATCTTTCACAAAACCCTATACATGAAAAACAAGAGGTGGTATATAATATTTCAATCAAAGATTACCTTAAATTAAAAGGCACATCTCTTGTAGAAAAACAATTAAAAGGGTATATTTCAGGTTGTATTGAATTTGAACAGCAACCTTTAATTATAGATCCTTACTATTTTGGACTTTGGTTGGGAGATGGCAGTACAGACTCTTTAAAAACAATAACAGCAGCAGATCCGGAAATTATTGTCTATTTAGAGTCTTTAGGGGCTGTTAATCGCGGCAATTTTAAATATGTTATTCCCGAAAAAGAATTTAATTCCAATGAGGAGTTTAAAAAACTCTATAATATAACAAATGTATCTAAACTGAAAAATAAATACATTCCCGAAAAATATATTTATAATTCTAAGAAGAATAGAATAGCCTTACTTTCAGGTCTATTGGATAGTGATGGACATTATGTAAAACGTGGAAAATATTATGAACTCACTCTAAAATCAAAAGAATTGTCAGAAGGTATTGTTTTTATTTCCAGATCCCTTGGGTATAAAACAAATATAAGACCAAAAACAGCCACGATGAAAAGAAAAGATGGTTCTGTTTATTCTTGCAATGTTTATAGAATTTCTATAACTCCTACAGACCTTTTACCTTTAAAAATAGAAAGGAAAAAGAATGAAATAGGTTCAAATTTTAAGAATAGAAGTCATACAGGTATAAAGGTGGAAAAAGACATAGTTGACGAATATTTTGGATTTGAGTTAGACGGAGATCATTTGTTTTTGTTGGAAGATTTTACAGTTACACACAATTCCGGCAAATCTCTCGTGGGTGCTGTCACTGCTTTGGACTTTCTTAATAAGAAGATGTGTGACAAGATAATGGTTACAAGGTCAGCTATTGAGGTAGGCAGAACACTAGGCTACTTACCTGGTGGACTGGATGATAAATTCAATCCTTATATGGAAGCCTTGATAGAGAATCTCTACAAGTGCTATGATAAGGTTAAGATAGATGAGCTGGTGGATAAGAAACATATAGATGCACTTCCTGTACAGTTCATCAGAGGTAAGACAATAGAGGATATACTTATAGTGGAGGAGGCTCAGAACCTTACAAAAGCAGAAATGCTGGCTATTCTTACAAGACTTGGCAAAACAGGAAAGATAGTTATTAATGGGGATAATGAACAACAGGATACAAAAGAACATTTTACAGGGCTTTCCTATGCAATAGAATTGTCAAAGAAATTTGAAGAAATTAAATGGGTGAAGTTAAAAGAGAACCACAGGTCAGATCTGGTGGGTAAAATACTTGATTATGAGTATGGAAAATAATATTTTGCAGTCTTTATATGTAAAAGGATTTGTTGATCAAAAGAACAACGAACCAATGATTGATTGGTTTAAGGATGATGTTTCTAAAAAAGCATATATGCTTGGAAGACTTTATGCTTCTTATGATATGGATACACCATTCCAGAATATAGACAATTGGGAAATTATATTAGAAGAAATAAAAAAACTATGACATTTAAAGAATATCTGATAAGTAAGAATATTCCTTTTGACGAGGAAACAAATTCTGTTATTGTAAATGATTATGATTTACAGCCTTACCAGGAAGAGGTAAAAAACCTCTTTCCTGAAGTGATTTTTATTTGGGAAGAAGATTTTAATTATAATGAAGATGAAGGGAATCAAGATAAAGATTGACGACATAAATACAAAGAACACCTTTGACATGGCAAAGCTGCTTGTCAAGGTTATAGTTATTACAAAGAATTTGTCTTTGTCTGAAACAGAACTCCATGCCCTTACATATTTTGTAGTTAATGGATATTCTAAAGTTTCAAGGGAAGGACTGATTACAACTAAGCTGCTCAAGAACAAAAGTTCTGTTGCTAACCTTGTGCATTCTTTCAGGAAGTATGGGATCATAACCAAAAATAATTTTGGAGAGGAGCTTGCTTCAGATTTTAATATTTCTGTAGATGATCTTGATATAATTAAAATAGAAATACTTATAAAAAAATGAGAGGTAATCAAGCTATATTGAACAGTCAGATATTTGAACATCCTGATAATCCTGTTAAGGAATCCATTGACAAAATAGACCCTATGGATATTTTATTTGTTATTACAGATGAATATTGGAAAGAATGGAAGAGACAATTAGTAAATTCTACAAGTCCACATATATATGCCCCAGGTCTTGGAACATACAGTCTTAGGTATGGAAAATCTAAATCCTTTTTAAGGAAAATGGTTAATAAAATAAGAGGGTTTAGGATAAAATATAAGGACACCTATCTTATTCCGGATACTAGGGCATATAGTATACATCAACACTATCTTAAAAAATTCAGGATTCTTTGGAAGCAAGTTGATGAGATAAAAAAACAAGTGAATTACAATAATGAGATCTGGAAACAAAAGAAAATTAAAAAATACGGAGATAAAGCAATACTATGAGCAAATATTTAGAATACTTGAAACTTATTCCAAAAGGAATAGCAAACGCAGACAAAGTAATAGAAGGGTGGGTTAATTCCATAAAACTCCATTATGAGAATCTAATGGAAGAGGAAATGCAGGAAATAATTACCAGGAGGGGTATTTGTGAAACCTGTCCATTCAATTCAAAAAATGCACAGACATCAAAAGAATATTTTGATCTTTATAAACAAAATTATAAAACAGATAGGGATGATTTTCATTGTTCCATTTGTTCATGTCCCATAGAAAAGAAAACTGCTTCCCTTTCTTCTGATTGTGGAATGGAAAGCTGGAATATATCAAACCCTGAAAACCCTCAGGAACTAAAATGGAAATCTAAAAAATGAAAAAAGAAGAATATCAAAAAAGGGCAATCCTTGTACAGAAATTAGCTTTTCTTATAGAGCTGAATCAGAAAGAATCTGTAGCTGCAATACTCAGCTATCTGGTTTCCCCAATAGGACATGAAGTACATCCCTTCAGATGGAAGGATAATGAGCTTCTTGGTGTAGTGGAAAAAGAGATTTATAAAATTGAAAATGGACTTGAAGATGAAGACTAAATTAATAGAAAAGATTAGCTCTATTTACACTCAGATCGTAGCCTCAGAGAAAGAATTAAATAGTACGCTGCCTGGTTCTGACAATGTAGATAGAGCTAATAAAATAAATTTAGGACTAAAAGTTATAAAACTTCAGGAGTTGAACATATCCCTGTTTAACACAATAGACATATTTCTGGAAGTTGCTTCAGGATCTTTAGATGAACTTCCTTCAGAAATAAACACTTATTATTCCCTTGTGAAAGAAGTTCAAAAACCAAGTTCCGTTACAGACAGTGATGAAATTAAAAAAATTAAAGAATTTATAAATAACTACAAAAAAGATGCAATACAGTCATAAGTTTATAAAAGAAGCAAATGTAATAGAATGTTACGTTTATGCGATTAAAAATTCTCCAAATTCAGAAGAAAGTCTTACAGAAAAACTTGGTATTCAGATAGATGAAAAAGTTTATGGGGAACCAATGAAAGTGGTTATGAATCTAAAATCTCTTGGTGAGCCTCTTTATTTTATGCCTAATAAAGTGGAAATATATCAGGAAGATAATTTTATAGAGGGAACTTTTATAGCATTTCCTAATGAGTATGATTTTATTCTGTTGGTGTCTTTTACAGATTTTAAAAAGATTTACTATGACTATATAGATTTGAAAAAATGAGTAAAACAAAAAAGAATACATATATAGATTTTGAACTTGAATGGCTTGAACAAAGATCTCAGGAATTGAAAGAGTATATAGATAAAAGACCCCTTGATAAACTTAAAGACAGGGATTTTCTAAAACAAACTGCAAAAGGAGGAGTGGTTCACATGATAGCTGCTACAGTGGAACAGCAAAGAGCTGATCTTGGTAAAGCTTTAAAGGACTATACAGAAATAATAACTGCCATTTCACAATTGAGGGAACAAGAAGCTAAAAAGGAAGATATGAGAAAAGGCTTTGATAATAAAAATATATTAGATGATTAATTCAACTGAACTTATTCTAAACCAAAAGTACACTCCTGACGTTAACTCTCAGGAGTTTTCTGCTTTTTGGAAACTTGAAAGGGACAAATGTAAAAATGGACTTTATATAGATGGTGTATATATTTCAGGGTTTCTCTACTACCATCTTAATTTTTTTAAATGTCAGCTTGACATTCTTGAGGATGGGAGAGTGATTAGAAAACTTGCCAACCCTTATTTAAGAGATAATGAATGGCTTATAGATTCCTATATTAGAAAAGCAGAACAGGAAAAAAAAGGACTTTGTATATTAGGATCAAGGCGTTTGGCTAAATCTGTATATGAAGCTTCTTATATAACACACAGGGCAACATTCTACAAGGGTACTCAGAATGTAATAGCAGGACTTAATGAGCCAGATATTAAAGTTATAACAGATTTGTGTGAAGAAGCTTTGGGAGGACTACCCCATGCTTTTAAACATGGTAGAATTGAAGACAAATGGACAAAGCAGGTTACATTTGGTAAAAAAACATTATCAGGAGAAAGAATTCCCTGGAGTTCTATTCCTATAAGAAACTTAGATGGAGGTAAGAATACAGAAGCACTTGCAGGTCTTTCTCCATTCTCTATGGTGATAGATGAGATAGGAAAGGGGGATTGGCTTGCTGCTTTTTCAGGAGCTATTCCAGGTTTTGCCACTCCTTATGGATGGAGATGTTCTCCTCTTGCATTTGGAACATCAGGAGATATGAATAAAGCCAATGATGCCAGAACAGTATTTGAAGATCCAGATTCTTATAATTTTCTTGCTGTGAATGTTCCCGATGAACCTGAAAAGAAGACATCTGTTTTTATTTCAGGACATTTTGCACATGATTTTCCAAAAGATGATGTTCCTCTTTCTGTCTATTTGGATAAACCTGAATGTGAAAACCTTTCTAAAATAAATATCAAGGTTACAAATTTAGAAAGAGCAGAAAAAATGATTGATGCTGAAAGACTTGTGGCTTCTAATTCAAATGACACCACCAATCTTCTTAAATTAACAATGTATCATCCAAAGAATAGATTTGAGCTATTCTTGACAGAATCAAATAATAAATTTCCTTTAGATGCTATTAAACAACAACAAGAATGGATAAAAAATTATTATGAACCTACCTATGTGGATTTTTATAGAGATATAAATGGAAAAGTTGCATGGAAATTTTCAGATAAAAAACCAATATCCAAATTTCCAGTAAAACCCCAAGATAATAAAGATGCTCCCGTTCTTATTTTTGAACACCCTATACAGGAAGCTCCTAAATTTACTTATTGTATTGGTATTGACCCAATTAACAATAATGATTCTAATGATAGCGTTGTTTCCCTTTTTACAATTACAGTGTTTAAAAGAATGATTTCTCCTTTGGATCAATACAAGAATTGCATTGTTGCATCATATAGAGGAAGACCAAAAGAACTTTCTGAAGCCCATGAACTTGCTTTACTTGTTGCAGAATACTATGGAGCAACAGAAGGAGTTCTTCCAGAGGCTTCTGAAAATTCCATCTTTCAATATTTCTTCATGAAAAGAAAAGGATTTTTCCTTGCAAACTCTTTTGATATGGTGACAGAAATAAGTAAAAAATCCTCCTTTAAGGGTAAGAAAGGACTTCCTGCAACTACAACTAATCAAAGACATTATATGGATGCAATGGTGGAATATTCCAATGAGGAACTTATAAGTGTTACAGAAGATGGAGAAGAAGAAATAACATTAGGGGTTAGCAGAATAAAAGATCCCATGCTATTGGAAGAAATGAAAAATTATAAAGGAAAAATATCCGGAAAAGGGGTGCATAATGGAAACTATGACTCGATAATATCATTTGGATGTGCTATTACACTTGCCAAATACTATGATATAAAATATCCTCTTGCTAATTCTATTCCTACAAACAATACAAATATTCAAAGAGAAGCAAGAAAAATATTCAAAACTCCTTTTGGAAACTTGGAAAAGAAAACAAATGTTTTTGATTTTCAAGATAAAACCAACAAACTTCCAAGATGGATGAGAAAATAAATTTATAATAGTTTTAACTGAAATCAATTATAAGTTTTATTTATTACTTTTTTTTGATTAAAATAGAGTTATATAAAGTAAATATAATAAAGACATGTTATATAATCGCCCGGTAAATAGCTCTCTTCCTTCCCAGCAAGTTAGTTATGACGTTAAATTTAAAAAGGAAAAAGATAAAAATGGATATACCAAATGGATGAAAGACAGCATGGATGCTCTTGAATCTGTAGGAAGATATTCATTTTATAACAATATAGAACTAAGAAAGAATTATGAAATAATGCAAGGAAGATTCAATGTGGAAGACTATATTGATAGTTTTGACGCATATGATCTTTCCACTATGATATATCAGGAAATGAAACTCCCCTCTTTCCTGAAACATTACGATGTAACAACAAAAGCTGTAAAACTTCTCGTAGGAGAATTCATAAAAAGACCTGATCTTGTAAGAGTTGTTGCAAAAGATACAGAAACATCAAATGAGAAACTAAGAATTAAATCTGACCTTGTATGGTCATATCTTAAAGAAAATATAAATCAGGAAATTACAAAAAAACTTGCCAGTCAAGGCATTGATGTTAATAAACATGATTTTAAAGATCAGCAGGAAGAAGCTGATTATAAAAAAGCAATAGAGGAAAAGTATCAGGAACTGACACCTCAATCAATAGAAAAATACCTTACATATGATTTCAGAAGTGCTGCTGAACATTGGGGACAAGCCACTCTTTCTGATGACCTGGAAAGATTTAGAGTAAAAGAACAAGACATAAATGAATTTTATGACATGTGTGTGGTGGATAGATCATTCTCACATGTTTATTTAACCAATTCCGGGTATGCTATTGAAACCTGGAATCCTCTCACTGTATTCTACCAATATAATACGCAAAATAAAAATGTAGAAGATCTTGCATATTGTGGAAGGATCTTATATATGTCTAAAACAGAAATTTTAGATTATTTTGGATGGAGAATGACAAGGGATCAAATAGAAGCCCTCTACCCAGAATATCAAAAAGGAGAATCTCAGGGTTCAGTATATAAAGAAGCATTCAATGCAACTTTATATCCTTTTGGTGACTACAGGGAATATGATACATTGGTTACAGGGGTTGGACAGGCTGTAGGAGAAAGCAATATATCTGCATCTCCTTATGGTATTCCTCAGTTTGGGTTTTATCCTGGAACAGATGGAACAAATTATATATTCACTCAGGCAGACATTGTACAAGTTACTCAAGCTTATTGGAAATCCCAAAGAAAGATTGGAAAAGTGAATTTGCAAAATCCTGAAACTGGGGAAATTATAACTAAAATAGTTGATGAATTCTTTGATCCAAAGATATTTGGTGTTGAAGTCTTAAAGGAATCTTTTAAAGATGCAGATGAACCAAATACAATTACTTGGACTTGGATAACAGAAGTTTGGCAAGGGATAAAGATAAATGTCAACTATCAAAAGATGCAAACTTCTGAAGATAGGAATGCCATCTATATAGATATTCGCCCTATGGAATTTCAATTCAGGGGAAATGACCCAAGATTCATATTTGATTGTAAACTTCCCGTTATAGGAAGTATTTTCAATAATAGAAATGGAAGAAGTCAATCTGTAGTGGATCTCCTTAAGCCATATCAAGTACTTGTAAATGCTTTCTATAATCAGGCATATCATGTTGCTCAAAAGAACAATGGTAAGTTTTTTATTATGGGTGCCTCTCTTCTTCCTAATATTAAAGATTGGGGAGGAGAGGAAGCACAGGAGAAATTTATGACAATTGCAAGTAATCTTGGTCTTGCTGTTGTAGATGATTCTACTTCTGCCCAATCTCAATCCATGCAATATGGTTTGAAGGTGATGGATATGGATGAATCTGACAGGATACAAAGACTTATAAATCTTGCAATGCTTGTTGAACAACAAGGGTTTATGCAGCTTGGAATATCTCCACAAAGACAAGGAAATGTAATGCAGTCTGCTGAAGTTGGGACAACTCAAGCAGCTATAAACAACTCATATGCTATTACAGAAATATATTTTGAACAGTTTTCAAATTACAGAAGAAGGAAACTTCAAATGCTTTTGGAACTTTCCCAATATGTAGAATCAAAAGGAAAGGGAGATATTGTAAAACAATATACAACTTCAGATCTTGGACAGGCATTTATCAAAATAGCATCTGATGATTTACTCCTAAGAAATTTTGGAGTGTATTTAACTAATTCTGCTGAACAGGTTAGAAGGAAAGAAATGGTGGAGCAATTGCTTCTTAAAAATAACCAGTCTATGATGCCTATGTCTAAACTGATAGAAACAATAAGACTTGATAGCCTTATAGATATACAGAAGAAATTGGAAGATCAGGAAAAACAACAGCAAAAACAAAAACAAGAAGAGCAGCAACAGCAGCAGCAAATGCAACAACAGCAAACGCAGGCTGCTGCACAGGAAGCTGATAAGCAAAGACAATTTCAGGCTGAACAAAACCAACTTGACAGAGATAACAAACTCAATCTGGAAAAACTTAAAGGAATTGCTGCTGAAGGGTCTTACAATCCTGATGAAAACACTACAGGTCAACTTATAAAACAAACAGAAATTGATATTAAAAAAGAAGATATGAATTCAAGGGCAGCAATTGCACAGCAGTCCCTTCTTGCAGATCAATTGAATAATCATAGAAAGCATGAACTTGAAAAGAATAAATTCCAGGCAGAACATGAGCTTAAGAAACAGGATGCCGCACTGAAAGAAAAAGAAATGAAGAATAAGCTGGCTATTGAAAATAAAAAACTTGAACAGATCCAGGCTCAGAATAAGTCTCAAGAAAAGCTTTCTGCTGAAAAAGCAAAAAGAGATGAAAAACTTGCAGATAAGAAAATTCAGCTTGAAAAACAAAAAATAAAAATTAAACCAAATCTTAAAAAATAAACAGAAATTATTCAATAAAGCTAAACATAGGGTGTACATTATTTAATACACTCTATTTGTTAAATTGTATAATTTTTTGTATAATTGTATTACAAACCAAATATAGTATATGTCAAAAGTTAACGTAGAACCCTTCTACTTCGGAGAAGATGAGGGTATTCAAATTAACCCTGAACAATTCCCTGGAGCAATTCAGCCCAATTCAGAAGATAAAGAAAAAGCTAAACCAGTAGCTACAGATGAAGGTGAAAAACCTAAAGATGTAGTTATTGAAGAAACTGAAGAAGAGGATGATAAAGATGATGCTCATGACCCTCTTGGTTTTTTTAATAAAAACAATAAAAAATCTGAAAAAGAAAAAGAAGAAGAACCTGAAAAGCTAAGTGCTGATAAGGTTGACTATAAGGCTTTTGCAGATTTTCTTGTAGAGACAGAAGTTTGGAAAGATTTTGAAGGAAGGGAGGACATAGACTATTCTGAAGAGACATTTCAAGCTCTTTGGAAGGCACAAGCAGAAAATTCAGCAAAAGAAATTATTTTTGAAGAAAGATCACAATTTCCAGATACTGCAAATCAACTTGTAGATTTTCTAAAAGCAGGAGGTACAGTAGATGATTTTGTTGGTAATTATACACAACAATTAGAAGTTTCCTCTCTTGATACTTCTGATGAATATGGTCAGGAAAGAGCCATAAAAGAATATTACAAATCTATTGATTGGAGCGATGCAAAGATCAAAAGACATATAGAAAGACTTAAAGATTCCGGTGATTCTGATTTTAAAGAAGAAGCTGAAGACTGTAAATCAAAATTGGTTTCAGCTATAGAATCTGAAAGAGAAGAGATGATAAAAGAGCAAGAAGCAATTGCTCAAGATAGAAAAATAAGAGCAGAGGCTTTTAATAAAGCAGTTAGGGAAAATATTTATAAAGATCCCAATCTTGCTGAAAGAGAAAAAAAAGAACTTGATAAATTTATATACGATTATAAATTTCAAGACAATCAAGGAAATAAATATTCTGAATTCATGGTGAGGATGAATGAAATCAACCAAGATCCTAAAAAATATCAGAAGTTCCTGAAGTTCATCAAGAACATGGATGCTTACGAAGATAAAAAGATTGCAGAAGCAGAAGCTACAAAAAAGCAATTTAATTTTCTAAAAGAAGGCGGTAATCCTCTTTCTGGAGTAGTATCCAAAGAACCTGAAAAGCGTAAACAAACAGGTGCTCCTCAAGGATTTAAATTTAAATAAAGCATAAATAATAATACAAAATGGCATTAGGAACATTTAAAAATTTTGGTAATAACATAGTCCTTGAAAAAATGGACTATAGGATGGCAGGTAACTTTGCTGATGAAAATAAGCTAATGAACTTGCTTGCAGGTGGAGAAGGTGTTAACAGACAACACTTGGGTATCCTCACTCTTTTTAATCAGTTTCAACTGGTTAACACTCCCCTGTTGAAAATGACAGAACTTGCTAAAAACACCCTTTATGTAAATGGTGATGATGGCGAATTCACATTTGATGTACCTTATACTTTGGAAATGCCAACCATCAGAGAAGATCTCACTGGTGACAATTCAAAACCAGGTATTGATGGTCAAGTATTTGAACTCCTAATTGGTGATGGTAATCTTGATCCTATTTTTGGTCTCAATCAGCTTATCACTGCTGATCTTCGTGATGGTCAAAATTTTGTAGTTATTTCTGTTGAGCAAAGAATTGCAGATGGTTTTGTTTACAAGTTGAAACTTGTTACAAATGACAGAAATGAATATGTAGACAAGAAATGGCTGAAACCAGGCACTCAATTGTTTAGTGTAGGTTCCACTATTGGTAAATATGATGAAGAAGCTCCAGGTATTAACCAGTCAGCAGGCTTTATCAAACTCCTCCATAAAATTGGTAGCAAGAGAGCTGTTAAGATGACAGTTCATGGTTCTGCTCAACGTCTGAAACTTGATAATATTTCTGGTATGGGTAATCCAAATCAGTTTGCTGCAAGTGTTGCTCCTTATCTTGATCCTAAGAGTCCAGAATTCATGGTGGCAATTGGTTATAATAATGGTCAAGGTAAAGTTGATAAAAGCAAACCTGTATCATTTGTACCAATGATTGAAGTGTTGCTTTACAAACAACTCATGCTTGATACTGAAAGACAACTGATGTATGGTCAGGGTGGTGTTCTGCAAGATCAAAGAAATAACTATAAAGTAGTTGCTCAAGGTCTGTATCAGCAAATGAAAAATGGTAACTGGCTTACAATCCCTAAATACTCTCTTGATATAATCAAAGGTGTATTCTCTCAAATATTTAAAAATCGTCCTGATATAGCTGATGTTGATCGTCACCTTCATTTCCAGTGTGGTAGAGGTGCAATGATTGAACTTACAAGAATCTGTACTGAAGCAGGTGTTGCAATAAGCAATGCAATAGGTACTGTACTTGATAACTCATCTTTGGGTATTATAAAAGGTTCAGATGCTTACAATCTGGAAGCAGGTTACAGATTTAACAAAGTATTCCTTTCAGGTTTTGGTCATCTTTCATTTGAACACAACCCTGCTCTTGATTCTGAATTTAACAGAACAATGGATGAGGAAAGAATTGGTGGTTTGCCTAAGTTCTCTTACACTTCCATGATCATGGATGTTACAGAAACTACTTCTACCAATGCATATGAGCCTTCTAAAGGTGTAGAATTTGCTACAGGTTTTGATAACAAAGCAAATATCTATCTGGTTAAAAACCAAGGTATGCCAGGTGTCAAATACACTTATATCAATGGTAGAACTAGTCCATATCCTCTTGCTGCCGGTAAAGGTTCTGTTGCTTCATCTTTGTTTGATGGATATACAGCTTTCCTTGAAGAACAGTCTAGTATATGGCTGAGAGACCCAGGTAGGTCAGTATTGCTGCAATTGCAGTAATCTGCCTCCAAAGAACAATAAACCAAATAAACCAAATAAAAATGACAGATTTTATAGATTTCTCAAAAGTCTATCGCATAGAAGCAATTCCAAGCAGAGATAGTGAAGAACTAGCAAGAAAAGGGCTAGGTACATTTCCAGGTATCACTCAAGCTATCTCTGCTTCTTGGAATGATAGACTTAAAAAATATGACAGGACAGGATTTGATGAAAATGCTCCTGACGTTCTAAGACTTCCTTCTGAAAAGAAAAAAGAAGCTCAAGAAAGAATAATTGAAAAAAGAAAGGAACTTGAATCTCTTATAGGAGTTCCTGATTATCTGAAACCTACATCTGAAGCATGGCTGAGTGAAATCTGCATGGTGGAAATAGAAGTTGGTGCAGATATGAAAATAAGGGTGAATGGTCATGGCAATGAACTTCGTCCTGCTGAGAATTATAGAGATGCTATTTCTTTAGCTCTTATAATGAACAATCCAAATTTCCCTAAAAGTAAAGCTGACATTAGTAAACCGGAGTATAGAAATTCTAAATTCTATCTTACAACCTCTGAAGAAACTACTGAATTTAACAAATCTAAAATTCAGAAAAGTCGCAAGGCTAATATTGAAATGTCTAAATTGTTTGACGAAAGTAAAAACAAACAAAGAGCTTGGGAAGTTGCCTTCAAACTTGGTCTTGTTAGCAAACAAAAAGTTGATAGTGAAGTACTTGAAATGAGGATGCAGGAAGCAATCTTTAATGACAAGACAGGTAAAACTATGACAGAATTCCTTGAGGCTTGTGAACTTGACAATGCTACATTGGCAATACACAATATGTTCCAACAAGGAATAAATATGGGAGTGATCAGGGTTAGCTCAGATGGATACTATCATAGAGGTCATGTGAATTACAAAAAGACTAAACAAGATAGCATATTGTATCTCCTGGCAGCAGGAATGGAAATTGAGCTTGGTGAGTTGAGAAGTGAAGTTGAAAACAGAAAGAAAAAACACAACGCAATAGGTTAATGTTAAATGGTATCTCCAGAACTTATATACATAAAGTTTCTTTTAAAAGTAAATAAAGGAAACAGTCAGGGGAATATTGCCATTGACAAGGATAGGTTTGTTCTTATATTTAATGAAGTAAAAAACAGGTGGGTTGAAAGCCATCTCAAAGATAAAGATTCTATTCTAATAGATTCAATCTGGGAGATAGTTAAAACTGTAAATCTAACAAATGGTATAAACATTGATGGATATACAGAATTTGAAATACCCTTTGATTTTTATGAATTGATTCTTGCAAATTGTGAAGCCCAAAGAGAATCTTGTAGAAAAACAATCTTTTTAAGGGAAGTAAAAAATCACGACAAGAACACTCTGAGATTCAATTTAAATTATAAACCTGATTTTGATTTTGAATGGAGCTTTTGCTCTCTTCAAGGAGGATATATAAGAGTGTATAGAGATGACTTTGTTGTTAATAATTTAACAATTGAATACTACAAAGTTATTCCTAATATAGATATAGAAGGCTATACACATTTGGATGGTTCTCCTTCCACTAATATAGGAATAGAAATTTCAGAACAATATGTTGATCAGATTATAAACTTGGCAGCAGAAGAGTTCATGAGAGACTTCCAAGATCCAAATAATCTTAACATTGCTAAAGATAGAACTAACTCACAAGAATAAATTAAACAAAAATTTTAAAATAAACAAAAAATGGTAAATAGTTATCGTTACGTATTTGCAGCCAGTACATCAGACCTCCCATCATCTGGAACAACTGTAGATTTGGGAATTGGTCAGATTGGTGTATTTGATGGTAAAACATATCAAGCTACAAGTGGTCTCACTGCTAAATCAATCCTTGTTGCTCAAGGTACTCCTGATGTAATATACCCACATGGTGTTGCAAAAAGCAACCACACTTTTAAATCAAGTGTAATCCAAGGTGGAGCTGTAAAGTCTTGGAAGAAAGTATCTGGACAAGAAGGTTCTGGAATGGTTGTAACTCTTGGTTATGATGGTGTAGACACTACAAAAGGTCTCACTGTTAAACAAGGTAAATCATTTACATACTGGGTTACTCTCTCAGGTGCTCCAATAGCAAACCTTTTGGGAGATTCTCCTAAAACTCACTATGCAACATGGACTGAACAATTCACTGTTCAACTTCCTTGTGTATCTGATTGCGTAGATACCTGTGGTGACTATTTTGATCAAAACATTGTAGCAGATGCAGTTCTTGATGCTTTCAGTACAAGAAAACTCATTGGTGGTCAACTAATCACAGATTATGTAAAAGCTACTAAGCTTGTACATTGTGACACTCCATCAGGTTTGCCTACAACTACTTATAGTGTATGGACAATAACAATTCCTGATGCTGGTGATCTTGCTGCTCTTGGTGTAGCTCAAGCTGCTGTAGAAGCTTCTAATCCAGGTCAAATAATCAAACGTGTAAAAAGAGAAGGTATTTTCTCTACATATGAAACAGTATTTGCAGGTGCTATTCTTAGTGTAACTCCTGCTCCTGTAGTTATAAATCCAAATCCAGTTCTGGTTACATGTGATACTTGTCCTTCAGGTTGTCCTTCTGGATACACTTCACAGCCTGCAACAGATATTTGGGTTGTAGCAAGACCTCTTGCTGGTACAGAAAACTTCACTACCTCTGGCGCAAGAGCTACTTATGCTGCTACAGTAGGTGCTGCATATTCTGCAACTGCTCAAGAATTCCTTTCTTATAATGGTTCTACAGCAAATATTAAAATAGTTGTTGCTGCCGGAACTGCTGTAACTGCTCTTCTTGCAGACTCTGTTGTACAAATTGCAACTGACCAATCTGTATGTACTGCAAACTCTCCTCTAACTTATACTTTCCATTCTTGCAAAGAAGGTACTGCTGCTGAAAAACAATTTGTAATAAGCATTCTTAATGACTGCACAGGTAATACTCTCTCAGCTCTTCAAGCTGTTTATGGAATGGGTGTTAGTCTTGTAACTACAAATGCAGACACTTGTGTTTCTCAATACTCTCTCACTGTAGAATCTACAAATAAAGATTTTGAAAAATGTGCACAGGTAGAATGGCATTTTGAAGCTCCAGCTCCTTTTAATGGTTTGGTTTGGACGGAAGTTCCAGGTTTGAATTATGGAACAGGTTGTGTAACAGGTATTCGTTTTGAATCTGTATATGAGCAAAGAAAAGCTAAAGAATGTTTCTTGAAACAAGTGGCTTATGAATTTGAACCTTTGTTCATCACTCTGTCTACAAGAAATCCTGATCCTAATGACTACTCAGTTCTTTGTGAAACTGATGTTCCTCATACTCTGATCAAGAATGTTAAATATCCAAAAGGTAAAGGTCGTGTAGTTGCTGATCAAGTAATTGATTCTAACTTCCAATTCAACCAGCCTTGGAGAAAGAATGCAGCAGAAAGAGATGCATTTGATTATGAACTTGGAATTGATCTGGATGGTATCTATGACCAATACATCCTTGAATTTGAAACATTCCCTGCTGAAGCTTCTGCTGTAAGTGGTTTTGGAACAAGTCAAAAACAAGTATTTGAATTGAGTGTATTCTTCCCAGTGGGTTCAGGTTCAGAATATGAATCAACAATCTCTGCTTTTGTAGCAGCAAATTCTCCACTTGCTCTTGAAGTAATATAATATTCTTACTAAATATTAACCCAAAAAGGAGGTTGAGGGTACTTAAAACCTCACCTCCTTTTTTATTTTAATTAAATTAAATACATTAAATAAAATGGCATTTATTTCTTCAAAGTCAAATATTAAGAATTCTATTCTTGCTTTTGTAAAAAATATTGTTTCTAAAAAAGTTTATAAAGATATAGAGGTTCTTTTGAATCCTTGTTGTAAGACAACAGTGATATTTGACACATTTTCATGTGGTTTTACAGGGGATGTTTTTGGAATAATTTTTAATAATGTTACAATAACAGATGTAACTTTTGCAGGAAGAACAGTGGAGTTGTTTTTAACATCTGTTGATTACCCTACAGGAGGTGTTATAAAAACTATAACTTTAGATGCCAGTGGGCATTGGAATGGAAATCTTCAATCCTCTTTTGATGGTGGAAGCAGACCAAATCCCTTCACTATGTCTGTAGTTGTAACTTTGCTTCCTTTAGATTTAGATGTAGTTCATAGAAGTATCGCTCATGTTTTGACTGTTCCAAACTGTGACTAAAAATTAAAAAAATCATGACAATTACAACACCTAAAAAACAAAGCATTCTTGCATTCATAAAAAATCTGGTTAATAAAACTATTTATAAAGCAATTTCAGAAATACTTTCTCCATGTTGCACTTTGAATGTAAAGAATATAACTGCTGTTTGTGGAGATGGAGATTATATAATGACAGTTACTTTGGATCATGCTGTTAACCTTCTTGGAGAAGGTCAGGTAAGTTTATATTGGAATTTTGGAGCACCTTTTAATGTTGTTCTCACCACTGTAACTTGGAATGATTCAAATGAAATGACTTTTCATGTTCCTAGTTTTTTTGGAGATGGTACATATGATGTAACTTTAGAATTATTTCTACCAACAAATAGTTCTCAGACAATAGGTGTGACTTTGGTATCTATACCTCTACCGGTATTGTTTCCAAGTTGTTAATTTATGATATTTATAAACCAAATAAAATCAATTAGTTATGAGATGTTCATGTGGTCATGTCGTGGGTTGTGGGTGTGAGTGCATAGGAGGAAAATGTCCTAAATGCAGAACAAAAAGATTTAAAATTGTAATAGAGAGAAAAAAGAAATGATTCAAAGTACTAAATTATCTTTTGATATACTTGACACAAATAACTGTAAAACATTAGGACTATATGACACTTCGTTTTACAGTTCAAGTCAAACTGTTGCAAATGCAAGTTTGCAAGTGATCACTCCTTTTGATAACACTCCTGTACAGCTAAATTTCTACAAAAATGCTGTTACAATTCTAAATAGTAATACTCTTGGTATTACAAATGTTCTTGATCTTGATCTACTTACAACTCTTCCTGATGGACTATACACTGCTAAAATAAGTATATGTCCTGAAGAGCAATACTGGTTTGAGAAAACCTGGTATAGAACCTGCCTGCTGGAGTGCAAATATGACAAAGCTTTTTTGAAACTTAATGTACAGCCTTGTGAAGCTTGTTTTTCTCCTGAAAAATTAGAAAAACTTGAAAGAGCAAGAGTGTATATCTATGGCGTTAAAGTAAATGCTGCTTCTTGTAATGTGAAGGAGGCAGGCAAACTTTATAAAGCTGCTGACAAAATTCTTGATTTGTTAATTGAGTGCGATTGCCATGAACACAGATATTAATTATAATGAAAAATTTATATGTGGACTTCTTAAAGAAGTTGACAATAAAATAGCTCTTGTTTCTACAAGGGATTACAAAAACAGTGTTTATAATCTTGGTATAAAAAGTAAAGCTTCTGATTATACAGACCTTTTAGATATTCATAACATCCTTGAAAAAATTCTAAAATGTCACAGTTGCTATGATGATATTAAAATAGAGGATGTTGTAACTTTAATTAAAAATAAATTAAACCAGTGTTAAGATGAGTAATTGCCCAGGTTGTGATAATAGTTCAACTACATATTCAAGATGTAACCCTCCTGTAAGTTCGAATTGTGTTTTTTATAAAGGAGATACTTTAACATGCCCCTCTGATCCAAATTTTCAAATTTGCAGAGATAGCAGCATCACTGATGTTGTAGCAAACCTATTTGGTGAAATATGCAGTATAGATACATCTTTGGACGTTACAAGTTTTGTCTTTCCTGCCCCATGTGCTTCAGGTATTACACAAGGCTGGAAATATTATGATGATAAAACAATAAAAGGATTATTTTCATATCTTGGTGGACTCACCTGTGGTCAGCAATCTCAAATAGATGGAATTATACAATCTATCCAGAATATAAATCCTATTTATACAGATGTTAATCTTTGCTGCTGCGCTACTAATTGTGGAACAGGTCCACAACAATATGACCTAAAATCTATTATAAATACATTAGTTTCATGTGTATGTGCTGCTAGAACTGCTGCTGACAATGCAACAACTTTGGCAAGTACAGCTCAATCTCAAATAAATTCTTTGCAAAGTCAGGTTGATTTTCTAGCTACACAGGTTTCAAGTTTGTTAGCTGCTAATTTGACTTTGCAACAAAATATAGCCACTATAACAGCTAAAACATATTGTTTACCTAACTGCTAATAATTAAAAAATGTCTAATTGCCCCGAATGTCAACAAAGTATAGTTAGTCAAACTCCAAGTTTAATTGGTGCTACTAAATGCAATGGCCCATGTCCTCCAGAAGTAACCTGTACAGATATATTGCCTTCTAATTGTGTATTCTATTCAGGGTCTAATCTGACATGTTCAGGAGTAAATTATGGAGACACTATTTCAGTAAGTCTTGGTAAAATAGATTCTAAACTTGGAACAAGAATAGATTCAGGAGATGCTTGCTGCGGATATTTAAATGATAAAATAGTTGTAGGAACAGGAATTACAAAAACTGTTGTTACAAATGGAAATTGTAAAACCCTCAGACTTGATGCTTCTTCTTCAAGCTGCTCTCTTCTGCAATGGCATGACCTTGTTCTTCAAGAGGCTTTTCAAGTTCCTGGAGCAATGCATATTGTAAGCGGAGATACTTCAACAAGTCTTGGAGTTGGACAAAATCCTCAATATGCAGTTGAATATTGTGGAGCCGTAATTAGAAAAATATGGTTTAGAGGAATTGTAAAAGTACCTGCCGGACTTTTAACAGGAGATGTTCAAATACCTGTAATGCTTGTTAGTAATACATTGGTGTCAACTTCTTTCAAACCTCAATTTACAAGACTTGTTCCAATAGGAATGTACACATTAAGTGGAGGAATGCAACGTGTATATTGGGTGACATTCATATTTAAGTCTGATGGAAGCATTTCTCTTTCTTCAGATTGGCTTTATGTAATGACCCAAGATACAGGATCTTTGCAGGATGATTGGTGGTTGTCATTAGATGGATTTTCAATAGAAACAAATTAATTTTTTAAAATGTGTCAAAATAATTGCCCTCAACCTTGTGAATGTCAAGACCTTTGTGGATGCCCTCAACAAATAAAAGGGAATTGTGTATTTTATCAGGGATTGCCTCTTCCATGTATTTCTGCAACTAAAGGAGATCCATATGATACAATTCTGGCAAATATAAATAATGCCATTTGTAATATTGCTCCTCCTTCAGGTATAGTTTATACAGGAGCATCTGGACAAATAACTGTTACAAGTAATGTAATAGGTTTAGATCCTGCAATAACTACAGAAATAAGCAATATACAAAATGATATTTCTGCAATAGAAACTTGCCTTGGAACAACTGTAAAAGATATAACTTCAAGCAGTCTAACAGTTACAACAGGTTCTGTAACAAGCTGTGGAAGAACAATCAATATTGAATATGCTGCAAGTCCTGTTACAAACAGTCAAAAATCAGGAGTGCTTTTGAATATATTCAATTCTCCTACAGTGACAACAGGTTATTTCCAATCTCTTGATCTTACAAGCTACAGTCTAAAAGCGGGGGACATTATTACATTTAAAGGCACAATAAGAAGAAATCTTTCTATGTGCAACATACAGGAAATAAGAATTACTGATGGCACTGCTTATAATCAATTTACAAGCATTGGAGGAAGTCAGGCAGTTTGTAATATTTTTTCTATTACTGATTTTGAAATAATTTCAACAGTTGTGGCAGATGCTACAAGTACTTTGCAACTTAAAAACTATGCAAAAATAGATACACTTCTTTCAAAGCCAGGTGCTCCTAAATATGGAGAAAGTATAGTTTCAAATCTTTCTGAGATTTATCAATATACAACTCCTGTAACTATAAATACAAATGATGTAAGAATAGCTATTGATCCACATGGTGATTCTGTTATTCTTGATCAATTAATAATCAAATTAGAAAGAAAAATATAGAAGATGCCACTCAATCAATTAACACTTGTAATCACTTTTAATGGTACAGGAACTGAAATTCCTTCACTTGACACTACAAGTCTTTATGGCTTATACTACTTTCAAGGTACTGCAATAGCTATTGGTAATTATGGAATTGTTCCAACAGGAACTCCTTCTGTAGGAACAAGTTATAAATTTGTTTACAGGGCTACTCTGGACATCACTACAAACTCTAAAACATTTACACTTTTTGGAACTAACATAACCCAGGCACAGCTTGTTAAAAACTGGGATGCTGAAGCTACATGGAATGGATCTTCTTGGGATGTAGAACTTCATATGGATTTTGCTGATTCTGATATAATCAGTTCTTCAAATTTAGGAACAATAGATGTTTCTGCAAATATCCCAAATGGGTCTATTGATCTTGGTCTTAAGGGAATAAACCTTTCTCTTACAAATGCTAAAATAGCTACTAATTCAATAGATGGTTCTGCAAAACTTATTGCAGGATCTGTAACAGATACAGAACTTGCTACAGGTATAAATGGAGCTAAACTTTCTGCAAATACAGTGGCAAATGCTTCTTTGGCTACAATGGCTGATCACACTGTAAAAGCAAATATATCAGGAGGTACAACAACTCCTTCAGATGTTCCTCTTTCTTCTTTGACAGCTTTGACAAGTTGGTCTCTTACAGGAAACTCAGGAACTACTCCTGGAACTAATTTTGTAGGAACTACAGATGCTTCTGATCTTGTTTTTAAAACTAATAACACTGTAGCTGGTAGAATAAATCTTTCTAATTTTAATACAAGTTTTGGATTGAATTCTTTTGATTCTGTTCCTTCTGCTACTTTAAATACAGGAATAGGGGCAAGTGCTTTAACTGCATTGAGTACAGGTATGGATAATACATGTATTGGTTTTCAAAGTTTATTTAATACAAATACAGGATATAAAAATACAGCAATAGGTGTTTCAGCAGGCATATATAATACCTCAGGAAGCGATAATACGTATGTAGGGCATGGTGCAAATCCTTCTTCTTCTGGTGGTGGGACTGCAATACATAGAATAGCATTAGGTTCTGGTGCAGAAGCAACAGCAGATTATCAATTTGCTCTTCCTAATGATGTGACAGCTTTTAAATTCAGAGGAAATAGTTTTACTCTTCCAAGTGCAGATGGGGCAGCAGGTGCAACATTGCAAACAGATGGAAGTAAGAATTTAAGTTTTGGAACTATAATTAGTTCTGGAGTATATCTTCCTGTTTCGTCAAATATAACAAATGTAAGTGCTTCAACTACATATACTTGTCAGTGGATGAGAGTTGGAGCAGTTGTTACAGTTTCAGGTCAAATTGATATTGATCCTGTTGCAAATGCAGACACTGTTCTTGGAATAACAATCCCAGTTTCTTCTGCTTTTACTTTAGATTATCAATGTGGAGGAACAGCAGTGATGCCAGCAGTATCAAGAGAATGTGCAGCTATTGTAGCAGATCCTGGAAATAACAGAGTGCTTCTTAAATACAGCGCAACAAATACAGCAGTTAATTCATTTTATTTTTCATTTACATATCAAGTAATATAAGATACAAAAAAGCAGCTTTTTTTGGTTTAGCTCCTTTCTCATAGCCTCCTCCTGAAATATGGAGGAGGTCAGAGTTTTAAAAATTTAAAAATTATAAAATATGACACTATTTCAATCACTGGAAACTTTCAAAGACTACTTTTTAGGTTCTATAATAATAATACTTTTGCTCCTTTTAATTTTATTTGGTACAAAATCATGTGAAAAATCCAGAGATATAAAATCTCTTCAAAGTCAATTGGTTGATAAAACCTTTCTGGATTCTATGATCTTTACAACAAAAACTTTAAAAGATTCTACAAAAGAAATTACACAAACTCAACTTTTGGCAGATAAAGACAATAAAACTGTTAAGGATATTCAGAAACAAACAGGAACAACACATCTTCAGTCTTATGTAAAAGTCGTAACAGAAATTAAAATTGTACATGATACAATCAAATTTTCAAATTCAGAACATCTTATAAGAGTGATAGATTCTCTTCATGGTGTATTGGATTCTTTTGAAGCACTTCCTCTTCCTGCTAATTTTGTTAAAATTGACAGCACATTTCAAATAGATGAAACTATAACAACAGAGGGACTGATTATAAATCATTTAAAAATTCCTAACACTACAACTATTACAATTGCAGACCAGAAAAAGTCTCTGTTTAAAACAGAACCAGTGGTTAAAATACATTTTTCCAATCCAAAAGTGGAGACAGAAGATGTAAAAAATATAGTTGTAAAACCAAAAATATCTAAACAGACAAAGACATTGTTTATAGGACTTGGTATTGGAATACCTGTAGGGGCTATTTTAACAGGACTTATTGTTCACTATTTAAAATAAAAAAGTATGAAAACCAGCCAGGAGGGAATAAATCTTATTAAATCTTTTGAATCTTGCAGATTGGAAGCTTATTTAGATTCTGTAAATGTAGCAACAATAGGCTGGGGATCTACAAGATATGCAGATGGAACAAAAGTTAAAATAGGAGATGTGATAAGTCAAAAAGGAGCAGATGATCTTTTTTTATTAACTTTGCCAAAATTTGAAACAAGTGTAACTTCTTTGGTTAAAAGTCAAATAAACCAACATCAGTTTGATGCATTGGTTTCTTTCACTTATAATTTAGGAGCACTTGCATTATCCGGAAGCACCCTTTTGAAAAAAGTAAATATCAATCCAAATGATCCAAGTATATTACAGGAATTTCAAAAATGGATATATGCAGGAAGTAAACAGCTTCCTGGATTGGTACGAAGGCGACAAGCAGAAGCAAATTTATATTTCACTAAATGATAATAAACCAAAACCCGATGGCGAAATTAGTATTAAAAGATTACATTAATACAATATTATTTGGCATAGTTTCCTACTTAGTAATGGATATGCACAAAGACTTTAAAGACACTATGAAAGATGTTGAAAATTTAAAAATAATGGTGGGCAAACATGACTACATTTTAAATCTTCAAAATAAACCATTTGACAAAAAAACTACATACAATTTTATAGGAGCTGAAGCAATTCTTCCTGATACAGGAACAAGTCAGAAATATGATAAATATAAAAAGTCATGAAAATAATTGATGATACATTAAAATCCCCGGATGGTAAGTGGAGCAGGAAATCTCTAACAATGCTTTCTTCTTTTGTCATTGCTGTTATACTTGGTGCTTATATTGTCACTTCTGATTTTTTTATTGCTAAAGAAATAAACAGATATGCAGTTGATGTGTTTAATGGATTTTTATTACTTGTAGCAGCTCTGACAGGAGCTACAGTTGCAGACAAATTTACACCAAAGAAACAAGAACAAAAAACAGAACAATAATGGCAGAATTAAATGTAGACCCAATGAAGAGGTCTTCCATATACGCTACTTTTGGTAGATATTATGGAGAAAAACTTTATAGACTTTTATATGATTGTGCAAATTGCGATGGTACATTTTGCAAAACAGTAATGAAATGTCTTGGAATCTCTCCCCAGGGAAATCCAAGTTTATATCTAAATCAAACAGGAACATGGACCAATCCAGCTTTTCCTGTTTTTGAAATGCTGTATTCAGAATTTCTTACAAAACTTAATTCAGGAACTCTTATTCCAGGATCTAAAATACTTATTACAGATTATCAAACTGTACACTATATACAATTTAGTGGTACAGGTCCTGGAGGAATAGGTGGAGAAATCCCTCACGCCGGAACACCGGAGCAGCTTTTGGTTACAGTTACAAGTCCTTCCAGCATATCTCCTATGGCAGAATCTCTTTCTTACCCTCAGGATATTATACATTATGTACCAGATGTCATGGATGGTTTTTATGATGGATTAAATTCCAGTAATGGAGGAAAAGGTGTAATAACTTATAGAGAAGACACTTTGAATCAAGTTGCTAGGGATTATGATTGGAGGAATGTAGTTTTTTGGAGATGGGAGACATCCGTTGGTAATGGTAATTATTGGTCTGTTCAACCTGTATCTGGAGCAAGTCATATTGAGATAGGTTGCTTTTGGAACACTGGAGGTTTACAGAACGTATATATAAAAAGCCCATTGGCGGCAAATCAATTTTTGAATGGCTCACCATATTGGTTGGACAACTTTGTAATTAATGTTGGAAATGGCTGTATAGGTTTACAGGTAAATATTGCATATGGCTCTACATATTCTGAATATACTGAGGGGGCTGGGGAATTAGGCGAGTCTAATTATAATTCCATAGCTTATGACACGGTAATTTGTGATTCAAATACGAATAATCAAATAAATGTATCTGGACTAAATTTTGTTAATTTAGGTCAAGGTGCATTTCAGAATAATAATATTGGTACTTTTCAAAATAATAATATTATTGATACAAACATAGGGATTATAACGGGTAATATTATTTCTGTTTGTTATCAAAACACAATAAACCAATTGCAATATAATTCTGGCTCACTTTTATTGGGTAATAATAATAATGGCGACCCTATTAATATAATTGGCAATCAGGGATTTGCATTTATAACAAACAATGTTTGTAGCCAAATTCTAGGTAATATTACTGATACAATATCAGACAACACTTGTGCTAAATTAAGCGGGAATATATCTAATAGCATAAACTCAAACATGATTTCTGGGAATATCCAAAACAATATTGCCAATAACATAAACTATAACACTAGCGGTGGAGATATTATAAACAATACTATTGGTAATCTGATTGAAAACAACTCAAATAGTGGAGGTATTTTAAATAATGTCGGCTCGATTATTCAAAACAATACGAATAGTGGCGATATTGGCTCTAACAATGTTGTCAATATAACCAATAACACGAACGTTGGAAATATAACTAATAATTTTGGAGTAGTAATTGATACAAATTCAAATACGGGAGAGATAAACGAAAATCAAGTTGATGAGATAACCAATAATACTAATGCTGGTTTTATAACTAACAATATTGGAATAATTATAAACTCCAATTCTAATACAAACAGTATATTTGAAAATAATGTTTATGTTATAAGTTCAAATTCCAATGCAGGAGTAATAAGGGGCAATTCGGGCATAACAATATTAGGAAATACATGCGGTTCTATAAGCAGTAATATCGTAGGGAGATTAGATAATAATATTGCAGGAGATATAACGGAAAATGTAGGGGTTCAACTTTCTGGGAATACAGTTTCAGAAAAAATACAAGGCAACAACAGTTTTTATCTGTTAAATGACAACAACATATCTGGTCAAATCGTTCATAATAATTGCACGTACATACTGAGCAACACAATAACCGCTGGTAATATTGCAAGTAATGTTGGAAATTCAATCAGTGAAAATCAAGTAGCTAGAGGTATTAACCAAAACAATTGCAATTTGATAGATAGTAATGTTATGGTTGGCAATATTGCAAACAACCAATATAATATCATAGCAAACAACACCCTCACCGACATTACAAACAGCACAGGTAACAAATTCTTCAATAATAGCGGTCAGCCTTGTATTGACATCGTAGGTAGTGTGCAAAACTGCGATATAACAGCAGAGATACAATCCCACAACTTTATAGATGAGGTAATTTCATTTACAATTAATCCAAGTGCTGATATGCAAACGACTACACCGACCAAATCTATGTACGATGAAGTATTTGGGCAGCATTACTTAGCCCTCCTTAGTTCTGGAGCATTTACTTTTCCAACACAAATAACAGTTTAAAATAAAAAAAATGGCATTCAAAATAATAATCACTTCATGGGATTTGACAATAGCAAACACCCCTGATAAAAGAGCAAGCAAGCAGAATACTTCACTAACTAAATTACAGACTGTAATAGATGACGTAAAATCTAAGAGACCCACAAACGTGGCTCAGGAAAACTTCTTTATTATTACAATAGATGAAGGCGGAAATGCTATTTACAAAACAGCAGATGTAGGCTCTTCATTCACTATTCCGGTTAGTGATCTTGACTCTTCTAAGTTATCTGATTTGGTAACAGAAGTACAATCTCCAATTATCAAGAAGTAACAAAATATTGTTCTTTTCTCTCTATATTTGGTTTGTCCCCTGAATGTAGAAATACATCAGGGGATTTTTTTAATTTTTAAAAAATTCCTTATATTTAATTATTCAAAATGAAAAAAGTAATAAAAAAAAGACTCACACCTGCTGCAAAAGCAAAGAAAGCTTTTAAGCTCGGTGAAAAATTTGCATCTAAAGAAACGTCAACAAGTAAAACAAAAAAATTAGTAACAAAGAAAAAAACAAAGAAATGAAAAAGAAAATGATGAAAAAATCAGCAGCAAAAAAATCAGCTCCTAAAAAGATGATGAAGAAATCTGCTCCTGCTAGGAAAGCTCCAATGGCTCCTCCAATGGCTCCTCCTATGCCTCCAATGGCTCAACAAGGTCCTCCTCCAGGTCCTGAAGGATCTCAAACAGCTCAAATGATGGCTAAGTTTGGTGGCAAAAAGAAAGCAATGAAAAAGTATAAGACTGGTGGTGCTACAGGAACTCCTGCAAAAAGAGTGGGAGGAATAAGAGCATATGGTGCTGTACAAGGAAAAAAGAAAGGAGCGAATAGCTAATCTATTCTCAAGAACTTATAAAACCTCCTGATTTTTATTAATTAGGGGGTTTTATAGTTTTACCTCCATCAAAAAATTGAAGAAATCGCCACCCCAGGAAATTTTTATTTTAGAGAGTCTACCTCTTTTGAGACAAATTTGGACATACTGTTCATAGAGATCTAAAGTGGTGGCGTTTATTCATTTGGAAAAATTTCAAAAGCTTTAGGCTATATACAGGAGTAACCTTTAAGGTGCTATTTCAAACCTATTTTGTAATTAATCAAAAAATTAACACTGCTTCCAGGCGGGGAATAAAAAACCCCAAGTAGTATGTACTTGGGGCAGGTTCAAAGTTCCCTCAAAGTCCGAAACCAGTGAGAGAACTAGAAAATTTATAATAATTTGAATATATCAGTTTTCTAGTGTTACTATTTGTTTCGGCAAACAAGTAATTACTATAATACAAACTTACAAAACATTAATCATATTTCCAAATCTATAAGTAAAAATAATTATTTTAATTATCTACTTTGATGAATTATGAATACACAAATATAAGCATTAAGTTTGTAATTAAGTAATTTTATGGCAAAAAAATCTGTTAAAAAAAAGTCAAAATACACAAACCAGGAAAGGTATGATTTTCTTGTCAAAGTAGGAAAAGCACATGCAACACAACTAAAAAAGAAAAGCACCCCTGAAGAAAAAATAGTGCTGGAGTATTTAAAAGAATTTGGCTTTGCTTTTGAATTTCAAAAACCTGTCATTGTCAAATGCTTGGAATTGTATATTCTTGATTTTTTATTAATTGATCATTCAATTTTTATAGAAATTGATGGAAGTGGACATTTTACAAAACAAGGTATAAAGAAAGATAATCTAAGAACAAAAAGATTGAGAAAAGAAGGGTATGAACCAATTAGACTTACGAACAGACAGGTGAATACATTTTCTAAAGAAGCAATCCTTGAAATTATAAATAATAAAATTAAATTGTTAAATTCTAATAATACCAATTAGAAAAACACTATATTTGTAAACAAAGCATAAAAAATGGAAAAAATAAAACTTGTAGATTCATATCTGAAAGAAAACTTTGATAAAATACAAGCAAAAAGAGAAACCTCTGGGTTTTCCTGGCAAGAAGTAACAAAAGATATTATTTCTAAAAATGCACAGATTGAAACACTTGATTCTGAATATGTTAGAAGTAGATTTTCTAAACTTAGAAAAAGAAAAGAAAAATCAGGTATTTTCACCACAATTAAAAATAATATAGATTCCACTATAAAAGGAGCATTTTCTTATATTTCTGGAAATGAGAATAAAGAACAGGGAACAAAAGAATTTACATTTACAGCAGATGATATTCCTACAGATCAAGAAATAATAGAACATTTCAAAATAGATACAAAGAAGTATAGAATTAATCAAATCTACCATAAAACTTCTTTTTCCGGTAAATATGCAATAACTGTTTCTCTTCTTTCTATAAAACCAGAACACGCAGTTGATTATCAAAAACTATTTAAGGAATTTATAGATACATATCAACTTAAACTTTTAAGCTCTCCGGCTTCTCCAATTCCAACTTCAAATGAGCCAAAAACCACTTCTGTCCTCTTGAACTTGTCTGATCTGCATGTAGGAAAACTAGCATGGGATAAAGAAGTTGGAGCAGATTTCAATGTAGATATTGCAAAAGAGGTTTTTATGAATTCTCTTAAAAATCTTGCAATACAAGCTACAAGATGTTTTTCAGTAGAGGAATTTATTCTTAATATAGGAGGTGATTTTCTTCATACAAATGGATCCAACAATCAGACAGCCAATGGAACTATTATGAATGATGTTGATACAAGGTATCAGAAAATTTACATGAGAGGATTGGAAATTCTTACAGAAGCTGTAGATTACCTATCTTCTTTTAAAGGAGTTAAAGTTAAATTATTCATAGTGCAGGGTAATCACGATAAAGCCACTTCTTTCTACCTTGGAGAATCTCTTAAAGCATTTTATAGAAAAGATAAAGACGTAGAAATAGTTAATGATCCCCATATTAGAAAATACCACAAATATGGTGTAACAAGTTATATGCTTACTCATGGAGATTGTAAAGATGATGGTCTTCCTTTGACATTTGCAGTGGAAAAACCAGACTATTTCTCAAGTTCTCTATACAGATACATCTATCTTGGACATCTTCATAAAACCTCTAAAAAGGTGTTTTTAACAGAAAATGAAGTGGGAGGAGTTGTTTTAAGAAGATTGAATTCTCTTTCTGTAATGGATGCATGGCATAATGAAAACAATTATTATGGAGCTAAGAGAATGGCAAATGCTATTATATTCCATAAAGAAGAAGGACAGATAGCAGAATTTAATTATATTGTAAAGAAATAAGCTTAATAAATTTAACTGAAATAGGTGAAGAAATTTAAATCTTCACCTTTTTTTTATATATTAATTTCCAAATACTCAAATGGTATGACTTACAGACAATTTGTTAATGATATACAAACAGAGATAAAGCAAATCTCAGCAGATAGCTATATTCCTCCAAGATTTGTGTATTATGAAACCATAAATATTGTAGCAGATTTTTTAAAGAAAGATCAGGATGCAAAAAGGAAATTGCAAAGACTTGCTGAAGGCTGGACTGAAATACAAGGCATTGAATTAGAAGAAGTTCCAACAATTTCCTGTCCTGATGTAGATGTTAGAATATGTGACAGAATGATGAGATCTGTAAAAAGACTTCCTGCCACTTACACTTATAGTTTTGGAAATATAATCAAACATGTATCTTCTCCTAATTTTTCTTATTCTTTCGATCCTGTTACACCCAGGCAATGGGTTAGTATACAGAAGAGACAGTATAAGGATAGGAATAAGTATTATTATTTTTTTATTGATGGTTATTTGTATATACCTATACCTAAAAATGTAGATCTGGCTATTGAACAAGTTAGAATGGAGGCATATTTTATAGATAAGCATGAAGTGGAGTTGTTTAAAAGAACATCAGATTGCTATGACTGTAAAGACATAGATTTGTGTAAATCTCCATTGGATTATGAAATTGTAGCTCCTTTTTATCTTTTGAATGATGTAAAAAAAGAATTACTTAATAGACTTACCAAGATATATGTATCCCTTACAGAGGATCAATATCCTAATATGAACACAAGTCCTTCAGATAAAACAAACCAAAGAGATTTACAAAATACAAGAAATGGACAGTAAAAAAACATATTACAAAAAATCAGAAACAAATATAGTTAATAAAGAGCTTTGCAATAGGATCAGAGAAAAACTGAAACTTAAAAAATTTCAATTACCAGATCGTGATATTATAAAAATTTGTAAAATAAACAACAAACTTTTAGGAGACTGGATAATAAACAATGCAGATGGATTTAAAATAAAAGATAATGGAGTGATAATAGTTTCAAAATATCTTCCTAAGTGTCTCAGGGGAGATAAGCAGGAAAGAATTGAATCCATTATGAATAATCCAAAACTTACAGATCAGGTGAAAGAAATGTATATCAAAAGATATACTAAATCTCTGGAGTATTATAAAAAATTTACAGCAGAAGGTAAATCCTATCATGTAAATTTGCATTCTTTCTTTTATTTGTACAGAATAATTTGGTTCAATTCAAAAAACTGTACTTTTGATAAAGCTCCGGCATATGAAGTAAAAACCACTATAGATATTAGACAAAAACTTTCTAAGAAGATAATAGAAGGAAAAGAATATTACGAATGGCAGTTTTCAGATTTTAGAGAAACCAAAAAAAGAGATAGAGAAGAACGTAAAATACTAAAAGAAAAAAAGAAAAAATGTCAGCAGAATATAACTTAGTTCCCTGTGATCAAATTATAGCAAAGATAGAAGATCAGCTCTCCTCTTACACTTCTAATGGTACATTAGATTCAGGAAGATTTTATGCAGAAATTAAGTTAATCATCAATAAGTTAGGTATTGCAGCATATGAAATGGTTGAAGCTATTGTCACTCTTGAAAATCATAAAGCTGCTCTTCCTTGTAATTTCTATCTTCTTGATTCTGCTTGGCTTTGTGATAGTCAGCCAGATACCACAGAAGCAATTTTGCAGTCTAATTTTATTATGTACAGTGAAACTACAAATGAAATAATTTCACAAAAAGAAGAATGTGCATCAGGACCTTCAAAACCAAGTAGTTGTGATATAGGAGGAGAATGCAATACACCTGCCCAAGATATTAGAAATGTTATAAGTAATGGTATAATCATCCAGTCAACTCCTTGTAATAACAATAATGAGAATATTCTTGAAAAAGTAACTATAAAAGAATATGTCATACCTCAGGGAAGAACAATCACATGGAGAAATCCAATAATGCTCAGACTGAAGAATAAAAAATCAGCAGCAGGAGATGTTTGTAAAAAAGACTGTAAAAATTTATTTGCAAGATCTATTTATGAAATATCTATAACCCAACAAGGAAATAACAGGTTTTTACATTCAACTTTGGAAAAACCAATAATATATCTTAAATATTATGCCTATCCTGAAGATCCAGAAACAGGACTTCCTCTTATTCCTGACAATCCTGTAATTCAAAGAGCAATAGAATATCAATTAATGTATTACTTTTTTTATATGACTTGGCTGGATAATACAGATACAAACATAGAAAGAAAAGTACAGGATCTGGAAATAAAAAGAGATAAATATCTACAGGAAGCAATAAACTATTCTAAAATGCCTTCTTTCAATAAAGCTGTTGAAATGGCTCGCAACACACGCAAAAAGTTTGCAGCTTATGAATTGATAAATAGTAAACATTTATAAAATAATGGAACAAAATCAAAGTCAACCACAAGTAGGGATGTCAATGAGAAATCCTTCTCTTTTAAAAGAGAGTGAGTTTTCATTGGCTGTAAATGCCAATTTGCAGTCTGTAAGTGGTAATTTTGCTCTTATAAATAATGATCAGTCAAATATTCTTGCTACAAAATTTAAAGAAGGATTTAAAGTTATAGGAACAAATCTTGTTCCGGCACTTTCATGTACTTTCTTTTTTCTTGTAAATCCTTCAACTCAGGAATCAGAAATAGGTTTTATTTTAGATGGAAACAATCAGGACTCTCCAGATCCTGTTATAAATTGTTCCACTTGTAATCAACCTATATTGGAAGACACTCCATTGGAGCAGACAGTTCAATCTCCTCTATCTTTATATTATACATTTGTAAATGCAAAATGTCTTAATTTTAGTATAGACAATCCTGTTACATCATGGATAAAAGTAGATGATTGCAATGTAAGAATATATTTTAATGATTTTAAAAATCCACCAAGATATATCAATTATAAAGATTTTCAGAAGATTGATATTTCAAACTGTCCATTAATTGAGACAGATCAATTGGATTGTGACAAAATTTTGATATTTCCGGAAACATGCTATCCAACTATAGAAGTGGCAGATATAGTTTCAGGAGGACAAAATACGGCAGGGGTTTATCAATTTGCAGTTTGTTATTCTGATGTAAGATCAAATAAAATAACAGATTATTTCTATGTAAGTAACCCTACACCTCTTTATAGTCAGCCTATTATTCCAAATAATAACACTGCCTATCCTATTGCAAAATCATTCAAGTTGGAAATTGGCAATTTAAATACAGATTTTAAGTATTTTAATATTGCTGTTTTAAAAACAATAAATAATGTCACTTCAGTATTCCTTATAGAAACATTTGAAATCAAATCTTCCTCATTTTCATATGTTTATACAGGAATAGATAAAAATCTACAGGCAGATCTTTCTATAGATGAAATAATAGGAAGAAGACCTCATTACAATAAAGGAAAAATCACAACTGAAAATAATGGGTATTTATTTATAGCCAATCTTGAAGAGGACAGAGTTATAAACTTGCAACCAGTTATTTCTAATATTCCTCTTTTTTGGCAGACAGTTAAAATGGATGAAGGATCTTATTCAAATCCAATAATTGCTCAAAACACTGTAGGATATTTAGGAGATGAAGTTTATGCATTTGGTATAGCTTTTACAAAACAAAATGGCACTAAAACTCCAGTTTTTCCTTTTGTGGGAAGAAATGCTACATCCTATGATCTTGATATTATAAACAATACAGACGTAATAGGATATTCTTCATGTGATTCTTCAACCCCTCCAAATAAAAGATGGCAGGTTTATAACACTGGATCAATTATAGGAAGTGCTGTTTGTATTTCTACAAGTTCGTCACAAACTCCTGTAAATATAACAGACAGTCTGGAATGTTTTTCAGACCAAATATTAATGAATAGTGTAGTTAGTTATAATCAAAGTACAGGAGTTTATGTTTATACGACAACACCTCTATTTTACTACTACCCCTCTACAAATCCATCAAGTGCTCATTTTATAGGACTTTCTTCAGCAGGAGTTCCTTATAACTATCCTCCTAGAAATACAGCAGATATAGATGCGCTTAATACATATAAAGCAAATCCAGTAAACCAAATACCAGGAAATCCAGCAGGACTTGCTTCAGCTTCAGGAATATGGAACTGTCCAAATTATCTTTCTCAATATCCCGCAGGGTCAACAGAAAACATACTTCCTATAAATCAAGATCCTCAATCAGTATCTTCTTCTGTAGAAATTATTCAGGATGAAACATTTGTATATGATAATGTTTACAAAAATCCTTCAACAGGACAAATAACACCAAAAACCCCTACACCAGCAGGAACATATCCATTAACTCCAAATCCAACAAATGGGGACTTAACTGATTTTCAAAATTGGTATAACACTGTAAGAACAAATACAACTGCTGCAACTGCAACTTCTTTATTTCAATCAACTAATGCAACCTGTCCTTTGGATAATTGGGGAGCGTTTACTTATGATCCACTAGATCCATTATACCCTCCTCAGGATTCATGGTATTCTTTTCTTTGCAGTAATACAAGTGGAGTTGCAGCCATTCAAATATCTTTAGGACCTAATTATCCCTCAAATTTCTCTTTTGAGGTTTATGACAATGTAAACTCAATAACACCACTAACTCCTGTTGCAGGTTCCACTTCAACTTATAAATTTTATGAAAACCTGTCAAACAACTCTCAATATTATATAAGAGTGATAGCAGCTGTTGATATTGGAGCACCTCCGGATTATCTGAAAAAGAATGCACCATTTAAAGTGTGTATTCTTTCACCAACACCTATAAGTTCTAAACAAACCACTATACCTGCAACTGTAAGATTAATTCAAACTCATCAAATAACATACCAGGGAATTCCTGAAAACAATTGCAAACCACGCCCAGATAAATATGGAAATTTTGCATATTGGGAATCTACAGAAACCTATCCTTGTAACGAGCAAGTTTGGGAAAATTTGGCAGGAACACCTATTAGGCATTTTAAATTTCCTGATTTTACAAGTACTGATCCTGTTCCATTTTTTGAACAAGTGGGTAGTATTCCAAATAATTTAAGTGTAAAAACAAATAAAATATTCCCTAAAGGAATAATTGTTGATGTAAATCATATTAAACTTGCTTTAGATGATGCTGTTATTAAAGGTCTTATAACTGAAGATGAAAGAAACAGTATTTGTGGATACAGAATATACAGAAGTAATAGAAGAGGAAATCAATCTATTGTAGCAAAAGGTTTATTATATGATGTTTGGGAATATAAAGACAACATTTATAATACAGGAAATAGGATACTTTTTCCAAATTTTCCTTTTAATGATAATAATGCCAATCCATTTATTTCAACAAAAAAAGTAACAAATTCCAATATTGGCAATGATTCAAATTTAAATTTGCTTCATCCTTATAGTTCATTGGATTATGTAAATAACAAATATACAATAGATGCTCCAAATCTTTCTTTTAACAATCCTGGACTTGGAACAGAAATAAAACTTGAATGTGAGCAAACAGGAAAAGCAATAGGAAATTATTCAGATGTTAAAAATAATTCTGTTTATCAATATGTAGGAGCAGGAATTATTTCAGCAGCAATAGGATTTGCATCTGTAGAAGCTGCTTTTGAAGCACTTAACACAATGGCAAATGCAACACTCACAATACCAATAGAAGTTTTTGGAAGTGGAACATCATTGCCTTTAGGTCTTATTCTTGCTTTAGTTGGAGAGAATATTCTTGCTCCAATGAGAATTTATTCTCATTATTCTGAATGGTATGATATAATTAAAAAGTATGCACCGTTTAGAAATTATGCCATTTTTTATAATGGAGTTGGTAAATATTTGAATTATGCTCTGAACTCTACAGGAAACATTAGAAGAACTGTTGCAAATAGTCAATACCTAAAACCTGGTATTTTAAATGTAAATACAACTAAAGGAAGCATCAGATTTAATAATTTTAAAAGAGACTCTTCTGTTTTTATAGAACTTGCAATAAATTCAACATTTTTAAAGACTTCCTCTGAAGATACAAGCAGACAACTTCCAATATGTAATAATTCAGGAGTTACCGGAGATATATCTTCCTATTACGGATCTTTAAAAAATGTTCTTGTAAATCAATATGGGCAGATAGATAATATCCAATGGATAGATACAGGATATGATGGATATATAAATTGGTCTGATGCAAATCAAGATACAAGATGTGACACTATTTTTGGAGGTGACACTTATATAACCAGATTTACCAAGAAGAGAAAAACTCCAATGTTTTTAGATGATAGAGTTATACCTAGCTCTGCAACAAATGTTGGTGCAACAAATCAGGATATACAAATGTCTCTTCTTCCAAATATAGGGTATCCAAAATACTTCATGGACTATCCTAATACTTTGGACTATAATGGTATTTCCCAGGCACTTTTTGGAGATGTTGCAGTTTACTCAACTTCAAGAGCAGATTATAATTTCTTATGTTTTTCTTCTTCAGGACAATCTTGGCAGGATGCTGGACTGGGAGCAGCAATAATAGGAGGTGTATCAGGAGTGGCTTTTGGAGTTATTTCCATCCCTATTGCTCTTGCTGCATCTATTCCAACTCTCAAAAGTGATCTTGGAGATAGTTTATTCTTAAATGGAAAATATGTACATTCTTTTTATGGCATCACTTCTTTTTTATGTGAATCAGATTATAATTTAGATTTAAGACATGGAGAAAATCTAAAAGAAAAGAATTTTTATCCAAATGTAGGAGATATAACTGAATGGACACAGGAATGTTTTGTACCAATGTCAGAAGATAATTCTTATTTGTATAATAACGATTATTCCAAACAAAATACACTAAACCCAAATTTTGTAATAAATAACGACTATGACCAAGTTAAACAACTTTGTAAATCTCAGCATCCTAACAGGCTTATTTATAGCTTACAGGATAATGACCAAAACGACCTATCAGATGGAAACCTTGTTTTTCTTGCTAATAACTATTATGAATTTCCTAAATCAGGCGGTAAGCTCCTGATTGTAAAAGGAATAGAAAATGGAAAAGTTCTCGCTATTCAAGAAAATAGAGCTGCTGTTTTCAATTCATATATTGCTCTTCAGACAAATGTAGCAACTGCTACAGTTGGAAGTAACACTTTATTTGCAAGTGGAATACCTTCTCAATTTTTGCAAACTGATCTGGGATATGGAGGATCTCAAACTCCTGCAATAGTTTCTACAGAGTTTGGACATTTTTGGGTGGATAATAAAAGGGGACAAATTCTTCAGTTTCAACAAGGAATTCAAAATATAGTGAAACCAGAAGAAGAATGGTGGTTTAAAGAAAATCTACCATTTAAAATACTTAAAGATTTCCCTGATTTTGACATAACCAACAATTACAAATATGTAGGGATGACAATTGCCTATGATGCAAGATATAAAAGGATGATATTTACAAAAAGAGATGTAGAACTTAAACCTGCTTTTAGGAATTTTATTAAATTTGACGGAACTTCTTTTTATAATATATCAGAACCTAATAAAAAATTTACTTTAGAGAATCCTGAATACTTTTGTAATAAATCCTGGACAATTTCATACAATCCTCTTTTTAAATCATTTATATCTTTTCATAGCTTTACACCAAATTATTATATTTCAAATCAATCTTATTTCTCTTCGGGAATAAATTATTCTTTTGAAGATATTTCAGAAGAAGGACTTTGGCATCATAACTTAACCAGTAAATCTTATCAGGTTTATTATGGAAAGTTAAAACCCTTTATTTTTGAATTTACAGTTAATTCAAAAATGTATAACAGAGTTCTTGAAAATGTGGAATATATTGCAGAGTTTTATAGGTATCAGGATAATATGTCCTCTGCTCTTATAACTAATAAAACTTATAATAAAGCCCTTATTTACAATCAAAATCAGACAACAGGGGTGCTTAATCTTGTTCCTAAAGAAAAGAATAATAGAAGGCAATTCCTTTTATATCCAAAACAAAATCAAGACTCTAGGGATATTCTTACAGAAAAGATTGAAAATATATGGAGATTTAATAATTTTTATAGTGTTGCAAAAAATGATGGACAACCTTTGATGACCTATGATTGTAATAATATAGCGTATAAAGAACCAAATCCACTTGCTATAAATTATAAAGTTTCGTATATTAAGGATATAATGAGATCAGACTATCATGTTTTGAGGCTTATAAATGACAAATGGTCAAATTATCAAATCCTTCACAGATTTGCTATAACAGATACAATAAATTCACCTTCATAAAATAAATACAAAATGGAAATTAAATTTAAAGAAAAACCTTCTGTAACAAAATTAATAAAAGAAACAGGGTTTAAAAAAGAATTCTCTTCTAAAAACCCATATGCTGACTTTGTTGGGTATTTGATAAACTGCTCAAAAGTAGCCAGAGTATTAGCAATTAAAACTAAAATTTATGCTAATCACAAGGCTCTTGGACATTATTGTGAACAAATTTGGGAACCCATCTATTGTATTTCTAAGCAACTTACAATGGAATATGGTGATTTGCAAGGATTTGGAAATTATACTATTTCTGAATATGAAAATATGGAACCTTCTGCTTATTTTGAATCAGCAAAAACCTATATAGAGGGAATAAGAGATGGTCTTTTAAAAGATGCCGATCATACAGTCACTTCAGAAATAAACAAAATTCTGAAAATAACTAATAACACACTGTACCATTTAAAAATGAGCTAATTATAATTAGTTATAAAATATAAAAAATATGGCAAAAGGTAAAATTCATATAAAGCCAAAAAATATCGGTAAATTTAATGCAACTAAAAAAGCCACAGGTAAAACTACAGAAGAATTAACTCATAGTAAAAACCCTCTCACTCGCAAAAGGGCTATATTTGCTCAAAATGCCAAAAAGTGGAAACATAAAGATGGAGGAGTTTCTGAAATGGGATATAGGGATGATTCCCCTTATAGAAATAGAGAAAGTATAGACATACATTCTCCTGAAGGACTTATTGATATGTCTCATACATCTATTCCTCTTTTAGCAAATGGCAGATTTCTTCCACCTAATTCAGGATTGCATCAATTTGATACAAATACAATAAGAGAAATTCCTTTACCTCAAGCAGGTCATGGATATATTGTCAAAAAGTCAAATGCAAGAAAAGGTAAAACCCATGTTGTAATAGGACCTGATGGAACTAAAAAATATTTTGGAGATTCCCATCTCGGACAGCATCCTAATAATCCTGAAAGGAAAAAAGCTTTTTATGCAAGACATGCAAAGAATCTAAAAAACAATCCATATTTCAGAGCTTTTGCAAGAAAAACATGGGAAGATGGAGGATTTGCCCCAGACATTCAAGAAATGAATTTCTATAATGAGTATGCTCAAGGAGGTATGATAAAAAGAGCTGATGGACATTATTCTCAACATGGTTTATGGGATTCAATTCGTGAGAATAAAGGATCTGGTAAAAAACCTACTAAAGAAATGCTTAAGCAAGAAAAGAAAATAAAAGCTAAATATGAAACAGGAGGTAAGGTATCTAACTGGCAAATAGTAGAAGATATGCCTATGGCACAAAAAGGAAAATTTATTCAACCTCCCTATTATGATAATAGACTTCCTTCTGATGTAACAAGTAGTTATGCAAACACCACAGGAGGTACAGGAGGAACAGGAAAAGGATTAGGTACTCTGTCAGATACAGTTAATGCAATTGGATTAGTTGGAGATGCCATTTCTTTAATTCCTCATCCACATGCTCAAGCAATTGGGTATATGGCAAGTTTACCTTCCACAGCTTTATCTATTTATAATAAACCAACTGATCCATTAAGTTATTTAGGACTTATACCAGAATTGAAAAATGCTAAAAGATTCAATCTTTTTGTAAATTTGGCTAATTTAGGGCAAGATTATCAAGAGGTAAGCGGAAAAAAATTTCAGAGCGGTGGTAAAATATCTTCTAGTTGGAAGATAATAGAATAATAATTAATTTTACTTTGAAATAATTTAATATGAAAATACAAAATCCAAAAACTGGTCAATTAGTAAATGTTCCTAAAAAACATGAGGCGGCTATACGTAAAGCTATTTCTTCCGGCAATGATGCTGCTGTAGAAAGGCTTGTTAAATCTTTTGCTATTTCCAAAGCACAAACTGGAAAAATGGTAATAGGTACAGCAAATACAGATGATAATCAAACTGTTCCTAATGTAAATGTACCAGAACAAACTTATCAAGGAGGTATAGAAAATCCTTTAAACCAAGAATCTATTATAAATAGACAAACTTTTAACCCGGCACTTACAAAAAGTGTTTTGGATTATGACGCTCTTAGAAATGAGCACCCAAATGTTTATGGAAACAGCGATGAAATAAATAAACTGAATAATCTATATAAAAATTCTGATCCAGGACGTTTTAGATTTAAACCAAATCTTATTCCTCTTTCAGGTAATAAATATTTGCAAAGAAGTGCTACATATCTAAATCAGGGTATAAATCATGCATTTGATCTTGCTGATAGTATAAAAAAAGGTAAACCTGTAAATACTTCCTATTATGATTATAATGGACCTATGGGAGGAAGTTCAATGTTTACTGAAACAACTAGAAATAATCCTACAGGAACATATTTTAATTCAATACAGGATAAAATGGCTTTTGGTGGAAGACTTCCTATTTATCAAGATGCTGGTTTAACAGGTATTCCTGGAATATCAGAATATTTATCAGATGCAGGCAGTCAAACAGGTTTTCCAAATACAGGACAATTTATAGGAGATAATTACACAACAAATGCCCCTCCCATAGGACATGAATTTTCAGGACATGATGCAAGTGATTTTTCTAATCAAGACACATCTGATCAAACTCTTCCAAATTCATTTGCTCAAGGCAATGAAAAGCAAAAACGCAAAATGACCCCTGAACAAAAAGCTATGTTAGCTAATAAAATAGGACAGGGAGTAGCAATAGGGTCTAATATCATTCAATCTGGAATAAATGCAGGAAAAGGAGTGGCAGATATTTTAGGTTCGCAACAACAAAATAGAGAAACTCAGGAACAGGAAGCAAAATTGTTCACACAATCTGTATTTTCAGATGGTCTTAATGTAACTCCTTATGAAACACAAGGTTATGGCTTTGAAGGAAGAAATAAATTGGCTCAAGAAGGTACAGAAATAAAAACAAATCTTGCACCTGGTGGGACACAATCAGTTGCAGATTACCAAAGATTTTTAAATTCAAGAGGAGCAAATATAAAAGTTGATGGTGCATGGGGTCCACTTACTCAAAAAGCTTATGAAACATTTGCAATAACTCCAAAAAAATCTGCTCCTATTACACCTCAACATCCTGATTTTGGTGACTATGATACTCGCCCAAGTAAAAATAGCAGATTTACTCCTAATATAAATGTTCCTCAAAATACAAATGCAGCACCTGTTCAGGATTATTCAAATGCTCCAAGAATAAATATGCCTGCTTTTAATAATTATGCACAGGTTGATAATACTTCAAATAATTTACAGCAGTCTAAAAATATTTCTGATTATCAGATGCGTAAAACTCAAGTAGATATAAATCAAAATGGTCCTTTAAAAAATCTAAATACTAATTCAGCACCATCTTCTCAATATGGAAATCCTACAACTGATTATTTTATTAAACAAATGCAAAATAATGGAAATAAAGTACTTTTAGTTGATAAAGGACAACAAAAAATATTTTATACTGATAAAGATGGAGTTATTAAATCCTATCCTGTAATAACAGGTAAAAATTCAAATCCAAAAGATGTAACGGCTCCTTACAATCTTGAACAAATGGAAAAATTTGAAAAAACTAATCCGCAAGCACTTTTAAAATCACAAGTTACTCCCGTAGGAGTTTCTGCTATAGAAAGTAATCCAGATATATATGGATCACCGGGATTTTCATTAACTAATCCTAATTATAATGGAGTTGCAGTCCATACATTATATCCTGAAGAATTAAATGAAAGAAACAAAAGAATAAATTCTCCAGAATTTACACAACGTTGTTTCTCTTGGGGTTGTATAAACTTAAAAACTGAAGATGTTAAACATTTAACAGGTCTTTTTGGCAACAATCAAGCTAAACCTGATTCAATATATACAATGGATAGTAGATTGAGTATTCCTGAAAATCAAGCAGCTTTCACTGCAAATTCCAGAAAAATGGGAGGAGAAACATATTTTGAAAATGGGGGTATGCAAATAAAAGATATAGGAGGTAAAGGAGAAAAAAATGTAGAAATTGAGGGTAAAGAACATGTAAAATTACCAAATGGCTTTTCTCAAGAAGTACAAGGTCCATCACATGCAGATGGGGGAATTGCTTTAAATCTTCCTGCCGGAAGCAAAATATATTCAGAACATCTCAAAATACCTGTAGAAGAATTAAGAGAAATGAAAAAATCTATGCCAAAAGCACAAGAAGGAATGGAAATGAATTCTAAACAGCTTCCTGCAAGCTTTTTGGAAAATCTCAAACTCCCTAAAAAAGGAAAAGTGTCTATTGCAGATATTGCCAAGAAGTTTGAAACTAAAAAATATGTAGATCTTGCAAAAGATAAAAATGCAGATGATACACAAAAACAAACAGCAGAACTAATGATAGCTAAAAATAATGAAGCATTGGAATCTATATTTGCAATGCAGGAAAATCTTAAAAAAGGAGGATATTTTGGACAGGAAGTTCAAAATAAAGCAATGCAGGATGATATGCCAACAGCTAAATATGGGGGACTTAGAAAATTTCAAGCAGGAGGTAATCCTGGACCAACGCCTCCTACTGAAGCTAAAGATATTGTTGCAAAATTTAAAGAATCACCTACTTATAAGTATGTAAATGATGCAACAAATGTAAGTGAAGCTAAAAAAAGACTGATAGAGCAGCTTCAATATAATAAAGCGAGTACTCCGGAAATTGAAAAAGCAATCAGCAATGCAAAAACCTTTCAGGATTTGAATAAATATGGTGATATTTTACAACTTGGAACATTAAAACTTCATCCTGAAGCAGCTCTGCATTATGGTCTTACAGCTCCTCCTACAAGAGCAGGCATTCAATATCTCATAGATCATAAAATAATTGATCCAAAAGACTATCCTTCATTTGTAGGTAAAGATGGCAAAGCTTCAATAGGATCCATGAAGGACTATCCAAATACAGCAGATGCTAAAAAGCTTCAAAATATAATAAATAATAAAATTGCAAAAGATCCAACTTTATCAAAAGAATACGCAACAACAAATTATAATGATCATGAATTTTATTACAGAAATCCAGAGTTTAAAAATTTCAAATTTAGTTCACCAGATGCTCAAAAACAATGGGAAGCTCAAAATTCAGCTTATAAACATGGGGATTATTATGAATCAGGCACTCCAGGTCTTTATATAAAAGGATATTCTGATCAACCTGCTGCAACACCTGCTCCAGAAATACAATACAAAGATAGAACTATAGAAAGAAATAACTATCTCAAACCAGATGTAAATCTTGAAATGAATCTTGGTATTCCTCTTCCTAATATATATGGCAGACAACCTCTTAATTATTATAAAATTCAGCCAAACTATATAGAAGCTCCTATAAATCAACCTTATACAAATGATATAGACAGAGCCCAAAGAGCATTTATTACAAATGCAACTGATCTTTCAGGAACAGGAATGGCTAACAGACTTCAAGGACTTGCTTCAGGGGAAGCAGAAAAAGAACAAAGATATTATCAGACAGATCAAGCTAACAGACAATCAAGATTTGCTGCTGATCAACATAATGCCCAGGCAAGAACACAAGCTGATATGTATAATCAGGGAACATGGTATAATCAATTAGAAGATCCCATCAGAAGAAGAGAAGGTGCTATTGATACACAACAAAGAATGGACACTCAGTCTGAAATTGAAAATGCAAGAAGACAACAATCTTTTGGAGCTAATAAAGAATTAGCTAAAGATTTTTATCCTAATGCTAATTTATCAAAAGAAAATCTTTTAAGTATGATATTTGGAGCAAGTCCTATATCAAATACAGCACCTAAGAAATATAAACCTGGAGAAAATCCTGATTATGACAAACAACTTGTAGAACAATATAACCAATTGCAAACTACTCTTCCTAAAAGCAAATATGGAGGAAAGACTAAAATTAAACCTAAATTGAAATCCAGAAAATAATAAGTTTAACAAATTCAGGTTAAATATTTTTATTCTTAACAAAAAATTATTATAATAGCATTATGGCATTCAGTCCTTATAGTCAACCAGTCAAACCAGCAGAATGGGTAGATCCTATGGATCTCAACCTATATGCTAAAAATATGATGTATAAACAGCAAATGGCTGAAAAAAATATACAGGATATTTCTGCATTGCATAATTCCCTTATGTCTATTCCTGCTTATGGTCCAGACAAACAAAAACTTGTAGAAAAAGAGCAGGAACTTAAAAATGCTGTTTCTTCTATGGATTTAAGTAACATAGGAGATATAAATACTGCTGCTAAAATAAAAGGAACAATTGGTCAATATTCTACAGATCCAGATATTTTAGCTATTGCAAAAAGAGGTTCTGCATATAGTCAAATGCTTCAGGAAAAGAAAGAAATAGAAGCAAAGGGTAAAGTTTATGTAAATAGAGGAATAAAACAACTTGGAAATTATTTTTCTCAAAAAGATTATAAACAAGACTTGCCTTTTGGCAATGATGGCTATCAAGCACCAGATGCTGCTGAAATGATGGAAAAAGCCAAAAAAATCATTACCCCAGATGAAAAAAGAGTGCTGATGCCAAATGGACAATATGAATTGGTTAAATATTATGATCCTGCAAAACTCACACAGGCAATAAAAACTATTGCAGAATCCAATCCAAATTGGCACAAATATCATAGAGATAATATAGAAGATGAATTTGATGGAGTTGATGTAAATCAATATGCAACACAGCAATATACAGATCTTCTAAACACTTATCAGAATCATTATGACGCTGCTGCACAAATACTTACCACTGCTAAAGATCCTGCTGATATAGCAAAAGCTAAAAAAGATATGAGTGAAGCAGAGGAAGGGTTGACAAAAACAAAAGAACATTTAACTAATCCATATCTTGGACAAAGTTTTAAGAATGAGAAGCTTGCTAATAATAAGAATAATGATATTCTCAACATGGCTCGTGCAATGAGTTTTGCTCAAGAAGGGGAAACTAAAATGGATATGGCTCATCAAAAAAGTATGGAACTTAGTAATGATTTATACAAAGAAAAGTATAAAACTATGCTTGCAGCTCTTCCATACCTTTCTGACCAGGATCAACAAAAGGTGATGGCAGGAAATATTTCAAATATAGATTTGCATCAATTAGCAGAAGCAAAAAAACAGGAAAAAGAACAAAAAGAAAAAGATGTTGTTAGAAATCAAAGACTTATAAGAGCTTCAGATGCTGGATATGATATAATAGATCCAACCACAGGAGGATATATTTCCAATCAGAAATTGGATGAATTAGATCTTAAAAAAGCTCAAAAAGCCACACCATTAAAATATAGCGAAACAGATAATAAAATAAAGAATTCTATAGAGTCTTTTGCAAAAGATGCTTCTCCAACTGAAGCACAAATAAAAACAGTGCAATCTCAAATAATTGACAATTATAAAAAACTAGGATTTAGTTCTGCTCCAAGTCCAGATGAAATAACATCAGAAGACGGTAAAATAAAAATAAAACATAAACCTCATTCCTGGAGTAAAGAAGAAACTAAAGTTTATAATTCTGACAAACTTTTGGAAAAATTGCAAATAGCTCCTATTAAAACACCTAGTGATAAAACACCTAGTGATAAAACACCTACTGATAATAAACTAGAATTCGGAATATAATATATGCCAGAAACATTAAAAGATCTATACGGAAAGTTAGAAAAAGCTAATATAAGACTTCCAGACTATGACACTTTTGAAAAAAAGTATAGCGTAGAAGGAGGAGCTGAAGAGCTGTATAATAAACTAGACGCTGGAAATGTAAAACTTCCGGAAATAAATGAGTTTAAATCTAAATATTTTACAACAACTCCTGCAAAAACAGAAGAACCTAAAACATGGACAGAAACTATAACAAAATCTCTTACAAGTTTGGTATCAGCTTTACCAGGAGGAGCACAGGAACTTCAATTTTTGTCAAGTGCCTATGAACCTATAAAAAATTATTTTTTTGGTGACACTTCTGAAAAAACAAAAAAACTTCTAAATGCTGCAAAATCTCCAGAGGCTCCAAAACAATTTACAGAAGCTGAAAAACAACAAGCAAAACAAGGAATAATATCAGATTTAAGCACTATAAATAAATTTGTAGCTCCTCCAAATTATCAAGCAGCAGGAGTAACAATTGATCCTGCTACAAACACAATGCAGGAGTTCTTGTCTCCTCTTCCTATAAAAGATATACAAACAGAAGTAGAAAAAACTGCAAAAAAATTGCAGGATTTACAGACATTATCAAATGAGACTAAAAGTATAACTGAAACAGAATTTGATTCAGAATATGGTCCAGAAGAAACAAGAAGAATAGTAGAAAAAAATCTAGAAAAATTAAAGAGTTTAAATTCTCAAATGAAGGCTTTAAATTCTTATAAGTCTCTTTTGGAAAATCAAATAAGTGAAAAAACCAAAAAGAAGAATATTCAAAATGAAAATGGCAAATCTGTTCTTCCAGAAGATAAAGAAATGACCACTGAAAATCTTCCAGAGGTAAATAATAACTTACAAATAAAAAAAGATTATTATAATAAACTTTCAACTCAAACACCTGATCAGGTTTTTGATGACTTTTTCAATAGTGGAAATCAAGTTATACATGCAGACAATTCTACAAAAAGGGAAGCTCTTGACATAAATAAAAAGAATGGAGGCTATAATTCAAATAGATTTATTCCAGGTTTAGGTATTCCATTTAGCTCTCATTTTGATGATTCTAAATATGAAGAACAACAATTAGCTTTTCATGCAGCAGCAAATGAAAAATATAGTGTTGCAGAGGACATGAGAAAATATTCTTCTCAGTTAGAAGGTGTAAATAAAATTATAAATGATTATAATAAAAATATAAATCTTGCCAAATCACAAGGGAAAGATATTAATTTTACAGATAGTGAAAAAGAACAATATGCAAATATAATTCAACTTAAAAAGAATTTGACAGATTTGCTTGTTTCCACAAAGAAATGGGGAGATAAAATAGATAATGTAATTGATACAAAACTTCCAGATTTTAAGAAATATTCTGATAATCAGGCTTATATGGAAGATTTTTTAAAAGCTACAGGTATTGAAGGAACAGTTAAGTATAGTACAGTTTACACTATAGGAAATTTGTTAAAAAATGTATATACAGGATCTGAAGCAATTCTTGAATCTACTATAGGGCAAGAAGAAGGAAAATTATATGATGAAAGATTTGCCACAGCTTTATTTAAACCTGAATACGAAATTGTTCCAAATGTAACTCATAAAGATCGTACAACAGGAGAAATATCTGAAGTTCCTATTACAAATTTAACAGCAATACAATTTTATGACAAGGATGGAAAATGGCATCCTGATTTTGATGTAAATGGACTTGCTTTTCAAACAACTAAAACAGGTATAGAATCAACAATAATGATGTTAGGAGCAGAACTTGCTCCAGAAGCATTATTTACTAATGCTTTTGCAGAAACATTTGCAAGACTTGGTGTTGAAGAAGCAATAGGAACAAAATTATCTGAATTTGCAACAGAAGAATTAACAGCAAATGAAATAGCGGGTGGTTTAGGAAAACCATATTTATGGTCGGAATCAGAGGCTAGTTTAAAATCTTTAATAAATCAAGGAGAAAGATTGGCAAAATCTTCTGCAATTAAATCTTCTGTAGCATCTACACTTGCAAAAGCAGGGGATTGGGGTGTTTATACAACAGTTGGTTTTGTTGCTCCGTCAATAATGTTTTATGATGGAGATATGATAAAAACAGAACTTGACAGAGGATTAAGTCTAAATCAAGCCACTCTTGTAGGTTCCTTAAGAGCAGGTGTAGAAGGATTAACAGAACAAATGTTTGTAGATAACTTTCTTGCACTGAAATGGCTTTTAGGTAAAGGAGAAATAAAAACTTTAGAACAACTTGGTGAAAATGAGATATATAGATCTTCAGTAACAGAATTTATAGATAGAAGTGCAAAAAGCGCAAAGTATAATAGATTCTTTAAAGATCTCATGTTCCAATATGATAAAAATAAATTTAAAGAAGGAAGCAGAGAATTTGTAAAAATACTTGTCGGAGAATCAATAGAAGAAATTTTAGGTAATCTTTTAAATGTACCTGTAAATTCAGTTGCAAAGAAATATAATAAAAATTATAAAAATAATGATGATTTTAGTTTAGAGAATAACGCAAATACAGTTATTCAAACTATGGCTACAATGCTTCCGCAAGCACTTTTAGGTTTTGGGCATGGTTATTCAGGACATACAAAAAATCAGAGAACAGCACAGTTTTATGTGGGAGAATCTCCAGAAGTATACAAAAAAACAATTTACAATCTTCTCAATAACGGAAACATAACATCTGAAGAAGCAGTGAGGAGAATTCAGTTGATTGATCATTATGCCCAAGTACATGAAAATTTAAAACCAAAATATGATATAGTAGATCAGGAGGAGAAAGACGATATACAAAAAGGTTTAATAAAATTTTCAGAAAAAGGAGAAAAAATAACTCCAGAAGCAAGAACACAAATAGAAAATGAAGCAAAACAAGCAGCTCAGAATAAAAAATATGAACTTTTTAATGAGAATATCAATGAGTCTTTAATAAATAAAGAACTTACTAAACCTTTAACAGAAGAAAAAAGAGCTAAACTTTTAACTCAGCTTGATGAAATAGCTATCAAAAACTCTGAAATTCTTTCTGAAACAAAATCCCCAGGAAATATAAAAAGAGTGGAGAGTATTATTAGTAATCTCACCTCTCCTGAAAATATAAATAGTCCAAAAAATTCAGAGCAAATACAAACTTACATAAACCAATTAAATCTTTTAAGAACAAGAGGAATTCTTCATGGTATTTCTGAAAAATCAATAGAAGATATTGATCAGGCTATGAAAACTCTTCAATTAAATAAAAATGAATTAATAGGAAAAGAAACAACTGCTAAAACTCCAGAAATTGAAACCACCATTACAGAAGAAGAACCTGTTGAAGAAACAGGTTTTAAATTAGATGATGAAAAAGAAAAGATAAAAAAGCTCACTTTAGATGAATTAGATGGATATGTTATTCCAACTGAAGCAACAGCAGATGAAAGAAAAGAACTTGCTAAAATAAAGAATGAAAGAGAAATTGAGCTTGAAACACCATCTGAAAAATCTTCAGAGGAAGAATTTGAAACTGAAACATTTGATGAACCTGAATTAGAAACTAAAAAAGCTGATATTGAAAAAAGAAGACAAGAAAAACTTACAAAAGCTGAAGAATCTGCAAAACTTAAAATAAATGAATGGCAAAAGAAAGCTGATGAAGATATAAAAAGAAATGGTGTAATATCAAAACCTGTTAGTAATGCATTAAATGCATTCAAAGGATCATTATTTAACGAATTAGAACGTATTAATGAGGCATTTGATAAAGAGCTTTTAGATAATAATATTCCCAATGCCAAGGAATTAATAGAAAAAAGAAAAAAAATAGCAAGTATTGAAAATTCAAGAAAAAATAATTTATTATATCCTGGAAGTGAAACATCAGAAGAAATCAATGCTAAATATGATAAAGAATTAAGTGAATTAGAACAACCTACTGAAAAAACTAATACAAAAGAAGTTCCAAATGAAGAGAAATCTACAGAAATAGTAGAAGAAACTGAAAAAGAAGCAAAACCTGAAGAAGAAGAAATAACTCCTCCTGCTGCAACAGAAGAAGAAATAAAAGCACAGGAAGAATTAGATGCTATTGCTAAAGAGGCAGATGAAGAAGAAAAGAAAAAAGCAGATCAGGCTGCTGAAAAAGCTAAAAAAGTAGCTAACTACAATCCTCTTAGTACAGTTACTCCATTTGCAAATAATGCTGAAAAAGGAATTATTCAAAAAGTAGCAATAAATTCAATAAAATGGATTAAAAATCAAATGTTTGCTGCTGGAAAATCCATGAGTGATCTTGGATACTATCTCACTATTCACGATGTAAAAGATTTTCCTTCAGATAAATTCTCTAGTGATTTTATAGAATATTGGAATAAAAACAATATAAAAGAAGAGGAAAGAGAAGGTGTTATTGCTGTAATAACAGATAAGGAAGGAAACATTATTTATTTTGATGAAACAGGAAAACCTGTAAAGGAGGGAGGATATTGGAGTACGCATACAGTTAGAAGTAATTTTAACACTCCTACAACTGCTATGTCTAAAGCAGAAATGACACAATGGGAAATAAATGTAGAAAAAGCTAAAGCAATAAGACAAGCCGTAAAACCTGGAAATCCCGTTACATATTCTGCTAATTTAACAAGTGCCCTCCCTGAAACAAAAAGAGGAATCATTTCAGTAAATTATCAAGGGGTTAATTATAAAATAAGTGTAGGAAAAGATAGCTGGGTTGTTTTATCTGATGGAAATGGAGAATCAAGAAGGATTTGGAATAGAACAAGAAGTATTAGAGATGTTCCAAATCTAGCAGAAAGCATTTATGACTTTCTGAATATGAATAATACAGATGGTTTACCGGAAGCTTTTATTCCTGCAAATGACACTTTCGCAGCAATAACTCAAGCATTTAAAAATAGAATGTCTCAAGGAGAGACAAATGTAGATCTTAAAACATTTCCTGAAATATTCTTTTATACAAGAAATAATTATAGAATTTATATAGATGCAGAAACCAAAACTCCTTATATTACAAATGACAAAAAAGAAATAATAGCAAAAACCAGACAGGAGTTTTTAGATTTTGTTAATAGTCAACAAATAAATCTATCAAAAAGGGCAGAAAATGATGTTCCTTTGGAGATATATAGATTTAAAGATGGTAAATTCAGTGTAGAAACCATTAGTTATAAGGATTTTGTAGCTAATAATTTTGAAGCAGATTTTAAAAGCATCACAGGTGTTCCAGAAATGTCTTTTAATGAATCTGTAAAAAAAGAAGAAAAAGAACCAAATGTAGAAAATGAAATTTTAGAGACTCCAGAAGTTAAACCAGAACCAGTTGTAGAAACTGGAGATAAATTAACTTTTGATTTTTCTGATATAGAAGAAGATGAAGATTCTATAGATGATGTAACAGATACAAAAGGATTAGATAGGGTAAGTTCATTAGAACAAAAAACATCCCTTGAACAGGAAAAAGAAGCTGAACAATGGTTTAATGAGTATCTTAAAAAATCAGGAGTTAGCTTTACTGATAGTAGAAATATAGCAAACTCCACTGCTTTTGCATCGTGGAAAAATGGGGTAATAACCTTATGGAAATCTGGAAAATTTACAGACCTATATCATGAGGCATTTCATGATTTTTCTCAATTGTTTCTCACAAAAGAGCAAAAAACAGCTCTTTATAATGAAGCAAGACAAAGCGAAGCAGGAAAAAAAGCATTGCAGGATTTTGCAAAAAAACTAAATAAAGATGTAAAATCCCTTACTCTCGTAGAGCAGAATTTTGCTTTGGAAGAAATGCTTGCTGAAGATTTTTATAATTATATGCTTTCTGGTCAAAAATTAATTTTGAATCAAAGAGTTAAAAGAAATACAATCTTCAGAAAGATGTATAATTTCCTTAAAGAACTCTTTACAGGAAAACCAAATATTGAAACAATCTATAAGAATCTTGCAAGTAAAAATATAAATAAAGCCCAGAGAGATCCTGTAAAAGCAATGTTTGGTACTTTGAATAGATCTATTCCTGGTTTATCTATTAGTGACAGTAGTAGCGTATATAGTGCTATAGATAGTCTTGCTTCTCAACAACTTAACAATAGAGGAATATCTATTTCTAAAGTATTTTTGGAAAGAGGATATTTGGACAAAGTTTATGGCACTCTAAAAAATACATTGTTATCTTCTGCAAAGCAACTTGCGTTACAATATGAAAAAGATCCAACTCCTGAACTTGCTTATACACTGTATAATTTAAAGTACACTTTACAAAATTGGGAAAATATCAAGAATTTCCATAGACAAAATTCAAAATATTTAAAAGTTTCCAAAGAGCTTATTCCTAATGTAGAAATTACAGATGGAGGAGAAGAGGTAGAATCAAATGACAAATACGGAGACGCAAGAGAAAATATAAATCCTAAAGATGATGTTTCTCAATACATATTATATTTAGTTGCTTCTCTTCCAAAATATGCCTTTAAGAATGGAAAACCTGTTGCTGTTTTTAATAATTTTCTTCCAAATATACAAGAAACTGTAGATTTTGGTGTTGCTTGGGGTCAATTAGCTAAAACATTAGAAGGAGATAAGGACTATGAATCAATGTACAAAAAAATAGACACTCTTTCTAAAAAGAATCCTTCATATGTTCCTCTTTTGACAGCTTTACCAGATCCTTCAAAACAACTTACACGTTATGAATTACAGTTAAAGGCTTCTTTCATAAATGCTCTTTCTAAACCAATTATAAATTATAAATCTACTTCTTTTGAATATAGTGCCGGAAGAGTAAATATACAATCAAGAAATGCAGAACCAATAACATTTGCACAGCTTAAACAAGATTGGAATCTTGCAATTCAGGAAATATCAAATCCATACAGGGAAAAAGATGAGTCTGGTCAATATGTTGTAAACTTAGAAAAATTAATAAAAGATTTTAAAGGATTGACAAAATCAGACTCCTTGAATTTTTTAAATGCTTTAGGTTTCACTTTCTCTCAAGCCACTTTAGATTCTCCTGAAATGACCTCTATTTTAAATCAGGAAAATAAAACTCTAAAGAATATTTATAATAAAATTGTAGAGTATAAAGATTTAATGGATAAAAAATATCCAAATAATCTAATTCCTTCTCCTGTTCAAATGGCAAGACTGTCAAAGCCTTTTACTTCTACATTAGATGCACTTTCTACATCTATTTATGTAGATGGCAAACCATTATTTACAGGACTTAAGGAGGTTTTTGATAATTTTATAGAATTGGAATTACGCAATTCAGAAAAATATCATTCAGATAGTGTAACCAATGCAGAAGGAAATAGTCAATGGTTGCATAAAAACTGGTCTTTACAGTCTCAGGATTATTCTTTGCTTAATGATATTTCTAAATTCCCTACATATCAGCACCTTATTTCTGATCCAAATGGGGCATATTTTGATATATCTTTAAATCCAGATGCAAACAACATATTCGTAAATGCATTATTTATTTTAGATGTACCTAAATCTGATCCTTCTTATGGAAAAAGAAGAGTTGGAAAAGGAAAAAAAGAAATAACTCTTGAATTATTTGATCAAGGAGGTATAAGAATATCAAACGACAAAGGAAATAGATCAGAAAGAGAAGGTATTAAAACCTCAAAACTATCAAGGTTTATGGCATTGATTGTAGATATTCCTTCTCTCCTAACTACAGGTGAAAAGCAACATTTACGTTATGGGGATAAATCTACATCCAGAGGAACATTAGTTACATATCCTTCTCTTGTAAAAAATGTAGTTAAATCAGATAAACATATACCTGTAGATATAAATAATTTTCAAAATCCAGACATTCTTTCAGAGCAAGCATGGCTGATATTCAGAAACTCTATAATTTCAACGCTTCAAATAACAAATGACCAAACTGCCAATAATACATATTCAAATGCTGCAAATATTGTAAAAAATATAAAAGCTTCTCCATTTGGTAAATTTGATAAAATATTTTCAAAAGAAACCAAAGAAGCTCTTTCTGAGGCACATTCTGAAAAACCTATTGATGTTAAAGCTCTTATAGATAAAAATAAAGCAGAAATATCTAAAGATCTGCTTGAATACTTCAAGAAAGACAGTCAAAAAATATTAGATGAAATAGACGAGAACCCAATAGTTAAAGAAAATGATATATTCCCTGAAAGACTTTTGAATAATTATTCAAAAGAACAAATGATCAGAGCAATGTCTATGAACTCATGGATAATAAATTCTGAACATGAAAGACTTATTTTCCAAGATCAGAGATTTTATGATGTAAAACAAGGAAGTCCAAAAGAAAATTACAGAGAGCCATTCAAACGCTATAGTAAAGCTTCTTCCACTGGAATAATTCCTTTAAATGACACCCAGATAAATAACTTTTTTAACAATCCTGAATCTAATTCTTTTGCTGAAAAGGCTAATTATGATAAAAACAATCCAGATTCTCCTTCAAAACCATATGTAGAGGAAGGAATTGTTAATTCTGTAATTGTAAAAGATGTAAAAATTACACCTACAGATTATCTTGATGCTCTTTTAGAACATCTAAAAAATTCTCCAAATGTAGAGATAGATGCTGTAAAAGAAGCTTTAAAAGATATTAAAATTACAGATGCAATGGGAGTTTGTACTTTTGATTTTTACAGAAATCTCAAACTTAGGATTGGTGAAGAATCTTGGTCAGATGAATCTGAAAAGCTGTATCAAAAAATAGCCAGAGGAGAGGAACTTTCTAAAGAAGATGAAACAAATGCTTATTTGTTTTTTGCTCCTCTTAAATTCAGGGTGGCAGGAAGAACATATGACGAAAATAAAAAGATATTTATTCCTATAGATTACAAATTTGCTATCACTCCTCTTCTTGGAACAACTGTAAAAGGAAAAGTATATGAATCTATAAAAGATAATATGCTTAGACAAAATGTTCATTTGATGTTATTTTCTTCTGGTTCTAAACATTCCGCTATTACAAGTGATGGAGAATACAATTCTTTTTATGATAAAGACGGAAAACCATATACAGGAGATTACACTATAAATCCAGTTCCAGTGGAATATTTTTATGAGGTTGTAAATTCCCCTGATCATTATAAAGAAGAAAGCAGATTTTCAACACAATTTAGAACATTGCTCTTTTCAAACATTTTCAATAATGGAAAACCTATAGATTATACAAAAAATAACTGGGATTCTTTATCAGAAGATGAAAAGAAAAAACAATCTCCTTTTTATAGAAGAGCTGTAGAATTCAGAGATGCTATTGACAATATAGTTTCCATAAGAAAGGAAAACCTACTTAAACAACTAAAAGCTGTTTATAATTCTGAATCTGATAGTTATACAATAGACCAATCAGCACTTTCCAGTATTCTTGAAAAAGAATTTGAAAATAAAGATTTGCCTTTTAATATCATTAAAAGTATTCAAAATGAAAATGGTAAATTCAAATTCAAATTTGATGCTACAATAGCAAGAGATGAAATTGAAAACACTATTCTTTCAATTATTGATAATAGACTTAGAAAGCAAAATGTTTATGGAGAAGCCCTTATTCAAGTTTCTGCTACAGGATTTGAAACATCGGTAGATGACACACTTCCTTTTTATCAAGACAAAGGAAGAACTTTAGCTAATGGAGATAAAGTGACATCAGCACATAAAGTAAAAATATCATTGCAAGGAGACTTCAAAAAACTTTTAGAGCATCCAGATGTAATAAGTCTTTCTAAAACAGAAGATATTATAAATAAAGCTAAAAATCTTACACAGGATCCAAGACTCACTGCTCTAAACACTCTTATTTCTGATGAAAGCTGGCTGGATAAAGGAAAAAATAGAGAAATGATAACATTTACAGGAGTGAGAATTCCTGTACAAGGATTAAATTCTATGGAATTTATGGAGGTTCATGAATTTTTCCCTACTCAAGCAGGTAGTATAATAGCAGTGTCTCCGGCACTTGTTGCAAAATCAGGAGGTGACTTTGACTGGGATAAAATCACTTCTAACTTCCCTCATATTTATATAGATAAAAAAGGAAATGTAAAACCTATAGGAAATCTATCAGATAAAGAAATTAAGGAACTTTATACAGAAGAGGACGGATCTAAAGATGCGTTTTATAATAGCTTTAAAGAAAAATATGCTCAAAATAAAGCAATAAGTGTAGCAAGAGAAGTGCTTGAAGATCCTAAAAATTTCTCAAGTCTTGTTCTTCCAAATGCTACATATATGTTTGAAGATGTGGCAGATGAAAGAAAAGCAGCTCTTCAAAAAGAGAAACCTGGATATTCTGATAATTATACCGTTACAGAATCTTTGAACCAGCATGAATCTAATTTTGTTGGTAAAGATGCATTGGGAATTGGAGCAATTGCAAATAAATTCTTTCCAATGATGCAACAAGTAGGTTTATATCTTAATAAAACTTATGTTAGCAGTGGAGGCAAAGAAAGAAATGTAAGAAACAGATTTGATCATAATAAAAACTCAAATGGTAATATATCTGTTTCAGGGATTTATTCTGTAGAAAAACCAGGAAAAGGAAAATATAAAATATCCGAATCATTTTCACAACTAATGAATGGTTGGGTGGATGTTGCTAAAAAAGATTGGATCTTTTATATAAACGGAAGAAAAGAATTTGCCCCTGTAATGTTATTTCATTTAATGCAGGGAACTCATAAAGATGATGTAGTTTCATTTTTCAATCAACCAATTCTTTACGAATATATAAAAACTTTAAATAATTACAAGAATCCTCTTGTAAAAGCAATTAACAGAGAGGCTTATAAAGATGCTAAAAAGAAAGCAATTTATGAAGTGTTAAATAAATATATTCCGGATAATCTTGAAATGACGGTTTACTTTAAAAATAAACCAAATAAAATAAATGTAAAGCAAAGCCTTAATGAAAAATATGATGAAACTCCTTTCTTTTATGGATTTTTAAATAATCAAATGAGGGAATTGGCAGATGAAAATGAAGAATTGTTTGATTCTACTAAATTTGATTATGATAGATTTTCAATTCCTAAAGATGGAAAAATAGAAATCCCTAAAACAGATAAAGAAAAACTTGCCCAGGCATTATATCTCATTCAGTATCTTGAACTTGAAGAACAAACAAAGTTATTCAGTCAAATGAGAAGAACATTGAATAATGACACTACTAAAGCTTCTTCATTTCAATATTCTAAATCAAGAAAAGCTGAAAGGAATAATACAGAGATGCATAATCTTTTTCCTATTGATCTTGTTAAAAAAATGGCAAATGAAAGCACAATTGCTGCTTTTACAAATGATAGCAAAGGTATGGATACTTTTATTCAGCAACTTTCTACAAAGTTATTTGATGTAACAAACCATCCTAAATTTAATAGTTTTATATTTTCTGAATGGTCAAAACCTGAAAGTGCCAACTTTATTTCTTTCGATGACAAAAATCAAGACAATTTTGATCTTTGGCTAAGAACTTTCAAGAACGATTTTGTTTTATTTTTATATGATAATAATGTTTTTGATGAAAGTAATAATCTCGTAGCTACAAAAGTATACCAGCAAATGCAATATAAAACTGCATTAGCTCATGATATGGAACAGCTTAAGAGAGATTTTCCCAATCTTACAGAAAATAATCTATTCCTTCAATATTTAGTTAAAGATAATTCTTTAAGATTAAATACAGCAGACAGACCTGAAAAAGTTAATATCAAGCTTAAATTTGACAAGCTTGATAAAGACAATTCAGATATAATGAGTGAAGATTTTAAGAAACTTCTTGAATTTAATGACCCTAGCTACACCCCTGATCAGCAAGCAAGAATTAAAAACTTTGCAGAAAATCTTGCTTATTTTTCTTTTGTTCAGTCAGGATTAAATAAAACTCCATTCTATCTTGCTAAATTCATTCCACAAGAGTATTTTGCAGGAAAAATGCAGGAGATTATTGATAAAACCAAAGAAATATTCGATAAAGATCCAGACAGAACACAAAAAATCCTAACAAGATTCAATGCAAGATTTAGATATAACAACCCTAAATTTTACACTCAACAATATGACGATTATGACAATCCAAAAATAACATTTAATCAAAATGAACCATACAGATATAAAAACTATGTAGATGCTGAACTTGATCTTTTTGACAATGTAAAATTACAGGAAATAGAGAAATTAAAAAACAAAACATCTGTTGTTTCAGAATTTAAAGCAAATGAAGCAACAGAAAATCCTAATGTTCTTTATGTTTTTGGTGATTCCCAAAATCGTGCAATTACACAAAATTCAGCAAAAATCTCCCTTGTTAAAAAAGGTTCTGGATTTGCAAGAGAAAATCAGGAAAATGTTGTGGGTATTCCTGTAATGATTTCTAAAGAAGTTTCTTTAAAAGATGAGGATTTTCTGCAAAATCAATCAGATGCAGAGCAATATATAAAAATGGTTGAGCAACTGTCTAAAAAATATGACAAAATTGTATTTCCGGATAATATGTTTGAAGGATCAAATCTTAAAGAGAATGCTCCTATTACATATAACTGGCTTGCCACTAGCTTAAATGAAAAATTTGGTTTATCTTTACCTGTAACCGAACAAAGTATATCAGATAATATTAATTCACCTGAAGAAGAAGATACAGAAGAAGCAAAGGGATGTGATGTTCCTTTCTAATAAAAAATAAATAAATATGTTTAAACCGGATTGTAATATAAAGTATAAGAAAATTAAAACAAATGCTTTAAAGTCTACTAAAAATATGCTTATTGCTTATAATGTTGTTGATAAATATAACAACATTATAAGTGAAAATTATCCAAAGTTTATAGACATTAAACATTGGTTAAATTATCAAGCTTTGTTTAAAGGAAAATTTGAAACAAATCTTATACAGGAAATAGGCACAGGTACAAAAATGATGTACAATAAAGAAGCTTTTAAAAAACTTGATGCTATAAACAGACAACTGCGAAGAAAGGCTAAAGGTTTAGAAGAACCTAAAACCAAAGAACAACTAGATGCTGAAAAAAGAGTACAAAAAGAACAAAAAGAAAATCTTGGGGAAGAGGTAAGTTATGAAAGACCTAAGTATACACCCAAAAAAACTTCAAGTAAACCTAATCAAAATCTTACATTATTTCAAATAGAGAGTCCTGAGAACACTCAAATAAATTCTTTAGAAGAAGGACTTACTTGGGCAAAAAACACTTTTCCTAATTTCTCCCCAGAGTTTCAAAAAGGTCTTATTCAAGGGATAGCTCGTGGATCATTTAATACTCTATCTGACTTAATAACTTTTTCAGAACAGTTTGCAGATAAAGGAACAGTAAAACATGAATTTGGGCATCTTGCCTTTAAATACCTTCCTAAAGAACAGCAAGAAGCTTTGTTAAATGAGGGCTCTAAGCTTTTTAATATTCCCAGAGGAGAATCAAAAGTCACTACTAAGTTTTCAAAGAAAGATCAAAATACTATAGATTATACACTTAAAGCTATAGATATTCTAAATACACCAAAAGCCCAACAAGTTTGGGAAAAGGCTAAAAAAGCCGGTTGGTCTTTAGACAAAACTCTTTCAGAACTTCAAATACCAAAAGATCAAAAGCAAATCATTCTTGATTGGGCTAGTGAAAATAAGCCTAAAACTATTAGTGACATTATTACAGGAGTATTAGCTGATTTAAGTTATAGTGTTAAGATTAATGTTGCTAAAACAAATTACGCAAATCCAGAATTATGGAATGAAATTTCAGATGAAGAAAATTTTCAGTACAACAATGATAATTATAGCATAGGAGCAGAACCTGATAGGAAACTTTTTTTAAAAAATGGAGAAGAAATTTCTCCTATAGAATATGATGAAGCTTACAAATTATCTAAACAAAATCCTGAAAAAAATACCTCTTATTATTCAAATCTAACAGTAGCAGGAGGAACTAATTACACTGAAAATGAAATAGCTGTTCCTAATATTACTCCTAGTATAAAAGGTCATGCTCAATTCTCAACAGATAATGGAATTGGATGGTTTAGAAGTGATGATAGAACTCATGGGGGGCAATCCTCTTTGAATGATTCAGATAGAGTAGAAGCTAATGGGGAGTATGACAGAATAGATGAAAGTTTTACTATCGGTAATGATAAATATAATCAAGTATCAAGACCAGAAGTAGGTGTTCCTATTGAATTTTGGGATACTAATTATAAAAATGGTAAAGAAATATCTTCTGATGAATATTATGAAGCTAAGAGAAAAGCTAATATATCTGTTTATAATAATACTAAAACTCGTAGAATATTAGAAGTACAATCTGATTTATTTCAAAAAGGTAGAGATAGGGTTGATTTAGTAAACCATGAAAGTATTGATGATAATGAAAGAATATTAGATGCTGACTTTAGAGCTGGATTGATTACTAAAAAAGAGCATGAAATTGGATTAAAATATTCAACTACTTCTAATAACTTTCTACAACTTCTAAATAAAGATGGAAATTGGATTCCATTCTTTATTAAATCTATTATACAAGATAGTGTTAAAAAAGGATATGAAAGTGTTTTATTTCCTACAGGTGATACAGCTAGTAAAGTAGAAGGTCATCAAACTTTAGAAGAGTTTAAAAGACAAAAAGAAGATAGGATTGAATTTTTAAATAAAAGAATAGAATCTATTAAGGATGGTACAGTAGATAGAAAATATGAACTTACTAAAATTAAAGATGTAAATTTTGATATAGAGCACTTAGAAAATGAAGTAAAAACTCTTCAAGAAGAACTTAAAAGAGTAGAAAAAGAGGGATTTGGAGCTTTAAAACCTATATATGATTTCTATGAAACCAGAGTAAAAAATTCTTTAGATAAAATTTATGGTAAAGAAAATATAGAAAGAATAACAGATGAATATGGAAATGAATGGTTTAAACTTGAATTAAAACCAGAACTGGCATCAACTATAAAACTGCAAGCTCCTAATTTAAATTACAGTGGAGATTTAGCCATTGAAGAGAAAATAATGGAACAGATTGAAAGATCTCCAGATCAATTTGTGCCTAAATCTAAAATTGGGGAGTTTCTACAAAAGTTAAAAAATTGGCTATCGGATATATTTAAAAATAAATCTAAAATAGAGCAATTTATCAGAGACCTAAACCAAGGAAAGTTTAGAGATTTAGGAAAAGCCGCACTCCAAAGTGTTGCTTCTAAAGAAAATATTGCTCCTAAAATGAACCCTGTAAAAGTAGGGGAAGTTATTACATATGAGCATGGAGAAGATAATGCAAGCGCAGAACAGGTTATAAATGGACAGAAAAAAACAGAACTCACTGCTGAAGGAAGGGAGCAAGCAAATAATCTTTCTAATCTTTTACAGCAGGAAGGAGTTACACAAATATGGAGTTCTCCAGTTGCAAGAGTTGCAGAAACAGCAGAAACAACAGAAATCCCTACAGAATACAGAGACAATCTCAAAACATGGGGACTTGGAGAAGCAGAATTGAATCAACCTGTTTCTGATTTTGATGAAGAATATTATGTAAATAATGAAGATGAAAAACCTTTTCCCGGAGCTGAAACTTTTAAAGAATTCAGAACAAGAGCATTAGAAGCATGGAAAGAGATAAAAGATTATAAACAAACAAAAGATAAAGTTGCAATCATCACTTCTTCTAAAGTAATGAGACTTTTTAAGGCATTTAATGAAACAAATGGAGAATGGAACAATAAAGCCAAAGAAATTTTTACATCTACAGAAAAAGGAGAGATAGATAAAGCCAAAAATATCAATGTAGAGCACCAGAGACAGGTTAGTAGATTATTTGGGGATGAAAAATCAGTTAAATCTGAAGAACTGCTGAAAAAAATAGCAGAAGGTAAAGGGTATTTGGCAGAACTTGCTAAAAAACTGCTTTCTATAAATTTTAACAATGTTAATGTTTTATATCTTACAGATCAGGAATTTAAAAAATATATAGTTGATAATAATGTAAGAGGTAAAAATGGAGAAATTGTAAATTCAGATAATAGTTTAGGGTTTTATCATCCTGCAACAAATCAAATTGTTTTAAGTGATAAACCAACTGTTAAATTTGAGTCTTTAGTTCTTCATGAAGTGCTCCATGCTTTAAGTCTTCATCTTATTAATAGTGATTCAGAAATATCAAAAGATTGGAAGGATTTATTTAACAAAGTTAAAAATTTAATGAATGAGGAAGAAATTAAGTATTATGCTCTTTCAGATGAACATGAATTTCTAACAGGAGTTTTTACAGATTCTAAATTTATTGCATTGCTTAAAAGCAAACCTTCTTTAAATACAGGAAATAAAAATCTTTGGGAAGACGTATTTCAAGCCCTTAAAAACTTTTTTTATAAAGTTTTAGGACTTAGTACAAAAGAAAAAACATTACTGGATGATGTATTTTCTCTTGGTACTCAGATAGTTGAAATGGGATATGAAAGATCAAAGTATGAAGATGTTGAACAAGATTTTTATAACGACAATGGAGAAGCATTACAATCTGTAACACAGGATGAAATTAAAGAAGAAATAGAAAAGATAACAGATGAATTAAGAAATGCTAATGATAATGATATTATTAAAACAATTGATGAATTTTTTAATATAACAAGGTCAAGGCTTCAAAAACTGATAAAAAATAGAAATTATTCAAGATTAAAAGAGCTTTTTAAAAATTCAGAAGGGGTAAATAAATATGAAACAATAGAAGACCTTTTAAAAGCAGCTTCTAAAGCAGAGGCAGATGTAGAAGGTATTGCAAGAAAAATAAGAGGAATTGCATTAGGTATTGTTCAAACAGACCAACTTGTAGATCTGATAAAAGAAGATGTTCAGGACATTATGGCAAATAAAAATAAGGCATTAGAGAACATTACAACTTTACAATATTATCTATATACATTAAATGACTGGCAATTATTTTTACAGGATGCAAAAGTTACATTTTCAGAAAATCCAAAAACTGTAAAAGCTATAAATAGTATTCTTGGAAAAATACAAAGCATTGATGACAATATTATTAAAAATGATGTATTGGGACTTGTAGAAGCATTTAAACCTCTTCTTGCCCCTGCTTCAGCTAAATTAACTAAACTACTTCAGGAAAAGGTTGATCATTATACCAATTTAGCAAATAAAACCACTAATCCAGAAAATAAAAAGCAGTATACAAAAATAGCTGAACAGTTTCAAGAAAAATTGCAGGATTATGATTTTGCAATTGATGAAAATATTGCAGCTTTCCTTAAAGGAGAAAGAGGAGACACAAGTAAAATAGGTTATCTTGTAGATGCTTTTTCAGATAGTCCAGATCCAATTGTAGGGTCTTTTGCAATATGGCTTAAAAATAACATCCAAGATGTAAATGTAGAAGTTGAACATACTGAAAGAGATTATGAAAATGAGATAGCTCCAATGTATGACAAATTAGGAAAAAGATTCAATCCGGAAGATATTGGGAAAGAATTAACATTTGAGGATGAAAGAATTGACTGGGAAGGAAATCCTTATAAGGTAGTTAGTATTTTAAATAAATTTATAGGGTATCAAAAAGATGAACAATTATTTTTAAATGGTATAAATCAACTTAAAGAACTTATTAGAGATGGAGTGGATGTTGATGAAAATAGTAAAAAACTTTTAGATTTAAAAAAAGAGTTTGCACAATGGAAACTTGATTATATGCATCAGGAGTTCATTCCGGAATTTTATAAAAAATATGAACTTTGGAATGATGCTGCCGGACAAAGACTTAAAGTTAAAGTGGATAAGATCTTTGATGAAATAAAACATATACAATCTGTATCATTGGCTCTTGGTACAGAATTAACAGATGAAGAAGTAGAACAAATAAATGGTTTATTAAAAGAATATAAACTTTTGGGTTCTGTAGTACAATTAGATGGAGAATCTAAAACAGGAGAAGAATTAGAAGAAGCTCTCAAAATGAAAGAAATTAGAGAGTTAAATAATAAATTCTTTGAATATAAAGATAATATTGCTGCATTTGAAAAAGCAAAACAGAGATATTCAGAATATATTATTTCCAATAAAAACTTCCCGGAAGGATCTTCAGAATATCTTAAAGAAATGGAAATATGGAATAATGAAAATACAAGAAGTGTAATTTCTCAAAAATTCTATGAAGAAAGACAACAAATAACACAAGAGATAAATGATATAT